>Ga0074199_1002231_pt1 | contig 12547 bp, 15 predicted proteins | sample EPASupsiteSAE347_FD_64528 | JGI IMG/M metagenome (GOLD analysis project Ga0074199, IMG submission 64528) | Bioremediated contaminated groundwater from EPA Superfund site, New Mexico - Sample SAE3-47 | ecosystem: Environmental > Aquatic > Deep subsurface > Groundwater > Contaminated ...
TCTCCAAAAACCTTATTCCGGGTAATTTAGCACATTCGAAAAAAAGTTGCCAGCCGGGAAATTTCCCGATTCTTTTTTTTCCAAAATCTTCAACCCTGTTAAAACCACTTTTCCTAAGGATTGCCGAAAGCACAAAGAAAGAAAATAATGGTTTCTCATTATTTTTTTGGGCAAAGAAGGGGATTTCCCTTTTCTCCATAGAGATGTTATAAATAAGCGATGAAACTGTGTTTTCGGAGTAGGGAGAGACAAAATGAAGGGATGTGCCGTTTCTCATCGAGCGATTTATCGCGTCTATCCTCCGGTTGAAATTGCCCCTTTTTTCCGTCCGGAAATTCTCCGAAAGATATGGTAACATACGCGAATGACGCCTTTTGGCAATGTCCTTCTTGGAACCGGTCTGGGAATTTTGGCCCTCGTATTGGGGGGGATCAAGCTTATCAGCCCGGCCAGTCCCTGGCACCGGCGGGGAGGGTGGTTGGCGGCTCTGACCGCAATTGTCCTCTTCCGGACCATGATTGAAAGAACCATCCAATACCAGGTTTCGCTGTCCTGGTGGTCGAGAATGCATGCCGTTCTGGGAATCGCCGCCTTCCTCCTTTTCACGGTGAAACTTTGTGCGGCCCGGAAATGGTATTTCACCCCGCGTTTGATGAGACCCCTGGGAATTGCGTTGACCGCCCTTTTCCCCTTGGCGGCTTTCGGTCTCGGTCTTCCCTTTTTCAGCAATGCCTCGTCCTGGATTCCGTTGAAACCCGCCGAAGTTACCCGAAACCCTGATCAAGGCAGTTTTGATCGAGTTTGCACAACCTGCCATGCGCGGGAAAAAGCCGTGGAGGATCTCGGTATTCGCCCCATTCGAGACTGGATCGATATTACCGCGCCAATGGCGTGGGCGGAAGCCTTGTCCAGGGAATCCACTCGCGGAGCTCTGGCGGCAATTTTACCGGCTTCCCCAACCGCGGAGGCCGGAAAGTATCCTTTGTCCGTTGCTTCCGCACCCCTTGATCCGATCGACAGGCATTGCATTCTTTGCCATGACCGTCGGCGAGTTCTGGGCGTCAGGAAAACTCCGGAATTATGGAAACAAACCATTGACCGGATGCGGGGATATGCGCAAAAAATGCCGAACGCTCCCAAGATGGACGAGAATTCGACGAAGGAAGTCCTGGAATTCCTTTGTCAAAAACAACCCTGAGCAATGGAAAAAATTCCCACAGCCAGAAGGACGTTCCAGGCCAGGAACGCTCCATGAAAGAAGTTCAGCGCTGGAAATATTTTTCCTGAGGCGGGAAAGCATGACAGAAGAAGCCAGGGAACGCACAAAAAAAGAACCGTCGGGAAACCGGACGCCGCCTGGGAAGGGAACCTGACGTTGCCATAAACCAAGCCTGCGCAGATTCCCCCGCATGCGATGGAGAGAAACCCTACTCCGCCAAATCCAATTTCCTGATACACGTTTTTTTCCTCAGTTTTTTCATACTCGGTTTTGTTGGCAAGTACAAGCAAACAAAAATGGGCAATTTGCCAGGAATAGGAAAACCCCAGCAGGCTCAGGCACATCGGTTCAGAGGCGATCCCGCCCGCGGCGAAAAAACCCATGAGGGGCGGAATGCACCCTGCGAATGCTCCCGGGAAAATCGCCCATGACACCTTTTTCTTGAGCGGAGTATACATTCCGTTATACAGGGCCAATCCGAGAATTCCAAGGAAACCGATCACCCCTTCCTGAGAAACAAACAGAAGACCCAGACCGAAGCACAGAAATGCCAGACAAATTACCCCGGCGCACCAGGCGGATATTTCCCCCGCCGGAAGTGGGCGGCGTTTCGTTCGGGCCATCTTCCGGTCCACGTCAATTTCCTGTAATTGGTTGAGAACCCCCGCACCCATGGTGAGAAATAGAAGCCCGAAGAACAGCCACAAGCCCTGATTCCGGATCTGTCCGCCTCGGAGGCAGAACCCCGCCACCCCTGATCCGGCAATACAGATGGCGGAAGTCATTTTGGACAGCCGGAAGATAATTCCATGCATTTTCATGGCAGGGCTTTGATGAATTCGATCATCGCGTCAATATCCTCATCGGAAAGTTCCTTCGTTACAGGCATGATGGCCGGAAAGCCCTTGACGATATCCGACTGCGGGGCGAGAATCGACGATTTCATGTGCGCAACGTCCTCCCGAATGGTCACCTCCCGCCCGTCTTTGATTACGACGGTTTCCCTGCCGAACAAGCCCTTGAATGTCGGGCCTGACAGTTCCGCGCCGTCAAGGGAATGGCAGGATAAACATCCTTGCATTCGCAGTATCTTCTTTCCTCTTTCGGGAACGGAAGCCTGTTCATCGGGTTTCGAATACCAATTTTCGAACTCCGGGGCCGGCAAAACCACGATTTGGGTTATCATCTCCGCATGCTTCAACCCGCAGTATTCAGCGCAGTACAGGGTGAACATCCCGAGTTTGTCCTGTCGAAACCAGGTGAAGTTCTCCATTCCCGGAACGGCATCCCGCTTGATTCGAAAGGCGGGGACATAAAAACTGTGCAACACATCCTCCGAAACGATGGAAACCTTGATTGACTTTCCCTGAGGCACCAGGAGTTCGTCATGGACTTTACCGTTCGGATACACGAATCTCCATGCCCACTGTTTCGCTATCGCGGTCACCGGGAAAGCGTCCGCAGGAACCGTGCGACTTGCCTTGAAACCCGACCATCCGAAATAGAACATCGGAATGACCAGCAGGACGGGGATAATGATCCAGGCAATTTCCAGGGGAAGATTTCCCTCGATGAATTCCGCCTGGGGGTTTCTGGAATGATGATATTTATACAAGAAAAACAGAGTGATGAGGATCAGCCCCAGGAGAATCGCCAGGGACGCGCCGATGATGAGAATGAAGGTTTGATCGATTTGATCGCCCAGGCTCAGCAGGACCGGATACATGATCTTCCGCTCCTTTTTACCGGTACCAAACGTCAAAAAAGGTGAATCCGACGAAAATCGCCACGAGAGCCAACGACAGAAGAAACACATATTGTATGAATGGGGGCTCATCTTTCAAATGCATGAAGAAAATGGCCACCAAACCGGCTTTACAGGTTGAAATCGACAGGGCGATCCAGATGTTCAGCCGGCCGAGGTTGAACAGGGAATTGAGAAGGGTCAAGCCCGTCAACGCGAGAAGAAAAAGCCAGATGCCCACCGAAAACGGGAAAAGCACGGCCGAAACTTTCGGGTCATTACTCGTCCGGGTTTCGGTCATGGAACCACCACGTAAAACAGAGGAAAAATGTAAATCCAGATCAGATCGACAAAATGCCAGTACAGCCCGGAATTTTCCAGATAAACGTAGTTTTCCTTCGACAGTTTTCCCCGATGAATCCACCAGGCCATGAGACTGAGAAGAAAAATCCCGATCAAGACATGTATGGAATGCAATCCGGTCAAAATAAAATACAGGCTGAAGAAGATCATTTCTCCCTTTGGTTTTTCCAGCATGGTTGCCGAATTCGGGATCAACCCGTGCTCGTATTTTGCATGCCATTCGAACCCCTTGATGACGAGAAAGATGAGGGCGCAAATGATGGTTCCGCCTAAATACAAAAGGGCATCGCGTCTGGAATCCGAGCGGACACCGATCGTGGATAACACCATGAACAGGCTGCTGGTCAGCAATACGACGGTATTCAACGCTCCGGGAAGCTGGGAAAGATTTTTGGCCGCCATGGAAAATTCCCGGGGATATCGGTTTGAATAAACCGCGTAGAGAAGAAAAAGCCCTCCAAACAAGATCAATTCCGAATACAAAAAAATCCACATTCCCATCCGGGACCCGGTCGAATCTTTATGCATCGGGGTATTGAATCCCCCGGAAGTCGTAAGGATCCCGAGTGATCGAGGGGGGCCCGGCAAAATTCTCCGATGGCGGGGGGGAGGAAATCGTCCATTCAAGAGTCGCTCCGCCCCATGGGTTTTCGGAAGCCGCTTCTCCCTTTCGCATTCCATGGAAAAGGTTGACGAACATTACCAGTAATCCCAGGACCGTGATCCAGGAACCGACCGTCGAAACCATCTGGAGAGATTGAAAATGAGGCAGGTAATCATAGTATCTTCTGGGCATCCCCTGAAGGCCCATGACCAGCATTGGAAAATACAGGACGTTAAAACCCGCGGTGAGGAGAACCCACCCCCGGATTGCCCAGGGGAAGGAATACATGCGCCCGAATATCTTCGGGAGCCAGAAATGCAGACCGGCAAAAAATCCAAACATGGTCCCGCCGAAGATGACATAGTGAAAATGCGCGACGACAAAATAGGTGTCGTGAACATGCATGTCGGTTCCGGCGGATCCGATGACGAGCCCGCACAATCCGCCCAGCGAAAAAAGAAAAATGAAGGAAAGGGAATAGAGGAACGGCGGTGTAATATGGATCGAACCCTTGTACAAAGTTGCGATCCAGTTGAAGACCTTGATGGCGCTGGGAATAGCGACTACGAATGTTAAAAAGGAAAAGACCGCCACCGCCGCGTCGCTCATTCCGCTTACAAACATGTGATGTCCCCAGACCAGGGAACCCGCGAAAGCGATGAGAAACCCCGAAGCCACGATGAAATGATAGCCAAAAATCGGTTTCCGGGAAAAAACGGGAATGATGTCGGAAACAATTCCCATGGCCGGCAAGATCATGATATACACAGCCGGATGTGAGTAAATCCAGAAAAGATGCTGGTAAAGAATCGGGTCACCCCCCTTCGCGGGATCGAATAATCCGAAACCGAGAAATCTCTCCAAAAATACCAGCAGGACCGTCACCGCCAGAATCGGGGTGGCGAGAACCTGAATCCAGGAAGTGAAATAGATCGACCACGTGAAAAGCGGGACCCTTTGCCACGACATTTCCGGAGCCCGAAGTCGATGAACCGAGGTGATGAAATTCAATCCGGTCAGAATGGACGAAAAACCGAGAATAAAAACAGCCAGGACCGACAGGGAAACATTGGTTTTGGTTACCGTGCTAAAGGGAACATAGAACGTCCACCCCGTATCTGGGGCTCCTCCGCCGGAAAACAGGGAGGCAACGGCCAGGACCGCCCCGGAAATATAGAGCCACCAGGAAAGAAGATTCAACCGGGGGAAGAAAACGTCGTTCGCTCCGATCTGCATCGGCAGGAAAATATTTCCGAAACTTGCGGAGTTGCTGGGAATGACCACAAGAAAGATCATGATGACCCCGTGAACGGTGAACACGGCATTATAGGTCTGGGGACCCATCAAATTCGATCCCGGAGTCATCAGCTTCAATCTCAAAAGAAGTCCCAAGACCACCCCGATGGTGAAAAAGGAAAGAATGGAAACCAGATATAATATCCCGATTCGTTTGTGATCGGTGGAAAAAAGCCAGGAAGAAAGGCTCGGAAAAGCAGCGCCATCCGGGCGATTACCGGACCCGTCGCTACCTCTGGACGACAGAAAAGACGGTTGTTCCCGGGCCTGCAATAAATTGTCCGTGTTTTCGTGATTCTCCATGTTATCGTTTGGGTGAATTCTCTCTCCTTTTTCCCAAAAGGAAGAAAAGGAACATCGCCCCGAAAAGAATAATCAGTATTCCCGAAATCCTCAAGAAATTCAGGACATATTTCTTTCCCTGCGGGTCGTAAGAAAAACAAAAGGAAACAACCGACTGGATTCCTCCTCCGACTTTGCCTTCGGCGCCTTCGCTCAACGCCAAAGTTACGCTCAGGGGAAGGAAAGTGGTGCCATGAAGGTATCGGACGATTTTCCCATCGGACGTAACGAAAATCAATGCCACCGGGTGGACTATCCCCTTATCGGTTCGTTGAAACCCGAAACCTGCCGCTCTGGTAACCGCCTGAATATTTTCGATTGTGCCGCTGAGAAAATGCCAGGCGTCTTTGGGGAAGCCGTCTTCCAAAGCCGCCGTGAAATCGCGCTTCTTTCTCGAAGCGGTGAGCGGAGAATCCCCTTCGTCAATGGAAATGGAAAGAATGTTGAAATCTTTTCCGGGTACAAGGGAAATTTTTCTGACAGCTTCTACGATGCCGCTTTGAAGAATATTGCAGGAGGAGGGACAGGTGTAAAAGACGAATGCCACGATCGTGGACTTCCCCAGGAATTCTTTAAGGGTTTTCGTTTCGCCGTTTTCATCGGTGAAAAGAAGGTTGATTGGAAGGAAATGCCCCAATTTTTCATCGATTCCCAGCGTTGAAGAAGCCGTTTGAGCAATCTGAACGGGAAAGGACGCGGTCACTTCTTTTTGACAGCAGGGAGGAAGCACCGGAACGGAAGCAGGAGTTTCTTTCCGGTAAGACGCCGGTAACGGATTATATGATGCCGGGCTGAAAACAGGGGTGGGGCTCTGAAAAACGGTAATGCTGCCGGGTTGAGAAAATACCAGCGGAGAAATCCAGTAAGCCCAGGTCAGGAACAGGAGCGACAAAACCCTTTTCATCCCTCTTTCGCTTCCACCTTTTCAGAGAAATTTTTCATAATGGTTTCTCCTTTTTTTTGTCAGAGGTTCGAAGCGATGAATTCCCAATTCGCCAAGTTCTCCAGAATCGCCTTGATAAAGTCAACCCGCCGATTCTGGTAATCGAGGTAATAGGCATGCTCCCAGACATCCACCACGAAGAGAGGTTTTTGGTTCGTGGTTAACGGGGTTTCAGCATTGGCTGTCCTGACGATTTTCAGTTTGCCACCGTCTTCCACCAACCAAACCCACCCGCTCCCGAAAAGAGTTTTCCCAGAGCTTAAGAATTCATCTTTGAATTTTTCGAAACTCCCGAAACTCTCATCGATCATTTTGCCAAGCCTTCCTTCGGGCTTTCCCCCGCCTTTGGATCTGAGACAATGCCAGAAAAAGGAATGGTTCCATGCCTGCGCGGCATTATTGAAAAGAGCGGTCTGATCGGGTTTTCCCGCAGTGACCCTGACAATTTCCTCAATGGATTTCCTCTCGAATGGATTGCCGTTGAGAAGTTCGTTAGCCTTATCAACATAGGCGGCATGATGTTTCCCATAATGAAAACCAATGGTATGGGAAGAAATGAAAGGCTCCAGTGCTGATTGTTCATAGGGAAGAGGAGCGAGGGTTAAGGGTTTTCTCTCCTGAGCGAAAACCGGCTGGAGAGCCCCAAGCAAAAGACAACCACAAAAAAAGAACGCGATGTAGTAATTCTGGAAAAACCTTGTTCCGATCATATTCGTCCTCCAAAAATTTTGTATCTTCTCAAAAAAACCTTCTTCCGGGTAATTTAGCACTTTCGAAGAAAGGTTGCCAGTCAGGAAATTCCCCGATTCTTTTTTTTCAAAAATCTTCAACCCTTTTAAAACCACTTTTTTTAGGATTGTCGAAAGCACAAAGAAAGAAAATAATGGTTTCTCATTATTTTTTTTAGAGAAACATTGAATTTTCATTTTTTTTATTTTCGGTTAAAAGAAGATATGCCGAAATAAAAGCGAAAAACCTCACCCGTTTGAATCAGGAACATCTTCCGGGGGAAAAAGAAAGCCATCAGAACCCTGATTTTCACTTAATCCCGAAGGAGAAAAAGGAGTTTGCCATGGAAGAATATTTCTGCCAGAAATGCGGATATGTCTACAAACCTTCAGAAGGGGATTGTTCCAATCGCATTCCCCCCAATATTTCATTTGCGGATTTGCTTGACTCGTGGACCTGTCCCCAATGCTATTCCCACAAAAAAGTCTTTAGAAGATGTTCGAGATCAGGAAAAATCTTCGGGGAAATAGGCCGAGGTGATTGCGAAGACCAGCTCGGAGGTTTCATTCCCGACAAATTGAAATTGGCAGGGTGATTAGAGCAAAAATCCTGATTAAGACACTTGTTCCGCCAGATAGTTTTGAATCCCCATTTGTTCGATCTGATCCAGTTGAGCTTCCAGCCAATCGATATGTTCTTCTTCTTCCTTCAAAATGCCTTCAAATAATTCCCGGGTTCCGTTATCACCAAGTTCCACGGCGAGCTTGATACCTTTATTGTAACTCTTGACCGCCTCATCTTCAGCCTTCCAGTCATTTTTGTGCTGGGAATGAACCTCCGGACCGATATGGATTTTTTTCAACTCGCTGACGACCGGGATTCCTTCCAAAAACAAAATCCGGGAAATCAGTTTTTCCGCATGCTTCATTTCACCAATCGACCTTTCCTGAATAAGCTTGTGCAGCTTTTCGTATCCCCAATTTTCGCACATCTCCGCATGTACCATATATTGGTTGATGGCGGTAAGTTCATCAGACAAAAGCTGGTTCAACTGTTGGATGATTTTTTCATTTCCCTTCATGGCAATCTTCCTCCGAAAAATTCATTAAGTTTGGTGAAACCCAAACTTCAAACACAAATCAGCAGAATTCATCAAGTCCCCGGACAAAAACGGTTCACCAACTCCTGAAGGCGGGGAAGGTCAACCTCTCTTTTAAAGAGGGGTTCGTGGTTTTGGGCGTATATCCCCAGGTTTTCTTCGAACGTCGGGCGGGAATCATCGAGGAAGAAGATACCACAAGGAAGTTTTTCGCTTTCGGAAGCTCTTTTGAAGGCCATGTCCCGATCCCGGAGACCATGACGACGTTTCCGGGAAGGAGGTTTAATTCCGCGAGTGCTTCCTTCAGAGTTTTGAGAATGCTGAAATTTCCACACCCTGGGCACCAGGCAATATCCTCGCATTTTAATTCGAAAGGATTCACGTTCATATTTTGACCTCAAAAACCAGTTTTGCCAGAGATTCCCCCAATTCCTCAGGCGAAAAAGGAAGACCGTTGTATTTATTGAACCCGGCGTTTTCAGGATGGTTTTCCTGGAAACTGAAAAATTCGATGATATTTTCCAGGGCAGAGTAGCGTTCATAATAAGCCGAGTTGATTGATGAATTGGCGATATTCCTGAATTGACTCTTCCTGGGCTTCCAATCGAAATTTGTTGAGTTCAGAAAAATGAGTTTCCAGCAAGGTAACAACATGACTGCTCGCTAATCGCTTTTGCTTCATCGGTGATTCACATAACGCAGGCAAAATGCCTGCGTTATGCCCTCTGGAACTGCTCCTTCTTTATTTGATGGATATCGAAACCTTCTTTCTTATGGCTTCCTTACTCTTCGGAATAGTAAGGCGTAGAATCCCATCAGCAAACCTTGCTTCGATTTTGTCCCCTTCGATAGTAGTCGGCAAAACGAGAGAGCGCTGGAAAGAACCCAACATCCGCTCCGTAATATGGTAGTTCCCTTCTCCTTCCCCTTCCCGATTCTTTCTAATACCTTTTATCTCCAAGGTGTCATTAACTAAATCCAGCTTCAGATCTTCTTTCATGACCCCAGGTAAATCGGCCTCAATAATATAACTTTCTTCAGTTTCCTGGAAGTCGATCTGAGGGGTCCATAGAAGGGATTTGGGATTGCACAACAACTCCTTATCAATAGACATCCGACCACAATCGTCACAAACATACTCGAGTTTCGCCATTTTTGGCTTGCACACATGTCTGGGATCCAAAGTCACATGGCCACAAAATTCACAGGTATATGCCTCTTCAAGTTTAAGAGGTTTACAGAGGTGACCTTCCTTAGGCGATATTTCCCCACATGTGCTGCAGGTAAATTGTTTTTCCGATTGCTCGTTCATAATTCCCTCCTTTTAACCTTCATTTTGAATATTCCGGTTTCCAATTTTCCCTTTAAAGATGTCGTTTGGAAATTCTTAAAATAATAATAACCGCGATTGGGCTGTGAAAAAATACTTGGTTCTCATTATTTTTTTGGTTAAAACACCGGATTTCCCTTTTCTCTAAATTTCTTCGATGGCAAAATTTCACTCATACCGATTTACTTCAATCTTATGACCAAAAATATGGCTTCCGCCATCGACAAAGATGACCTGACCGGTAACATAATTTTCCCTCAAAAGAAACAAAACCGCGGAGGCAACATCTACCGGTCGACCGGATCGTTGAAGAGGTATTTTCTTCAATAAAGCCTCACTGAAAGTCGTTCCCTTTCCCTCCGGGGGAAGAATGAGGCCGGGGGCCACTGCATTTACGGTAAATTCCGGGGCAAGCTCGATAGCCATAAGTTCCGTCAGACTACAAAGGACTTTCTTGCTCAAGATGTAGGAAACATGCGACCAATTGTATCCTAAGATCCCGGCATCAAGTAAATTTACGATTTTCCCCGTCGAGGCACGCTTCCCGAATTCCCTGGCAAGAACGAATGGAGCCCAGGCATTCACCTGAATATTCCCGACCAGATTCGCAAACTCCATTTCCTGAACTTTGTCCGGAGGAAACATTGAAGCGCTATTAATAAGGAAATCCATCGTTCCCGTGCCGTCCAGGACCTTGGGAATTACTTGATGCAGTTCCTCGACCGAAGAAAAATCCGCCTTGAAGATCCAGGAATTCACTCCCAAATCCTTCAGTTGAGTGCAAAGTTTTTCGGCTTCAAGATTTGATTGACGAAAATGAATCGCGACATTTACTCCATTTTCCGCCAGGGATAGGGCAATTTCCCGGCCGATTCTTTTGGCCGCACCTGTCACCAGAGCGGTTTTCCCTATAAGGGCACTTTGATTCACCTGAGGATTCTCTGGAGAAAACGGGTGATCGGAGGACATTTTCGGAACTCCTTTTTCAGGCGGAATTTTTCCATTGCCAATCCCTGGCATTCTTCGCATTCGGTCGACATCGAAGGGGTTCCTATTCTTCAGGAGTGCGGAACTCGGCGTCTTCAGGATGGGTTGCGGGGAAAGTGAGGAAATCAATGATATTTTCCAAGGTTGAATAGTGGTGATGCTCTTCCTGTGCCAATATCAGAAAAATATTTTTTTGCCGGGAATCGGATGCTTTCTCGCTGTGTTCCCGGTAAAATTTTTCGCTTTCTGCTTCTTGAGCAAGAGCGCTTTGGTAAATCTGTGTTTGGGATGTTGCCGCCTTGAATTTTTCTTCCCGGGTTTTCATCTTGAGGAGAGTTTCTTTCGCATAATAAAGAATATCCGAATTCGAAACCTCAACTTTTTCAGCCTCTTCCATTTTCAGAAGGATTGAAAAGTGCTTGTTCTCCGCTTCCGCCAACTTCAGGAATATGGACCTAATTCCCTCGCTGAAAGCCGTATCGGCAAGCTTTTGGTAAATGTCCTCCGCCTGTTTTTCTTTGACCCTGGCAAATTCAAAAATGTTCATAATTCCCCACTTTCTCCTTAAATTTTGTCTGCCTTAATTCCCATTTTTCCCTCAAATGGCCTTGTCCGGGAATTTCTTTGAAAATTATAACCATGTTGGAGAAATGAAAAAATAGTGGTTTCACATTATTTTTTTTGGTAGAACCGCGGATTTCCGTTTGTTCAATCAGCTGGTATAAATAAGTCACAGAGCTTAATGGGAGACCCTTTTTCGAAGAATTTTCCCTGAAAGCGTTTTCTGAAAAGACCAAAAATAAGGAGAATCGAAATGGAATCCATAACCGAGTTGTTTCAATGCGGGGATTGGAAATCGGAGAAACATGTTCCGATCATTGAGGTGCCGGAAAAAGTAAAGAAAGGCGAAGCGATAAGGATTACAGCTTCTGTTGGCAAGGAGATCCCGCATCCGAACAAAACCGATCACCACATCACGTGGATTGAAGTCTATTTTCTTCCTCAAGGAGAGAAATTTCCCTACCAAATTGCGCGAACGGAATTTTGCGCCCATGGGGCTTCCGGGCAAGGGGCTGATACCAGTTCGGTTTACGCAAAGCCGGAGGTTATTCTAAGCTTTAAAACCGATAAGCAAGGGCTCCTGTTTGTCTCCAGTTACTGTAATATTCATGGTTTGTGGCAAAACACCAGGGAAATTAAGTTGGAATAACGATTCGGATTTCAGGACAGGTAGTTGTTAGGGCCGCATTTTGGCCTTTAGAACCACCTTTCCCGAACGATTTCGCGGGGCATGATCCGGTGGGCCTGATGGCTGAACTTCGCGGGCTTGCAAAGAGCGGATGAGGGGCATCTCCAACAAGGAAATACTTGATAGGAAAATCGAAGGAAGGTGATTTGAATGCCCAGACTGGGGATTTTTGATTCCAAGCCGTATGACCGGGAATTCTTCGAATCAAACAATCGTGACTTTAATTTTGATCTCAAATTCTTCCCAAATCACCTGTGTTCCGATTCGGTAGTCCTGGCGGAAGGTTGCGATGCAATCTGCATTTTTGTCAATGACCATTGCACCCGAGAGATAATCAATTCCCTCGCTTCCCTTGGTGTGAAGATCATTGCCCTCCGATGCGCGGGGTATAACAACGTAGATATGAAAGCAGCATATAATAAGATAAATGTGGTCCGTGTTCCCGCCTATTCTCCCAATGCGGTGGCAGAACACGCGGTTGCCTTGATGCTGACTTTAAACCGAAAAACACATCGGGCGTATTACCGGACTCGTGACAACAATTTTTCCATCATTGGTTTGATGGGGTTCGACCTGAAGGGAAAAGTCGCGGGGATAATAGGAACCGGACGGATTGGGCAGGAATTAATCAAAATGCTGAAC
>Ga0074199_1002233_pt1 | contig 12541 bp, 11 predicted proteins | sample EPASupsiteSAE347_FD_64528 | JGI IMG/M metagenome (GOLD analysis project Ga0074199, IMG submission 64528) | Bioremediated contaminated groundwater from EPA Superfund site, New Mexico - Sample SAE3-47 | ecosystem: Environmental > Aquatic > Deep subsurface > Groundwater > Contaminated ...
AGCCAATCTTAATTGACCGGGTCGAGACACAATCAACTTGTTATTTCCCAAAACAGCTACTTCAATCTCGGTTGGATTAACTAAACCCTCTTCAATTAATATTCTAGAATCATGACGCTGAGCTTCTTTAATCGCTTTTTCTAAATCAACCAGACGCTCCACTTTAGTAATACCAACTGACGACCCGGAATTAGCCGGCTTGACATAGACCGGGAAAAAAAAGTTTTTCTTGATTCTTGCTTTAGCGGCCTTTATTTCCGCTGGAGTTTGGGCTTTCAAATCCAAAAAGTCATATTCAACTTGACGAATGTTTTCTGCTTTCATTAAAGTCTTAAAAGCAATCTTATCCATACATAAAGCTGAACCGAGAACTCGACAACCACAATATTTTATTTTTCGACTTTCTAAAATAGCTTGCAAAACTCCATCCTCACCATAACGGCCATGAGTCATCAGGAGAGCGATCTCAAACTTTTTCTTAAAATCTTCGACATTCAAGCGATTACCTTTTTCTAATTGAATCCGATTTATGTCTTTAACTAAATAAAAGTTCTGATCTTTTTTATTCCAATAGACCAGAACAAGTTTATAACGTCGATAGTCAAAATACCTAACGACATTCTTAGCCGACATCACGGAGACCTTAGCTTCATTGCTAAGACCACCAAAAAATAAGGCAATAGTTTTCATATATTTGTAATTCACCTTACATTTTACCATAAATCATCCTAAAAATGACAGAGGGGTTCTAGAGTAAAAAATGTCTTGATTTTTTATAATCTTTTTAAAAGAAAAAATTATTTTAGTCAATAGAAATTACTCCTAGAATATGCTAAAATTAAGCCATGTCTAAAACTAAACCCAAATTAATTATTATTGATGGTAATGCTCTAATTCATCGCAGTTTTCATGCTTTACCGCCAACTATGCGTACTAAAAACGGCCAAATCGTTAATGCTGTTTATGGTTTTACATCATTTTTACTAAAAGCTTTAAATGAGTTCCACCCGGAGTATGTCGTCCTAACTTTAGATAAAAAAGGACCTACTTTCCGACACGAAGAATATGCCGCCTATAAAGCGACTCGCGTTAAAGCCCCTGATGAACTGTATGAGCAAATCCCCCTGGTTAAACGAGTAGTCGAGGCTTTTAAAATTCCAATATTTGAACTAACCGGTTATGAGGCAGATGATTTGATCGGCACTATTTGCGAGCAGGTAAAAACCGACAAAAACTTAGAAAAAATAATTATTACCGGTGATTTAGATACTTTGCAATTAGTCGATGAGCGAACTAAGGTCTATACGATGAGTCGCGGTCTCACTGATAGTGTTTTATATGACACTAATCAAGTTAAAGAACGCTATGGTTTAAAACCGGAACAAATAATTGATTATAAAGCTCTGCGCGGAGACCCCAGTGACAATATCCCTGGAGTCAGGGGCATTGGCGAAAAAACCGCTAGTGAATTACTAATTGAATTTGCAAATTTAGATGGTGTCTACGCCGCAGCGCAAAAAAATAATTCTAAAATAAATCCGCGCGTTAATGAAAAACTCCTCACTAGTAAAGTGGAGGCTTATTTAAGTCAGAAGCTGGCCACAATTAATTGCCAAGCACCTTTAAAATTCTCGCTCACGGATATTGAATTTACGAATTTCAATTTGGATGATGTTTTAGCCGTCTTTAGTAATCTAGAATTTAAATCATTGCTAAATAAAGTTAAGGAGTTGCGAGATAACTTAAATAAACATCATGAACCTGCCGGAGAAACGAAATTTGCCCGTAACACACAAGATTTTAAATATCAACTAATTGATGATGATAAGAAATTTAAAGCTTTTTTAAAAAAGTTAGACGTTCAAAAAGATTTCGCTTTAGACACTGAAACTACTGGCCTCGATCCAATTACCGCCGAACTATTAGGGATTAGTTTCTCCTGGCAAACCGGCGAAGCTTATTTCATTCTTCCCACTAAGACTCGTCTAGCAGCTCTAAAACCAATTTTAGAAAATCCCCAAATAAAAAAATACGGGCACAATCTTAAATTTGATTGGCGTGTTCTAAAAAATCAAAAGATTGAATTAAATGGCTTGAAATTTGATACCATGATTGCCTCCTATCTGCTAAATCCTGGTCATCGTCAGCATGATCTTGATTCTTTAGTCTTCTCCGAGTTGGGTTTTGAAAAAATCAGTAAAAAGAATCTGGCTGCTAGCCAACCAGAGCAGCTCACCCTCGATTTCAAGACCATGGATCCGACGAAATTAAGTCTTTATTCTTGTGAAGATGCCGATTTTACCAATCGTTTAGTAAAAATCTTAAGTCAACGACTAAAAAAAGAGGAGCTCGAAGAATTATTTAATAAAATTGAAATGCCCCTTATCCCAGTTTTGGGGGAAATGGAAAATAACGGTATTAAAGTTGACCCTCGGGTTTTAAATAAACTCAACGATGAGATTAGTATTAAAATAGACAAACTAGAAAAAGAGATTTACAAGCTAGCGAAAGTAAAATTTAATATTAATTCCACTAAACAGTTGAAAGAGATCCTGTTCGTTAAATTAGAAATCCCCACCGACAACTTAAGAAAAACTAAAACTGGTTTCTCGACCGCTGAAGATGAACTAATTAAAATGCGCGATCTTCATCCGATTATCCCCTTACTACAAGATTATCGGGAATTAAATAAACTCCAAACTACTTATCTTAACGCTTTACCAGTCTTGATTAACCCTCAAACCGGACGAATCCATACTAGCTTTAATCAAACGATTGCCGCCACCGGACGACTTTCTTCTACCGAGCCTAATTTGCAAAATATTCCCACACGCACCAGTGAAGGACAAAAAGTTAGAGGCGCTTTTGTCGCTGCGCTTGGTGATCAATTAGTCAGTTTTGATTATTCTCAAATTGAACTGCGCTTGGCTGCTCATTTAGCTAATGATCCAAAAATGATCGCCGCCTTTAAAAATCAGGAAGACATTCATACCGCCACCGCCGCGGCAATAAATGGCGTTCCTTTAACGGCAGTTACAAAAACGATGCGCCGCGAGGCAAAAGCAATTAACTTTGGCATTCTCTACGGTCAAGGACCGCACGGATTGAGCCAAAATGCCGATATTCCTTATTGGCAAGCAAATGAATTTATCAAAAAATATTTTCTCGCCTATCCAAATATTAAAAAAATGGTAAATAACTTTATTAAAGAAGCGGAAAAGACAGGTTATGCTTTAACACTTTTTGGTCGACGTCGTCCTTTACCAGAAATTTCCTCTACGATACCGGCGATTCGAAAAAGTGCTGAGCGTATGGCTATTAATACTCCGGTTCAAGGAACGGCGGCTGATCTTATTAAACTGGCGATGATTAAAATTGCTAAAATTGTTCAAGATAAAGAAGGAGAAATAAAACTCCTCCTGCAAGTTCATGATGAGTTGATTTTCGAAATTAAAAAGGATAAGATAAAAACCTATTCTCCTTTGATAAAAAAAGCCATGGAGGAGGTTCTTAAACTTAAAGTACCAATTATTGTCGAAGAAAACTCTGGAGATAATTGGGGTGAACTAAAATAAAAAAGCCGGTGGTAAAAACCACGCGGCTAAACACTTTCGGGCAGAAAAATAGAAAAAAACTGATTTAGTCATCTCGACGTGACAGCCAATGAATAAACAGTAGACTGGGTGGTAGAGCGGTAATCACGGCTGTCACAATTAGACCATAAAGAATGCCATGATAAATAACCGCAAAATATACACCGATGCTAACTACCAGCAACAAAAAAATGGTTCTCATTTTTTTACCGACTTTCTCTTTTAAATATCGAGAAGAGGCAAAAAAGTATAAAATAACCCCCTCTAACCAAAAAAATAGTAATTCCCACCAACCAGAGATCCGGTAGTGAACTGACATCCGAGTTAAATCGGCAATATCTTCCTCGGTTAGATATGGAACCATTCCGGCGACACTCCAGCGTATAGCTAAGATCAAAACGCCAATTACCAAAGTAATAGCAGAGAGGATCTTGAGGTCGATCGCTAGTAGCTTGAAAAACAACCCTATCTTCGCCCGCTCAAAATAATCTTCATTTTTCTTCTCCATGATACGTTGTTGTTTAGGAACTATACCTATCTAAACATAAATTTTCCCCTATGTCCAGCCCCCAACAAACTAAAATTCTTAGTAATCTCAATTATAAAAATATTGCTCTTTTAGGCTATGGTTTAGAAAATCAGGCATTACATAAATTATTAGAAGCGAAGAAAATAAAAGCAAAAATTACTATTAAAGACTCAAAAACTGATCCCAATAATTTTAACCGTGGCCTAGAAAAATTTGACATTGTTTTTCGTTCTCCGGGTTGGCCTTTATCTTGTCCGGGTATTCAAAAAGCTAGAAAGTTGGGTCGAACAGAAATAACTAGCCCTTTAAATTTATTTTTTGCCCTTTGCCCAACGAAAAACATCATTGGAATCACTGGCACTAAAGGTAAGGGGACAACCGCCAGCCTAATTTATGAAATTTTAAAAGACTCTGGCCATCGAGTTTGGCTGGGCGGCAACATCGGGGTGGCACCTCTGTCTTTTTTAAATAAAATCCGATCAAATGATTTTGTGGTTTTAGAGCTATCTAGTTTTCAACTCGAAGATTTAAAGTATTCACCCCGTTGGAGCGTGGTGACTAATCTTTTTAAAGAACATCTAGCTCCCGCTGATCCGAACAATCCTAATTTCCATCACTCTTTAAATAAATACTGGCAAGCCAAGCTAAATATCGGTCGCCAAGCAAATAATCAAATTCTAATTATTAATAAATCACTAAAAGATAAGACACAAAAAATAAAATTACCAGGTAAAATAATCCTCTTTTCCCCTAGCTCCCTACCGTCTCGACTTGCGGGTATCTATAATCGAGATAATATCGGTGCCGCGGTTTCTCTAGCAAAAATTTTAAAAATACCGACCACGAAATATCAAAAGACAATTGCCAACTTCGTTAATTTAGAACATCGCTTAGAATTAGTGCGGACTTTGAATGGTGTTAGATATTATGATAATAGTTTTTCTACTACGCCGGAGAGTACTATTTTAGATCTTAAGTCTTTTCCCCAACCAATTATTCAAATTGCCGGCGGAGCCGACAAGGGCGCTGCTTTTTCGGCCTTAGCGAAAGAAATAAAAAAGAAAGTTAAATTTCTAATCCTTCTTCAAGGTCGAGCCACTCCGCGTCTCAGGCGAGAAGTAATAAAAAATAAATTTCCCTTAACACAACTGCAAGAAACTGATAGTATGGCTCAAGCGGTTAGAATAGCGGCCACTCAAGCTAAACCTGGAGACGTGGTCTTATTATCAACGGCTTGCGCTAGCTTTGGCCTGTTTAAAAATTACAAAGAACGCGGTAATTCATTTAAAGAATATGTCCGAAAAATTTCCCGTTGAAAATTCAACTTTCGTTCAAGACCCTAGTGCACCGACTAACATCATCGGCGTTTTTGACTCAGGTCTCGGTGGACTGACTGTTTTAAAACATTTTCTTAGTGATCTCCCAAATTATAACTATATTTATCTGGGCGATAATGCCCGTCTTCCTTACGGCGAAAAATCGCCGGAGACAATTTACCAGTATACCAAAGAGGCGATGGACTTTCTTTTCTCCGCTGGCTGCAATTTAGTTGTGATTGCTTGCAACACCGCTTCCGCTCAAGCCTTACGACGCCTGCAACAAGAGTATTTACCAGTTCATTATCAAAACCGTCGAATCCTGGGGGTTATTCGTCCGGTAGTGGAAGCAATCGTGAAACAACCAAAGTTAGGAATAGTCGGCGTCATCGGCACTAAGGCCACTATTAACTCCCACGCTTATGAAATAGAAATAAAAAAACTTAAACCTAATTTACAAGTTATCGAACAAGCGACGCCACTTCTCGTTCCTTTAATCGAAGAGGATTGGGCAAAAAAGCCAGAAACCAAAATGATTTTAAAAAAATATCTTCATCCCCTTAAAACAAAACAAATCCGAGCTTTAATTCTTGGCTGTACTCATTACCCTTTTCTCTATCAAATGGTGAAAAAAATTATGGGACGACGAATTACTGTCCCCCAGCCCGGAGAAATTATTGCCGCCAGCTTAAAAGATTATTTAAGCCGTCACCCCGAGCTCAATTTACAGGAAGTAGCCAACCCGCAGCGACAATACTATACCACCGATGACCCTAAATCATTCCGAGTTTTGGGGGAGCAATTCCTCGGACAAAAAATCATTAACTTAGCTCAAGTTAAAATTACTGAACTATGATTATTTTCCTTCACGGCGTCGACACTTTCCGTTCCCGTCGTCTCCTGCAAGAAATGAAAAAAAAATTTATTAAAGACGTTGATATTGACGCCCAAAGTTTGACTTGGCTTGATGGCCAGACAGCGACTCTAGTAGAAATCAGTGAAAAAATTAATACTGGGTCTTTATTTGTTAAAAAAAGATTAGTGGTGATTGAAAATATTTTTAAAAACAAAAAAGAAAAGATATTTACTGAACTCGCTAATTATTTAAAAAAATTTATTAAAGGCGATGATAATATTATTATTTTCCGCGATGAAGAAATAAATACTAAAGACAAGCCTTTACGGGCGGAGGCTAAGAAACTACTAACTTTCTTGAATAAGCAGCAATATGTTCAGGAATTTAAAGCTCTATCTAACAGTCAACTTCTTTCCTTTATTAAAAAGGAATCATCCCAATATCAAAAAAACATTAATGCTCCCGCTGCTTCCCTTCTGATAAACCTAACTAGCGGTGACTTATGGTTAATCGCTGGGGAAATAAAAAAACTATCGAGTTATGTTTCGGGATCAGAAATAACCCTAGCGGCAGTCAAAGAGATGACCCCCGGAAGCTTTAGTGAAGATATCTTTGCTCTAACTGATGCTTTAAGTGCTCGCAATCGGACTCTCACGGCCAGATTACTAGCCGAACAATATGAGGCTGGGTTAAGTGATGAGTATCTGCTAACCATGTTGATTAGACAATTTAAAATTTTACTACAAATCAAAGAAGCACTCGATAACCAAATTAGTGTCACTAACTTAGCTGCTTATTTAAAACTCCACCCCTTTGTAGCCAAAAAGGGGATTTTGCAAGCCAAAAATTTTAAAACGACGGATTTAAAAAATTATTTAAATATTTTAATCTCCCTAGATTTTAGCAATAAAACAGGGCAAGGCAATCTAGCCACCGAGCTAACTCTTTTAATCGCCCAGCTTTAATGATCCAACTTTTATCACCCTTGCCTTTTTATTTTTTATCTGTTATATTTTTATTCAGAATTTCGTCAGATGAAAATCCGATTTTTTGTTCTAAAAATCGGGCAATTAGCTCAGCTGGTTAGAGCGCAACACTGATAATGTTGAGGTCGGAGGTTCGAGTCCTCCATTGCCCACACCATTTTTTAGCCAGATTATCTTAAATAGCGGGGTAGAGCAGTTGGCAGCTCGCTAGGCCCATAACCTAGAGGTCGTCGGTTCGAGTCCGACCCCCGCAACTTTTTTTTGACAACTGAGTGGCCTCGGTAGCTCAGTGGTAGAGCAAAGGACTGAAAATCCTTGTGTCGTCAGTTCGATTCTGACCCGGGGCACAGAAATAGATAAAAACATAGACCCGTGTTATAGTATTGGTGGGTTTATTTTTTTAAGTATCACCGGGGTGTGGCCCAGTTGGTCTAAGGCGTCTGGTTTGGGACCAGAAGATCGAGAGTTCAAATCTCTCCACCCCGACCAATAAATCTACCTAATAATGGAGAAAATAATCTTAAAACTGCTAAAAGCGGCTTACTCTTGATTTTTGTTTATTATTATGTTAATATTGGGATACTTTTAATTTATTAATAATTTAGAAAATTCCGTATGCCAAACAAGCAATCGGCAGCCAAAGAACTGCGTAAAGCTGTTAAAAGAAAGGCAGCCAACAAGAGAGTTTCCGACAAGATGAAGAGTCTAGTCAAAACCAATTTGAAACAAATAAAAGCTAGTGATAAAGCGGTTAAAGAGTCTTATATTAAGACAATCAAAGCGATCGACAAAGCGGCTAAAAAAGGGGTAATAAAAAAGAATACGGCGTCTCGTAAAAAATCCCGCCTCATGAAAAAAATTAACGCTTTTAAATAAGCAATTTATAATTAACGTACTCTACCTCGGATACGGAGCGCTTAACCGTTTCTTGGATAGAGCGAAAAACTATGTTAGACAAAAAAGCTAAAGAAAAAATTATTAAAAAATTTCGGGTACACGACACCGACACCGGTTCGCCTCAAGTTCAAATTGCTATCTTAACTGAGGAGATAAAAGAGCTAACAGAACACTTAAAGAAGCATAAACATGACTTCTCTTCTCGCCGCGGTTTACTGAAAAAAGTTGGTGAGAGACGGAAACTATTAAAATATTTACAAAAAGAGAGCGAAGAACAATTTAAAGAGCTAGCTGACAAATTAAAATTAAAAATTGCTCATAAGTTGATTGAGGAAGAAGAAGAGGAAAAGAAGAAAGAAAAAAAATATAGTGAACCAGAAGAAGAAACCACTGATTTGAAAGAATTAGAAGGAGAAGATAAATAATTATTATGATAAAACACAAGGAACAACGGGTGGGAATTTTAGTGGATGTCTCAAACATGTATCATTCCGCTAAAAATCTATACAGTAAAAAAGCAAACTTTAAAGAGATTCTAGTTAAAGCAGTGGCTAACCGGAAGCTTATTCGGGCCACTGCTTATGCTATCCGAACCGAAAATCAAGATGAAGCGCCTTTTATTGAGGCATTAAGTCAACAAGGCTTCGAAGTTAAAATGAAAGACTTACAGATTTTTGCCGGTGGAGCTAAAAAGGCTGATTGGGACGTCGGGATTGCTATTGATGCAATTAAATTAGCAAATAAGCTGGATGTGATTGTTATCGTCTCTGGTGATGGTGATTACTTGCCACTTGTCTCATACCTGCAAAATAATAAAGGCTGTTTAGTAGAGATCATGGCTTTTCGTAAAACCTGTTCTTCGAAACTAATCGAGGAGGCGGACGATTTTACTGATTTGGGCGGGGATAAAAAATTCTTAATTTACAATTATAAAAAATAACTAACTAAAAACAGCCCTGACCATTAAATAGATAGCACTGTATGATTATACAGTTCTGTAATTTAGCGGCCAGGCACAAAATTTATGGAAAAAATATTTACTGGAGAGTGGCTTGGCCGCCCTCTCAAAATTTCGACCGGCAAGGTGGCTCATCAAGCTGATGCCGCTGTCTGGGTTCAATATGGCGAAACCGTGGTGCAAGCGACGGTAGTTCAAGCGAAAACCGAACGGGAAGGCATTGATTTCTTCCCTTTAATGGTGGACTTTGAAGAAAAACTCTATGCTGCCGGCATTATTAAGGGATCGCGCTGGATTAAACGTGAGGGTCGTCCGACTGACCAATCGGTTTTAACGGGTCGGATGATTGATCGCTCAATCCGGCCGCTTTTTGTTTCTGGTGATAACCGTGACGTCCAAGTGATCATAACAGTTTTAGCCGTTGACCAAGAAAATGATTATGATATCGTCTCACTATTAGCGGCTTCGGCGACTTTAGCGATTTCTGGTTTGAAGTGGAATGGTCCGATTGGTGGTATCCGCATCGGCTTAATTGAAGACAAATTCATTTTTAACCCTACCTATGAAGAGCAGGCTAAGAGTTCTCTTGATTTAATTGTCTCTGGAACAGCGGAAAAAGTAATTATGATTGAAGCGGGTGCCAATGAAGTGTCGGAAGATAAAATATTGGCAGCGATCATGGCTGGACAAAAAGAAATGCAAGGCGCAATTGATTTAATTAAGAAACTCCAGGCGGAAGTAGCTCCAAAAAAGCTAGCCGAAACAACCCCAAAGCTTAAAACTCCAGAAGAAACAGAAACAGAAAAAGAAAAAGCTAACTGGTTAGTCTTGGGCTCGGAATGGTTAAAAGAAAATATAAAAAAAATATTATTTGATAAAGTATATTATACTAAAGGCGAAAGAAAATTAGCGGTTGGCGCCATCAAAGATCAACTGGATTCTTACTTAATTGAAAAAAGATTAAACAGCGAAGCCCGTCATTATGTTAGTAAAAAACTTGTCGAGGAAATGATTGATGCTGAGGTAACTCAAGCAATCTTAAGTGAAAAACGTCGAGTTGACGGTCGAGCTTTAGATGAAATTCGAGCTTTATCAGCAGAAGTAGCCATTCTCCCTCGTGATCATGGCACCGCTCTTTTTTCCCGCGGTGAGACTCAAGTGATGTCAATCGTTACTTTAGGCGCTCCCGGGATGGAACAATCCTTAGAAGGACTAGAGGGACAAAGCAAAAAACGCTACATGCATCATTATAATTTTCCGCCTTATTCTGTCGGCGAGGCTTCCCCACTCCGGGGTACTGGTCGACGGGAAATCGGCCATGGTGCTCTTGCTGAAAAGGCCTTAATACCAATGATCCCGGCTAGAGATGAGTTTCCTTATACAGTTCGTCTAGTCAGTGAAACACTTGGTTCAAATGGTTCATCTTCCATGGCTTCAACTTGTGCTTCCACTTTAGCCTTAATGGATGCCGGCGTACCAATTAAAAAGCCAGTGGTCGGCATTGCTATGGGACTCGCTTCCAACGACGATATGAGCAAATGGATCGTATTAACTGACATTCAAGACTTAGAAGATGGTGCTGGTGGAATGGATTTCAAAATCACGGGCACGGATGCTGGTTTAACAGCTATTCAATTAGATACAAAAACTAATGGTTTAACAGAAGAGATTATTAAACAGACCTTCAAACAAGGTCGCGTCGCTCTTAATCAGATCCTAGAAGTAATAAAACAAGCTATTCCTGCTCCTCGACCAGAGCTATCACCCTATGCCCCTCGCATTACCAGTTTTAATGTTGATCCGGAAAAGATTGGCGCGATTATTGGCCCGGGCGGAAAAATAATAAATCGCATTATTGATGAAACAGGTGTTAGTATTGATATTGAAGACGATGGTTTGGTAATGATTTGTGGCACTGATGCTGAAAAAGTAGCCGAAGCAGTTCGCCAGGTTAAGGAAATCGTTCATGTCTTTGAAGCCGGTGAAATCTTAAAAGGCAAAGTAGTGCGGCTCCTAGACTTCGGCGCCTTCATCTCTCTAAACGCCAATCAGGATGGCATGGTTCATGTTAGCGAACTAGCTCCCTATCGAATTGAGAAACCTAGTGATTTCTTAAACATCGGCGACGAAGTAACTATAAAGATTAAAGAAATTGATGATCAGGGTCGTGTTAATCTCACAATGAAAGGTCTATCTGAGAACGCTGATCTCTGGAAAGAGGAAAAGGGCAAATCAAATGGAACTAGTTTTGGTGGTAGCCGACCGAGTTTCGGTGACCGGAGTAATAGCCGTGGAGGACATAGTAATGGCCCTAGCCGACCGAGTAGATTTAGTGATCGTCGACCACGGGCTTAAGGATTGACTTTTATCTAATCTTAAGTTATTATCTTCAAATATAAAATAAGTTTGAAAAACAAAAACTATGTTAGCAATTAAACTGTCCCAAACTGGTAAGACGAACAAAAAGATGTTTCGCTTAATAATTTCTGAAAAAGGACGTGATCCTTATGGTAACGTTTTAGAGATTCTAGGTTCCTATAACCCTCATTCTAAGGAGTTGATCTCTAAGGCTGAACGTATTAAGCATTGGCTTGCTCAAGGAGCTCAAATGACCGCAACGGTCAATAACCTTTTAATCGAAAAGAAGGTGATCGAGGGAAAAAAGGCGACTGCTTCTAAAGCCAGTAAACCAAGTGAAAAACGCTTAGCGCAAATTAAAGCTAAGGCGGACAAAAAAGTCGCCCGAGAAACAACTCCGGTGGTTGCAGAAGCCCCAAAAGCGGAAGAAGCATCAGAAGAAAATGTATAAATCTCTCTGATTATTCGTCTTGACAAATAACGAAAAAGTGGTATAATTTAGAAGTATCAGGCTGCTAAACCAGCAGTTATTTAATAAAATTTCTTTTGACCTTGATCGGTTCTTTAGCCATCAAAGTCGAAGGACGAACGAAAACTATGGTAGAACAAGACAAGCAGTTTCTCGAAACTGTCGTGAAGAGCATCGTTAATAATCCGAACGATGTAGTAGTTGAAAGAACGATTGATGAAAGAGGTGTCCTTTTGACCCTCAAAACCAATCCGGCGGACATGGGTTATATTATCGGCCGCAAGGGTCAAACCGCGCAGTCAATCCGCACCTTGTTAAAGATTATTGGTGCGAAAAATAATTCCCGCGTCAACCTTAAAATCTATGATCCGGAAGGCGGTAGTCGCCGTAGTGGCGAAGTTCGTCACGATAGCCGTGATGATATCGACACTTCCGCGATTGATGATTTAAAAATCTAACAATCAAAAAAATTTAATAAACAAAAAGGCCACAATTCCAAAAAAGTGGCTTTTTTGTTAAAATAAGAATATATATGAAATTTAATTTAGTCACTATCTTCCCTAATATTTTTAGCTCCTA
>Ga0074199_1002234_pt1 | contig 12537 bp, 13 predicted proteins | sample EPASupsiteSAE347_FD_64528 | JGI IMG/M metagenome (GOLD analysis project Ga0074199, IMG submission 64528) | Bioremediated contaminated groundwater from EPA Superfund site, New Mexico - Sample SAE3-47 | ecosystem: Environmental > Aquatic > Deep subsurface > Groundwater > Contaminated ...
AAAAAGCAACTGGAAATACCAGTATCAGCATGGGTCAAAATTCCATAAAGTTGAAATGCAAAATAATTTTGTCTTTACAACCCAATATATTGCCATTGCCACGGTTTCCAAAATGGATTTTCTTCTAACCTGGAATTGTCGCCATATTGCCAATGCGGCCATTCAAAAGCAAATTCGACAAATTTGTACAAAAGCAGGTCTGGAAATGACTTGTATTTGCACCCCAATGGAATTGATGGGAGAAAAAGAATGAAAAACGAGCTTTTGGACGAAATCTACAAGGTCCGGGAAAAACTCGCAAAAGAGTCGAAATACGATGTTAAAAAGCTGGCTGAAAATGTTAGACAATTTGCCCTGAAAAACAAGTTGAAGATTTCTTCAAGCGGGAACAACAAAAAAGGAAAAAGGTTGAGAGCGGCTTGAACGAACTTCACGATTTTCTTTCAAAATATCCGACGAATGTGGGCTCAATATGAAATGTTACATTATATCCGATCCCAACATCATGATGGGAAAGCCGGTCATTGTCGGAACAAGGATTACCGTTGAACTGATTCTTGATAAACTGGCGGCCGGAGAAACTATCGACGATCTGATCGAAGCCCATCCCCAATTGACAAGGGAAGTGATTTTTGCGGCTTTGGAATTTGCTGCAAAAGCTTAAGATACTAACTACAGCAAATCTTAATTAAGGGGTCATTTGATGTCTTATATGAAGCCGATGAATTGCGACTTTTACATACCCCACTCATTGTTCATTATTTGAGATTTGCTGGCGGATTGGGAATTAGCCTCCAAAGGCGAACTTCCTTTTACAATTGAACCTCTAAAATAGCGGAGGAAAGCATGTATCCGGCAATAATAAAGGTCGAACCCTTGGAAGGGTATAGACTGCTTTTAACATTCGAAAACAAAGAAAGACGAATTTTCGATGTTTCACCCTATTTGAACTTGGGGAAATTTTCCGAACTAAAAGAACTCGGCTTATTTAATACTGTTAAAGTAAAATTTGATTCTATTGAATGGCAAAACCAACTGGATCTAGACCCCGAGTTACTTTACAAAAATAGTATCGGATTTGAAAGTAGGGAATAGTTGGTGAACAAAGATAAAACAGAAAATCCGGAAAAAGAACTTGAGCAAACTTTCAAGTCGTTTCATCACGCTGAAAAGACGCAGGAAGAGCCGCTCATCAGAGTGATGGCGTTGCATGCCCTGGCATACTGCGAACGGCTTTTTTATCTTGAAGAAGTCGAAGAAATCAGAAAAGCCGATGCCAACGTTTATGCCGGGCGTCGGTTGCACGAAGAATTGGATAAAGGGCCCGACATCTACGCCCTGGAATTGGCAAGCGAAACCATCGGCTTGCGTGGAAAAGTCGATTGCGTTAAGCGAGAGTCCGGCCAATTGATCGTTTGCGAACATAAGAGAGGAAAATCCAAGGAAGGTGCTGAGGCTTGGCCCAGCGATCGCTTGCAGGTTCTGGCTTATTCCCTCCTTTTGGCCGATCATACGAATGAAGATATTTCCGAAGCACGCATTCGTTACCACGCGGACAAGAAAACCATCGTCATTCCAGTTTCCCTTCCGGAAGCCAAAAAAGAAGTGGACGAAGCTATTCAAAGAGCGCGTGAACTTCGGCGATCTCTTGAAAGACCACCGGTTACCGTTTCCGAGAGGCTTTGCCGGACCTGTTCGCTGGCTCCCGTTTGCCTTCCCGAGGAAGAACGGTTCGCCGCCGACGAAGAGGATCTTCCCCAGAGATTTTTTCCTCCCGACGAAGATCGCCGAGTCATCCATCTCGTTGAACAGGGAAGCTCCATCAGCAAGGATGGTGAACAATTCGTCGTCTATAAGCCTGACGGCACGAAAAAGGGACTTCCGGGGTTGACTGTTTCAGCATTGGTTCTTCACGGCAATATACAGATAACGGCCCAAGCCCTCCATTTTTGCGCTGCCAACGACATCGGCGTTCATTGGCTTTCCTACGGCGGGTTTTACGTCGGAGGTTTGACACCCGGAGCCGGACCTGTTCAACGCCGGAATCGCCAGTTTCAAGCCCTTCAGAACCCACTTCTCAAGGTAAAATTATCCGCCAGATTGGTTCATGCCAAGGTGGAGAATCAGCTCCGTTATCTTTTACGTCTTACCAGAGGGAATGAGTCGGGCCGAAGTCTGGAACTGGAACAAGGCTTTTCCGCTTTGCGTGGAAGCGTTCAGGAGATAAGTCGATTTTTGGAAAACTGTGAACCATCTCAAGACCTTGATTCGCAGCCGATTGATTTTTTAAGAGGCATCGAAGGTTCCGCGACGAGGGAATATTTTCGGTTATTACCGTATGTTTTACAGCTGCAACCGGAAGATTTCCTATATTTTTCCGGACGCAATCGCCGACCGCCAAAGGACCACTTTAATGCGCTCCTTTCTTTCGGATATTCCCTTTTGTACAAGGACTGCATCGGCGCGCTTCTTGCCGTCGGCCTGGAACCTTCCTTTGGTTTCATGCATACGCCGCGGTCGACTGCGTATCCGCTTGCCCTTGACCTGATGGATCTTTTCCGACTCATTTTGTGGGATATTCCTCTTATCGGTTCCGTGAATCGTAAGCAATGGACGAAAAACGACTTTGAAGTAACAGGAAAACAGGTCTGGTTGAATCCGGATGGCCGGAGGAAAGCGATAGCTCTTTATGAAGCCAGGAAAAGCGAAAAGTGGAAGCATCCCGTTCTTGATTATTCCCTGAGTTATGCCCGAACCATCGAGTTGGAAGCACGGCTTCTGGAAAAGGAATGGACGGGAACTCCCGGCTTATTCGCTAAGTTGAGGTTGCGCTGATGGGAATGGAAAAACACTGGCACTTGGTTTGTTATGATGTTCGTTGCCCCAAACGATGGGCGAAAGTCTACAAAAAATTGAAGGGAAGGGGTGAACATTTACAGTATTCCATTTTTCGAGTCAACATGACCAAGACTCAACTGGAAGCGCTTCGGTTTGATTTGAAAAAAGCGATGGCTGAGGAAGATGATTTATTGATTATCCGCCTCTGTGATAGTTGCGCGATGCGGGTTATTGATTCACGCGGAGAAGAAAAATGGAAGGAGCCGATTCCTCCCTTTGAGATTTTATGAATTCAAGGATGTGAAAAAGTGGATTCTAATTTTATTGCGCGACTTTCGCAAAGCATGACTAATACAAGAAGTTTGGCTTTTTCTCTTGTCAAGGGGATACTTGAATTACTTAGATGTTTTCATAGAGAGCGTTTTCCAGAGCTCTCAAACTAAATGATACATATTTATTGAAAATGCATCGGGATTCTTGAATTTGTTCCTTGAAAACGATATCCTTCCAATGTCAGCCTAGATGGTCTGTTTCGATCTCTGATGCCGAAAGGCGTTGAGCACCAATCGCAAAGTCATAGGCTATAACGAAGAAACCCTGTTTCGATCTCTGATGCCGAAAGGCGTTGAGCACTTTTGTTGCGTACTGCCACCTTACCCGATCCCTACTGTTTCGATCTCTGATGCCGAAAGGCGTTGAGCACGAAATCACTATCGACGGGATTGTTCACGAATTCAGCCCTGTTTCGATCTCTGATGCCGAAAGGCGTTGAGCACCTGATTTCTCGAATAGAAAAATATCGCAACGATGACTGTTTCGATCTCTGATGCCGAAAGGCGTTGAGCACAAATCATCGAACGACGATCAGCCGCGAAAGGGCAACCTGTTTCGATCTCTGATGCCGAAAGGCGTTGAGCACCCCCATGCAGCCGCTTGAACGCGACACGCGAGGAGTCTGTTTCGATCTCTGATGCCGAAAGGCGTTGAGCACGTTACAAAGCCACATATAAAACCATATCATGCGCGCTGTTTCGATCTCTGATGCCGAAAGGCGTTGAGCACTTTTGTTGCGTACTGCCACCTAACCCGATCCCTGGCCTGTTTCGATCTCTGATGCCGAAAGGCGTTGAGCACATATGACCACCGTTCCGAATACCGATCAACCTGACCTGTTTCGATCTCTGATGCCGAAAGGCGTTGAGCACATTTCGTTGGCTTGTTTTGCGGGGAGATGAAGCCGGCTGTTTCGATCTCTGATGCCGAAAGGCGTTGAGCACCCGATAAACTCCGGGCGATCTGGCCCGGAGCGCCCTGTTTCGATCTCTGATGCCGAAAGGCGTTGAGCACGGGTTTCGCGACCAAAAGAGTGCAAATTCCCCTGTCTGTTTCGATCTCTGATGCCGAAAGGCGTTGAGCACGGTAAAGGTTCCCTCAATGGAAACGATGGCCGACTGTTTCGATCTCTGATGCCGAAAGGCGTTGAGCACCGTACAGGCTCAGATGATGCCATGGGATCGTTATCTGTTTCGATCTCTGATGCCGAAAGGCGTTGAGCACCGGTTGTTCTGTTTGAAACCTACCGCGAGGACTTCTGTTTCGATCTCTGATGCCGAAAGGCGTTGAGCACGATTGTAGGAAAATGGATGCCAGTTCAGCCTGTCACTGTTTCGATCTCTGATGCCGAAAGGCGTTGAGCACATAATTATTCGTGTCTTACCCGCGATAACCACGGCTGTTTCGATCTCTGATGCCGAAAGGCGTTGAGCACATCACCGATATGATCAGGGTCGGGGACATCTTCGCTGTTTCGATCTCTGATGCCGAAAGGCGTTGAGCACTTCATAATTGTTTTGAGAAACGATCTGTTTCGAAATCTGTTTCGATCTCTGATGCCGAAAGGCGTTGAGCACAAACCTATATCAACGCAACCTACGGCGGAAAGTGGCTGTTTCGATCTCTGATGCCGAAAGGCGTTGAGCACTGATATTCGGCGATATACTGAGCGGTGACGGAATCTGTTTCGATCTCTGATGCCGAAAGGCGTTGAGCACAGATATCCAATTTGCGAGAGCGCGTATTCCTCCCTGTTTCGATCTCTGATGCCGAAAGGCGTTGAGCACCTCATTATTCCACGCTCTCAAGATCATTCCAGCTCTGTTTCGATCTCTGATGCCGAAAGGCGTTGAGCACGTGTCTACACTGGTTGGTCTAGTGGAACGGCTTCTCTGTTTCGATCTCTGATGCCGAAAGGCGTTGAGCACAAAACGAAGGATAACCTAAACCGTTAAGATTAGAAACTGTTTCGATCTCTGATGCCGAAAGGCGTTGAGCACCAACCGAAGCGACTTGCAAAAAACCCGCCTTTTCACTGTTTCGATCTCTGATGCCGAAAGGCGTTGAGCACACGAGACGAACGAGACGACAGTCCGCTCGACAGTCCTGTTTCGATCTCTGATGCCGAAAGGCGTTGAGCACGTGATGTCGACCTCGTTGGAAAGTCCTTCGGAGTTCTGTTTCGATCTCTGATGCCGAAAGGCGTTGAGCACCAATTAGTCGCCCCTTACACCAACCTTGATCTTCCTGTTTCGATCTCTGATGCCGAAAGGCGTTGAGCACAAAACAAAAGAATGGAGTCGCGCCGATGGTTGGATTCTGTTTCGATCTCTGATGCCGAAAGGCGTTGAGCACATTGAGCGGACAGGAGGAGGTATAGACTGATGGCCTGTTTCGATCTCTGATGCCGAAAGGCGTTGAGCACAGAAAACCGGGACTGCTTGCCAACCGATTTGGGGCGGGTCGGACAACAATTATTGAGTCCTGCCTTTCAAAAACTCCTCAAGCTTGGCGGATTACGGCGCCGGCGCCAATCCGCACTATATCGCCCAGGGATGGCGTAGATACCCGAAATGCGCTAGGATGGCGCGCTTTTCCGGGTACCCGAAAACCGGCTTTCATTTTGCAACTATCAATAAGTGATCGTATTACCTAAATCTTTTTGTCACTTGCAGGATTTAGGTGGTGTTTAATTTGATCTTCGGGAAAAGTAGGCCGATGTCGAACTATTGTTCCCTCCACCAGATAAATTACATCTTCAGCTATGTTGGTCGCGTAATCCGCAACTCTTTCCAAATGTCGACTTACGGAAAGATAACTGAGAAGACTGTCGATTTGATCAGGTGTTTTTTTACCTTCGGTTCCGACATAGATGTACATTTGGCGATTTATTTGATCCACTTCGTCGTCGGAATTGCGGACTTTTTTCGCGAGATCCGCGTCGAGCCGCATTAGTGAATCCAAGCTGTCTTTAAGCATGGATAAAGATTTTTGTCGAATTTCGGCGAAATCAAACAGAAGTTTTATCGGAGGCTTGTTGCAGAGAAACAATGTTCGTTCGGCGATATTAACGGCCAAATCGCCGATTCGTTCGAGGTCGATATTGATTTTCAACGCGGAAATAATTATTCTGAGATCTATTGCGACCGGTTGGTGAAGGGCAAGAATTTTCAAGCATTCTTCTTCAATTTCAACTTCAACTTGATCAATTTCCATGTCTGAATCAATGATTTCCTGAGCCGTTTTTTCATTGAGCTCTTCAAGCGATTTTACCGCTAAATGAACTCGTGTTTCTACAAGCCCGGCCAATGCGATAATTTTATTTTTCAGTTTGCCGATTGCGTTTGATAGATGTCTGGACATTTGCTTTTTCCTATTATCCGAAACGACCGGTAATATAATCTTCCGTTCTTTTATCCGAAGGCATTGTGAAAATCCGACGGGTAGAGCTGTATTCAATCAGGTTGCCCTCATAGAAAAAAGAGGTAAAATCAGACACTCGGGCTGCCTGTTGCATGTTGTGCGTAACGATGATAATGGTTATTTTTTCTCTCAATTCATCGATAAGATCTTCTATTCTTCCGCTTGATCGCGGATCCAAAGCCGATGTCGGTTCGTCCATGAGTAAAATCGGAGGATCAACGGCAAGTGCGCGCGCCACACAAAGGCGTTGTTGTTGGCCGCCGGAAAGACCCAAGGCATTTTCGGTCAATCTGTCTTTTACTTCATCCCATAATGCTGCGCGGACCAAGCTCTTTTCAACTATATCAAGAACTGCTTTTCTTTCGCGAATTCCCTGAAGTCGTGGTCCATACGCGACGTTGTCGAAAATGCTTTTCGGAAAGGGGTTGGGTTTTTGAAATACCATTCCAACCCGTTGTCTCAAAGCAATGACATCAATGTTTTTGGAATAGATATTCGTCCCTTCAATTGAAAGCTCTCCAGTTACGGAAACAAGGGGAATCAGATCATTCATTCGGTTGATTGCCCGCAGAAAGGTGCTTTTTCCACAGCCTGAAGGGCCAATGATGGCGGTAACCGCGCCTTTTGTAATGTCCATGGTTACGCTTTTTACCGCTTCATTTTTTCCGTAGAATACGGAAAATTTGCGCGCCGAAAGTTGACTGTTTTTATTGGTTGCGGAAGTATCCCGCGAAATTTGAAAGGCTTTCTTTTTATTCACCATTATACTTCCCATTTTTTATCCTTTCAGTTTTTTTACAAACCGGCTTCTTAACATGATTGCCAGACAGTTCAACGAAAGAACGATCATTATTAAGGAAAAAACCATTCCGTATTGTACGTGTCGAATCTGGTCAACTTTCTGATGCTCGGTAGCCAGGTTGTAAATATTCCAAGAAAGTGCGGGGGTCGGTTGGGAAAAAATGTCGAGCAATTTCGGAGCCTCCCCCAAGCTTACGGCGGCGGTAAAAATAATAGGAGCTGTTTCGCCCGCCGCACGGCCCATGCTGATGATGATTCCGGTGAGAATCCCCGGAAGAGCGGCGGGAAGCAGAACGCTGACGATCATTTTCCAAGGGCTTGCGCCCAAACTGAGGGCCGCTTCGCGATATGTCTTTGGTACGGCAAGAATAGCTTCCTCGGAGGAACGAACGATGGTTGGAAGAATAAGAAGGGCAAGAGTCAAAGAACCTGCTATTACGCTTTTCGATTGAGAAACGTGAATGGAGTTGATGAAAAATGCGAGGCCAAAAAGTCCGAATACGACGCTGGGTACACCGGAAAGAGTGCTGATAAGGGTTCTTAAAATGCTTGTATACCAGTTTTGCCGCGAGTATTCGGTCAAATAAATTGCGGTTAGAATTCCCATGGGAACCGCAAAAACAATTGCTCCGAGAGTTAAATATATGGTTCCGATTACTTCGGGGCCGATTCCTCCAAAGAAGTGGGCGTCTTTTGATGCATCCGTCAAAAATTGCCGATAGAAAACAAATTTCGGCTGCAGAATTTTCTCCATGTTTTGTTCCAGATAAGGGAAAAGATTTTCAAGAGAGGTTCCCGCAAATTCCTTGGAACGGGGTTTCATTATTTTTTGTCCCATTTTTGACGGGTTTGTGTAATCATACTCTTCTTTGTACAAGACGCTCTTCAGTTTGATTAATGCCTGATCCCATCGCGTCGCGCCGTATTTGTTTCTTGGAAGTTCGGGTACGGATTCGCCCGGGAATGGACCGAGAAGTTCACGCAAACACATTTCAAAATCATGGAAAGATTCGGATAATCTTTTCTTTTCGGCGGGTGGAAAATTCGAAATTCCTTCCTTGAAGTTTTTCAGCTTTTCAAATAGCGGTGATCTGGCAGACTCGGCTTGTTTGATTTCCTTTTCAAGTTCTTCACGATCGCCTCTCTCGAAAAGATCCAACTCCATCTTTCTATATTCGATGGTGGCTCGGAAAACAAAAGCGCCGATCCCTTTCATAAAAATGGGTGTAAGAAGAATAATAATTGCGATTACTAGAAAACCTGATGAAAGCATTCCAAGTATTGTGAAGGCTTTATCCAGCAATTTTCGACCGGCTAGGTTCATGATTTCATTCACCCGTGACTTTCTTTCGCGTACGTTTCATTATCCATTCGCTGGCGATATTCAGGGAAAAGGAAATTATCAACATGCAGGCGGCCATCGCGAAAAGCACATGATAGCGCATCGAACCCGAAACATGGTCGGCTTCACCCATATCGCCGGCAATCGTTGCCGTTAAAGTTCGAATCGGTTCGAAAAAGTTGAAACATGGGTCGGGAATTTTAGCGCTGTTTCCGGAAGCCATCCAAACCACCATTGTTTCACCGACCGCACGCATTATTCCAAGAATTACGGCCGATAGGATTCCGGGGCTTGCTGCGGGAATCACGACCAACAAGAGCGTTTCGGCACGAGTAGCGCCGAGAGCGTAGCTTCCTTCCCGCAGCTCCCGGCCGATCGATTGAAGCGCGTCTTCCGAAACGCTGACAATGGTAGGAAGGATCATTATCCCCAGAATAAATGAAGCGTTTAGCGCGTTTGTCCCACTTGAGATTTTGAACAGGAAAATATGTCGCGATAAAGTGTACAAAACAAGAAATTCCAGTAGAATTAAAGCGCCTGTAATTATGAAATTAGCCGCGGTCTTTGCTTTAGGGAACAACTTATCGGCCGACATCTCGCCTATTATAAGGAAGAATATCGCAAGAGGCGCACCGAGGAGCCAAATCAAATATGAAAGAACCTGCCCGCCTCTTTCTTGAAGAAGCGGAGCAATTACGACCAAAGCAAAAAATCCGTAAGCGACCGAGGGAATTGCCGCCAGTATTTCTATGAGCGGCTTCAGTATTTGGCGAGCGGAAAATGGAAGAATGTCGCTTAAACAAACGGCTGTCATTATTCCTATCGGAATGGCAAATGCACAGGCACCCGCCGTGACAAGGAAACTTCCCCAAAATATCGCTCCCGCTCCAAATTCGGAAGGATCTCTCGAAGGGAACCACTGGGTAGAAAAAAAGAATTCTCTTATATCACGCTGCTGAAAAAACAAAATCGAATCTCTGAGAATGAAGAAGAAAATGAATAAAACGGCAAGCGATGAAATCGTCGTAACGCCTAATAGAAAACTTCTTCCCAAAAACGAGAAAAATTTATTGTGTAATTCTTCTCTTCGGTCAATTTGAAAAGTAGTTTTATTATGTGATAAAAATCGAGCGTTTCCGTCTTGAAAACGCTCGATTTCGTTCATGGATTCTGAAGCCATTTGGAATGTAACGCTTACTTTTGGTACTGAGTAACAGCCACGTAACCAAGACCGTCGATAATTTCCTGGCCTTTTAGCGTAAAATTGAACGTAACGAATTGATAAACGTCCGAACCTAATTTGGGATAACCGTTTGTAAACATGAACAATGGGCGGGCAATCGGATATTTTCCGGAGACGATCGTTTCCCGAGTGGGTTCAATTCCCGCGACCGATATGGCTTTTACGGTATTATCGATAAAGCCCAACCCTACGTAACCAATGGCTCCAACCGTGCTTTGGATGCGTTGACGAACGGCGCCGTTCGAACCGACGTATTCAACCGAGTTTGTCATTTTCTGTTTCTTGAGAGCAAGTTCTTCAAAAGCTTCGTAAGTTCCGCTATTGGTGTCGCGGCTTATTACGACGATTTTTTCATCCGGGCCTCCCAATTCCTTCCAAGTCGTGATTTTTCCGAGATAGATCCCCGTGATTTCGTCCAGGGAAAGATTTTTAACGGGGTTTGCGGGATGAACGATCATCGCAATTCCATCCATGGCCACGACATGGGAAACAGGAATAATTCCCTTGTCGACGGCCGCTTTGATTTCTTCGTTTTTCATGAATCTGGACATGTCGGCTATATCGCAGGTAGCGTTGACGAGGCTCTTGGCACCGTTTCCCGAACCGGACTCCGCCACGGTTATTTTCAGTTGCGGGTTTCTGTTCATGAAATACTCGGCAAAAGCTTTGGCAATAGGGCCTACCGTTGTTGATCCGTCGATGGTGATTTTTGAATCAACTGCTGTTGCTTCACCACCAAAAACTGGAAAACAGCACATCAAAACCATTAAAACTTGTACCGGAAAATGTTTCATTTTATTCTCCTTTATTTGAGTTATTTCATTATCACATTCAATTGTTAAAAGTTGATTAAAGATAGGTTAAAGATAGGTTAATATTTTGTTTGAATTTCAAGCTGAATGCGCTTGAAATCAGCATTTTTATTGACTTTGTCGTTGTCGGAAATGTTGGCTTTGTCAACTAAATAATTGAGTTTAATACTCATGTTCTTCATTTGCTGGCGCTCAAGTGAAAATCTGTGTCCTTTGCCGTTGGTGCCGCCGCCAAATGAGTCGGAATCGGTAATTGCGCCTAAAACGGCGTCTTTCTCAAGCATTCTGTAGTCATATCGGAAAGCCAGACTTCCCGGTTTATTAAGTTTCCCAACGGAAAAACCTGCGAACCAGCCCTTGTTGTCGGGTACATTGGTGGCGAGGTTTTTTGCTGAATTTCCGAAGATCGAAACGGGAATACCTTTTGAACCGCTTCCTATTTCCCAGCCGGCTTCAAGAAAATATTCAAGTTCGTTGTAATCGAATGCATAACAATTTTGAGCGGTTTTTGTGTTTCCGTAATTTCGATTTTCTCCCTGCCAATCGAAAACAGCTCGGCCTTTAGTGCGTGTAAAATCATAATAGCCGGCACCGCATGTCAGATAATGATTTCTTTTTTGTGGGAAATTATATTTGAAGACTATCTGACTTCCCAGCATTGTGGAGTCATGAGAAGCAGGCCTTTCCATAAACATAAATGCTCCAAGTGCGGTTGAAACATCTAATTTTCCGGTTTTTCCCTCGAATTTAACCGCTCCGCCTTCGAGTGTTAAATCGTGATCCCACAGCAGGTCGCTTTTTCCCGGGACAAAAAACGGAATGTCCATTTTGCCTGATAACAAATGAAACCCTTTTATATTCGATGGATGATAATCAAGCTGTCCCAAGTCGATAAAGACCGGTTTTTTGCTGGCGACGGTGGTCAACGTCAGATTCGTTGAAACCGGATTTCCCGCCATTCCGACATTTCTATCCTCGGAAGTCGACAACCGCAACTTGAAGTCCGCATCCTCGTTGATCCTTGCATCGAAACCAAGACGGATTCGAAGACGCCATCTTCCATAATTCGCCTTTTCAGGGTTCCAACCCGGGTAACGGATTTCGTCATATCTAACCCGATAATCTCCGGCGAATTTAATGTTGTTTGTCCAGGAATCTTTTTTCTCCTCGGAGGCTTTTTTTAAAGAGCTTTCCTTTTGTGCTTCGAGACATTTGACACGATTCGTTAATTCTTGAATTTGAGAATTCAATTCCTCTATTGAAGGGGCGGCATGGGAAGAGCCGGATAAAATAATGGAAAAAAGCAGATAGAACGGAGCAAGCATTGTTTTTTGTACTCTCAATTTAATTCTCCTTTTTTACGCGAATTTTGCAAAAAGTGTTTCCCAATGTTTGATCACTTCACTTGGAAAGCATTTACCGGATGCCGTGAAGAGTAACTTGGAATTGTTAAGATTCAGTGAAGGATAAGTTAGAAATCCGTGAAAAAAATATCGCTTGTCTGTAAATGACAAGAACTCAAATTCTTAACACATTTCTAACTGTATTAATCATTGGAATTGTGTTATAAAACGACTTGCTTATAACTTTCATGTTTCATGGTTTCACGCCAAGAGATGGTACAAGTGCCTGCAAAAATATTTATTTAAAAATATGTTAATAAAAATCCTGATATGGAGCGAATTATTCTATTGGTTTATTGTGTTGAATTTACCGTAAATATTACCGATATGGAGGAATGCTTA
>Ga0074199_1002237_pt1 | contig 12511 bp, 17 predicted proteins | sample EPASupsiteSAE347_FD_64528 | JGI IMG/M metagenome (GOLD analysis project Ga0074199, IMG submission 64528) | Bioremediated contaminated groundwater from EPA Superfund site, New Mexico - Sample SAE3-47 | ecosystem: Environmental > Aquatic > Deep subsurface > Groundwater > Contaminated ...
TGGGAGAAATTTGTAATGACGTAACTATTGGTGGAATTGGTTTGTTTGATGAAATTTTTGATTATTACGATCCGGAACCCGCCGTTCCCGCCGTGACAATCATTTCCGCTATTATAACAATCTCCACCGCCTCCACCACCGGTATTTATAACACCGTGTCCGGCGCGAACTCCGGCATATCCTCCGTTTCCTCCGCCGCCCGCCCCACCAACATTTCCATTTGGGACAAGGTGACTTGCTCCTCCTCCACCTCCGCCGTAATTAGTGGATACTCCGGTAATATCGGACAAAAATCCGTCACCGCCCGCCCCGCCAGTAGCGTTGTCCGGAGCAGGGGATCCAGTCTCTCCTGCGCCGCCGCCTCCTCCTCCGCCCCAATCCCCAGTTGAACCTCCGCCACCAGCATATCCTTGACCAGCGACACCTTGGCCTCCTACAGTCGCGCCTTGAGCGCCACCGCCGCCTCCGCAACCTCCATCATGACCATTGCCACCCCAATACGCTTCTGCGCCACCGCCACCTCCATAAGCGATATTCGTTATTGCACTAAACGAAGAATTTGAACCGTTATATCCATAGTGTTCAGATGTTGCTCCGGCTCCGCCTGCGCCTACCATAACATTTATTTCTCCGGACACGGTTATATTTGTGTAAATAACTCCACCACCGCCACCGCCACCACCACACCAACGAGAACCTCCTCCTCCACCAGCGACCACAAGCACATCGACAGTTCCTGTACCGGAAGTAACCGTGAAGGTGCTGCTATTTGTAAACGTATGAATAATGTAATTCCCGTTCGTAATAATCGTGCCGCCGGTGGCGGTGAATGAGTTAGTCGTGTTTGTTGAGGAAGTTGTTGAGTAAAAGTCCAACTTTCCATAGATCGATGCATTATTAGAGACGGTCAGATTGTCAGTTGTTAACTCGCTGGTCGCCCAGATTGGCACAGCTATCAGTAATGCGGCGAGTGCCATTATTGTTGCTTTCATAGTTCTCCTTGTATTTACTTTTGGTAAGCCGAAAAGCCGGAAATAATTACAATTTTACGTTTCCTGCGATGATTACTTTCATATTCTTTCCCGAAATATTCAGATTCTCGTTATAATTCCCCGACCTGATGACAATCGTGTCCCCGGGTTTCGCGATCCCGAATCCGGCCCGGATTGTCTTTTTGGGACCCTTTTGAACAGCGGTGGAACCTGAACGGCTCGCCACAGCCTCGCCCTCCAGCTTGGAGTTTGTATTTGCGCATGGAGGGCGAGCCTGTGGGGAGCCGGCTTTTCCTGCGCTGGAACTACGACCGGAATAGGAATCGTTGCCGCTTTTTTGGTCAACGTAAATTATTTTCGAGTTTTCGTCCCGATCGTCCCCGTCGTTGTCGCCCCCATTCCCCCCGCCGCCCCCGCCCGAATTATTGGTCGAACTGTTGCCGCCGTTGCCATTGACCCGATCGTAAAAATTGCTCAAGCTGTTGTCGGCGTAGTTTGTCGCGCCGTTGCTCTGGGCTGAGGAAACCCAGAGGTCAAAGGCGGTGTCGGCGAAAAGAAGACTTTCACGGATAATGACGGCCTGATCGGAGGAAAACGGCGACGCGGCAAGCGCGCGCCCTACATCGGAACCTGAAACGCGGAGCTGAATCACGGCCGCGTCCGGATATTTTGCGGTAGGCACTTCAAAAAATAGAACGGTATTTGTGCCATCCGCGTACCAGATCGCGTTGGTCAGAGACATGAGATTCTCCGATTCAACCAGAATAATTCCGTTCGTAGTCAGGAGATTGCAAAAAAGAGCGGCACGGCCGGAGGCCGTTGCCCTACCTTCAGCGAAATCGATAGAGCAATTGACCGCGTAATATAAGTCGTTTGACCGCAACACACTCCGGTCCAAATCGATATTCAGATTGCCATCGTTGAAGCGATAGGCCCCGAGAATAAAGCCGGCGGACGCGTTTGTGCCCATGGGAACTTGCCAATTCACGTAGGCCATGTCCGGCTCACATTCGAAAAATGCCGCTTCGTAGTCGAAGGAGGATTCCGCCTGCTCCGGGGATTGTGTCCGGGCAAAAGGATTGAAAAGGAGAAATAGGAACACGGGCAAAGCGAAAAGAGCGATCTGCTGGATTTTCATGAATCCCCCAAACAAGATAAAAATTCACATTATATATGTCACTTGCCCCGGAAAATGTAAAGAACTATTTTTTTTCCGAAGTCAACGTCACGGCCTGGCCGGGGGGCTTTGCTTTAATGAGATGGGCTGTTTGGTCGGATGCGGGATGCTGTCAAGCCTGGAGCAGATGGTGGCATGTATTTTTGCCAGGGCGGCGCGGTCTTCATTGCTCTCCAGAATTGCCTGGCCCATTTTAAGGACGTTGTCCGCCAGTTTTTTGTCTTTCATGTCAACGATCGCGACGTCATTCATCTTCTGTTGTTGAGGAGGATTTGCAGCCATTCGAACGCCATGCCGCTCGATCTTTCGGCGTTGATGAATTCGTCGAATTGTCCCTGTTTGCCTTTCTGTTTTTCGATTCTTTCGATGGGTCCATCCACGACCGCCATTGGGACCGGTTCGGCAGTGTGATTGCGCACGTTTACCGGCGTGCGATGGTCCGTGCCTATAACCAGGCGGTACGTCCGGCCTTGCTCATTGAGGGCTTTCCAGATTGGTCCGACGATTTTAAGGTCAAAATCCTCGATCGCCTTGATTTTCAACTGCAGGTCGCCCTTGTGTCCGCACTCATCCGGTGCCTCGACGTGGACAAAAACAAAATCGCGCTTTTCCAGTATTTCCAGGGCTGCCTTGACCTTTGCGTCATAATCCGTGTCCAGGTAGCCGGTCGCACCCTTGATAACCTTTGCCTCCAGGCCGGCCAGCCGCCCGATGCCGCGTACCAGGTCGACGGCAGTGACCACGCCTCCGGTCAACCCGAAAAGTTTTTGGTATGACGGCAAAGACATGCTGCGCCCCTGTCCCCATAGCCAGATTTGGCTGGCAACGTTATTCCCGGCAGCGCGCCGCTTTTCGTTGATAGGGTGGCCTGCGAAAATATTCCTGGATTCGTTCATCAAGATTGTCAATTTGTCAGCGCCTGACCCCGATGGCAGGTGGTTGGCGGCGGGTTGACCCAGCACGTCGTGCGGCGGGGTGGTGACAAGTCCGTCATGCGGTCCGTTTTTCCAGATTAAAATGTGGCGGTAACTGGTACCGGTGAAAAATCGTTTTTCCCCGGAACCCAGTTTTTTGTCCAGCAGCTCGATCAGCGGCCGCGCCTCCTCCGTGGAAATATGTCCGGAGGAATGATCGGTTATCAGGCCGTTTTCAACGGTTATCAGGTTGCAGCGGAAGGCCACGTCGTCCGGCGCGACTTCGATGCCGGCGCCAACGGCCTCGATCGGCGCGCGGCCCTTGTAATATTCGGCCGGATCGAACCCCATGATGCTGAGGTTGGCCACGTCGCTGCCCGGGCTCATGCCGGGGGGCACCGTGTTGACGAGACGCGCTTCTCCCAGTGCGGCTGCGCGCCGCATGTTGGGTATGTCGGCGACTTGCAGCGGGGTTTTGCCGCCCAGGGCTTCCTGCGGATAATCGGCCATGCCGTCACCGATCAGTATGATGTATTTGCGTTTGTTCATGACCGGCTTTATGCTATCTTGATTACCGCAACCAGTCAATGACTGAAGAGCCAAAAAATATGAGCTTGCGGAATGCCTTTCGTTTTGCGATAAGTTTTTCCATCCGTTTTCCGGAGAGGTGACCGAGCGGCCGAAGGTGTACGACTGGAAATCGTATGTGCCCCAAAAGGGCACCGCGGGTTCAAATCCCGCCCTCTCCGCCAGTTTTGAAAAATGCCACCGCGGGTTCTCCGCCTGAGGCGGATCCGCCGAAGCCTTGAGCGGCGGGCGGAAAATCCCGCCCTCTCCGCCAGTCCAAAACAGGCACTCTTGAACGCTTTCATAAAGAATGGCAAATGGCGTTAAATGGCGTGGAATAGCGTTATATGCCGTTGTATGGCGTTTTTTAAGCGACGGCGGCTATGTCCATCGGGTGCAGAAAGGATTGCAAAACGTGAGGCAACGTGAAGCGATTGGCGCGGGGTTCAGGGGGCTTTTATGACACCTTTTACGACACTTTTATGACACAAAAAACCGCCGTCGAACTCGGTTTAACTGCTCGCTCTACTGCGCCAAAGTGGCGCAATTAAGGGGGACATCAAAAAAACCGAGAGCGCCCTTCAAAGGATGGAACGGTAGAGGGCGCGAATCTGCGAGGACAAAGCCGTATGATCCGCAGAACCATTCCGAATCGTGATGCGTCACGCAATCGAGAATTGTGGTCTCTCCAACAATGCCGCCGCGCTCAAGTTCTGCCATACAGGGTATCTGCGGCCAAAGTGATGGAGCGAATCCAGCAACGAATGTTATACAGGCGTCATACTCGTCCCGCGTCATTCCCTTGCTTGCGTGAATCAGTACACGCCCCCGGAAGCGTGTCGGCCATTCCCGGTTCTCAATGTTCTTCCAGCCATTAACAATTAGCCATGCCCACGGCTGCCTGACACTTAATGCTTTCATAGATTTCTCTCCCAAGGTTCTTTCCACGCGACACCGATCAGATCGAAGAGGTCGCGCTCTTCGCGGACAGGAATTCTCTGGACGCCTTTGAACAGGCAACCCTCAAAACTATGATAGCCGGCGTGGCACCAGCCGGCGGCAAGGACGTGGTGCGAGAACGCCGAGCTCCCGGTCCGAATGGAGAAGATCAGGCCCCAGTTATCCGCATCGGCCATGAAGAGATCGAGAAAGATGTTCTCCGGCAACAACCGCTGGGTATATTTCCCCGTGGGTTTACCCTTTACGGCCGGCCAGCGATTAACGAGTTCGCTGAATTTCGGATGGACAACTTTGTTGCTGAAGAGCAATTCCTCCTCGACGCGTTTTGGAATGCAGACGATCTCAATATCGCCAACCTCCGGCTTTCGCCGCCGGATACTGCCGGCGATCTCGATGCGGTCGCAGAATGGCGCGAGTTCGGATTTAATTCGTTCAGCGATTTCGGTTGCCTGGGTGAGTTTCATTTGTTTAAGATTTTTAACAGATCAGCACTCAATGCCGGAAGATGATCAATAATCTGGCCGGCATACGTTCTTGCCGCGCATCTACAAGCTTTAATATGATCGGGATCACACCCATTATGGAAGTCGAGGCGCAGGACAAAGTATACGGCGTTCTCATCGCAAGGTGTTCCGTCAGCATGCCGGATTTGATATTTCGATTTTAATCCATCTCTTTTATCTTCTACTGTTGGCTTCATATTTCTCCGTTCACCAGACTCCGGAAAAGTGCGTTCTACCTGTATACGTCTATTCTTCGTCCGTTCGTCCTTCATTACGGTCCGTGGTCCTCTGCGGTAGAAGTGTCCGGCCAAGTTTAAGGCTGCGCCCCATTGTGCCCCTGATAGGCCAAGAGCTTTGATAATCGGATTTTTATCAGACATCTGTTCTATTTCTTCGCGGTCTTTCTTCCATGTTTCGATGTCATCCCACTTGGAGGAGTCATAGCCTTTTGTAAGCATAATACGCAGAATTTCAGCGCAGGTGATGTGAATGCATTGTTCGTAGCCAGGGCCTAATCCCCCCATTTCAATGGTCCATACAAGCAATCCTTCATCCCACCTCTTTAGCCAATCAGCGGCATCAGCTCCATAGATGTCTATCTCACTTTTTTCCTTCTGTTCCTCCTCGGTACGGTAGAAGACTTTTCTTCCATTCAGAAAGAGGCCGCGCACGCTTGAACCGATGCCCTTCCCGTAGAAACGAGCTGTCATGCCTTTTTTTGGCTCTGGGGAATCTTTAGGCACAAGGAAACTCCAGCCGTCTGATCTTCCAATAATCCATCCCTGTGTCCCTTTCTTTACTTTTACGATTGTCGTCTCTTCAAACTGTTCATCATTTTTTGGGTACATATAATCCTCCTATGCTTCGTCTATTTTTTTATGTTTGAGATGAGGAGTTCGGCGCGCGGGATGGAACGGGTACTGGCTTTTACGCGGCTGTTGCCGCTTGAATATTTTGTCAGAACCTTTTGCATCCTGAAGCCGGCATACATTTTGCGGACTGGGGCGCAATCGTTTAGGTGTTAGGCAGAACAATCTTTTTGTCCGGCGTATGTTCTACCCACCATTTCGCTATTAACTTTTCATGTAACGCCCGGCGCTCCTCCTGGTCACGCTCAGCTTCGGTCTCGCTAAAATACGGTTTCTGCATTTCCTCTGCTTCAATCTGGTCAGCCAGTAATGGCATCCGGGCCGCCCGCGCCTTCATATTTCTAATGCGTTGCGCCCGCACGGCAGCGGGCGTTTTAATTTTGGGCATCACCGGCGTGAAGCTGACGCAAAAGGAAGTTCCATCTCCGGGCTTCTTACTTTGGGAGACGGCGGCTTCCATTTCCGCATCGTGTCCCTTGCCGAAGCGCGACAGACCCCAGCACAAGCACTTACTTTCCCCCCAGCCGGAGCGTATTTCATAGTATCTGGTGCTGTCCATAATGTTCCGGCCTTTTCAGGCCATTGAAAATATTAAAAATCACCTCCTTAAATTGGAAGAATTCGCTCTTGGACGATCATCTTTTGAAAATCGTTCAACCAATCCTCATCGGCATGATCCCAAGCCTGCTCGATTTCAGTTAAAGAGCCGGGATATGCCTTCAGAAATATCCAATCCGATATATCAGCAATCGCCCAAAAGAGCGGATATAAATGATCTGCCAACTGCGGCCACCGTTTGTCAAAAAAAGTCATTACGGCGCTTGCGCGATTATAGATTTCACATGAAAAGTTGATTAATCTTTCTTTCAACCAATAGCGCATTTTCAGCATACGGGCCTCCTTTCATTGAACAACTCTGCTTGAACCGTGGCATTGACAAAGCGTTTACCCTCGCGCTGAAATCCTTCCTTCCGGGCGGCGCGGATCACGGTGCCATGGCGGATTGCCAGGCATTTGATCCGGGAGCGAAGCGAATTGCAGTAATGATTGATGTCTTCAGCGCCTTCCGGCCGGAAATAACCGTTTGCTCCGGACACGACACAAAAAGGCAGATCGCCGAGATGCAGTTCGAGGAACTGCTCGGTTTCCCGGCGCGAACCGTGGCCGAGGTGCCGTCCGAGCGCCTCAATGGTGATGGCGTTGCCGGCGCCTCGCCTGAATTCCATCTCGCGGCGGAATAAATCAATCTGTAATTTCTCGTCCATCAGATTTTAAGCAGAGCCCAAATTTTCTCGGCGGATATTCCGTCGTGGTATAATTCGGCAAAACGCTTAGCAACCCCTTCCTCAACCCACAATTCATAAGCCTTGGACCAGCCAATATCTGTGCCAGCGGGTTGGCTGCGGATCCATTTGAATGCCTCCACGCATTTATGTTGAATCAGCATCCGCTCGGATAGGTGCAACAAAGGCTCAAGCGGACAATAATCAATTCCCGCGCAGGGACATTGTGCGCGTATTTGCCTGGTTATGTTTGCATTCATTTTTTTTCGCCGGCCCGTTCGAGATGCTCAGGGCAAGCCATAAAGCGGATGACATAATCCACAACAGACCGGGCGATTTTTACGTTCTGACAATCCGTCAAGCCTTTCGGCTCAAACTCCTGGAAGGCGAATTTTTCCATCAGTTTATCAATAGCGACGCCGTGCTGAAGGCACATTGAAACCGCGATTGCCCAGCAATCGGCAAAACCGTCGAGCGTCGAACCGCTCTCGTCCATGTGTAGAAATACTTCACCGGGCCTGCCGTCATCAAAATAGTTGATTGTGAAGTAAAATTTGACGCGGCGGTGTTCGCCTCGGATAACGGCCTTGTGCGTTATTCCATTTCGCAAATCGGGCAATCTTTGACGCTCGTTCATGATCAAAACGGAAGCAGAACAGCTTCCTCCTTCCTGGCGCGTTTTATTGCGGCGGTGATCCGGTCCTCAAGGGCGTCGATCACGAAGCCGGCCTCGGCGGCTGATAGGTCGCTCCAGTCATTTATCTTTTTTCCGACGGATTGCTCGACAATGCCGGCCAGGTAAGCATCGGTATGCTGGCCGGTCTCCAGGAACTCGCCTAGTATGTCCCATGCGCGGCGAAGCTTAAATAGTTGGCGGCTATTCATTCTGCCCTCTTGCGGCAATTTTTTCCTCCAGTGGTCGCTGGCCCTGATCCACGTATTAACCCCGCGCGGATCGGCCGCGTCCCCGCGCGCGACACGGTCGAACAGGATTGCCTCCAGGGCGGCCATGGCGCGCTCCCATCCGGCTTGTGTAATATTCCGATCGGCAACGGATTTTACGCCGGCCGTCTCGAACAGAATACAACGATAAACCTGCTCGCTGATGCCGGCGGCATCCTTGTAGATATGCGACAGGGCTTTTTGTTTGCGAGCGATCATGGCTATACAATCTTTCTATTTTTTTCTTCGGTATTTTAAGGATGTGCAATTTTTAATTCCGACCGGCTTGCCGAAACACTTCGTGGGATACCATTTTTTCTGGTATGGATCGAAATATTCATCGCCGGATCGGATGATCTCACCTTTTTTAAGGTACTTCATTCTGTTCCACCTTCGTTTTTTGCCCGGTCAATGAGCGCTTTTTTTACCCCGTAAACAGCGGTATCTCCGGAACGTTTCGAGACGCCGGGTATCTTTTCCCCGGCTTCGAGCCGGGCTTTGATGCCTGCTTTAACCAGCTTCGTAACGGTTTCAAAGCAGTCTTTGAACTTGCGCTCGATCACCGCTTCGATGGCCTTGGCCTCGTCTTTAACGTCAATTTCATTCACCGCCTGCAGTCCGAAACTACCGAAGTCTGTTTTGACCTTGCGGGGATCCTGGAACCAGTCGCGGTTGCCGAGGATGAATTCCGATAGAACTCTTTCCATGTCCTCGATATCCTTCCTGAATTCATCGGTCTCAGCGGCATATTCAGCCTTGAGTTTCGCCACGCACTTTTCAAGCTGGGCGTCCCGGACGGACAGGGCGATGCAGGACTGCGCGAGTGCGTCAAATAATGACTTGGCCTCGTCCATTGTGGCCGGTGCGTTGCGATAATCTGATATACGGTTAAGCATTTTTTCCTTCCTCCTTTTTCAAGACGGGCACGCGGCAAGCACGGCCCCTACATTCGGACTTCTAAGCTCTTCTGCGGCGTGTAGTCTGAATTTCTGCATTGCCATCGCAGATTCTCTAAGATCAGCGAGCGACTGCAGGGCAATCACGCTCCGCGAAAGTTCAAGCAGGAAAAGATCGAGTTCCCGGTCCTTGACAGGATCGGCATATTCGCATTCAATTTTCAGGTCTTCTAGCGTTTCTCTCAATTCTTGCGCATACTGGTAAAGGACATCACTTTTGATGTCGACCATGTGCGCCGCAGTGCGGATTTTTGCATCGTCTATTTTTCTCATAATTTTCTCCAATCTGGATTCCCGCCTGCGCGGGAATGACATTTTCTGTTACTATGTGCCTTTGCTACTTTGTGCCTCTGTGCCTATCTCTACTCATACAGTGCTTTACGTTCTCTCAAGCGTTCCATAATTCTTTCGGCCACGGCCAGGACGGTTTCGTCGTGAAGTTCTACCTTGCGTTTCCGGGCATCAGCCCAGGCTTCGCTCATGACGTCCAGAACAAGGCCGAAATGGCCGAGTTGAGGTCGCAGGGCAATATCGTGCAGGGCGGCCACGGCCTTTTTGCCCGGCGTGTAATAGCGGCCGATCAGCGCCTTTATATCTTCCTCCGTGATATCTCCGGCCGGATCAATCTTTATGGCCTCTGCCCGCATTCTGCCAAGCAACTGACCGACGTTGTAGCCGGTGCGCTTGAAGTCGCGGAGCCGGCTGAAGAAATCCTCATTGGTGACCAGGAGCACAACGCCGCGCGCGCCGTTGGCATAGACATCGGTGCGGAGATAATCCAAAAACTGGTTGATGCCGGTCTGCGTCCATTTCCAGATCAAATGCGCCTCGTCGATTATGACCAGGTCCGCGCTCTCAAGATTATTCCGAATACGCTGTTTGATTTCCGTGAGCTTGATCGTGTAGGGAATTCCACAGGCCACGCCGAGCTTGCGGATAAAATCGTTCACGCCGCTGATGCTGCCGCCGCTGATTTCGACAAAAGGAGTCCGGCCGTGATTATTGCGCTCGTGATATTCAAACCCCGCGCGCGATTTGCCGCATTGTTCAGGCCCCTCGACAATCTGAATTTTACGGATAACCGCAGTTTTTTCAAAGGCCGCCCAGAGATACCGCGAGAGGCCCAGCTCAACGAATTGCCGGAATTCTCCGTATTGTTCCTTGGCCTTGACCCGCCGGAAAAAGGCGATGATTTTTTCAGCCACGTTTGTATAGGAACCATTATAGGTCCCGTTGAACGCCGGACTCAATACGCCCTGGGAAATGCGCGTCTGTCCAGCCAGGGCGCTCAGTCCCAACCCGGTGCGTTTTGCGTAAGACTGCAGGTCAATAAATGCCTGAATTATCTCGGCCGGTTGTTTGGCCAGGGACTTGCGTATTTCCTCGGGATCGCGGAACGCGATCGGTATCGTGATGTTTTCCATTTTTTACCTCCGATTTTGCTTTGCAAAATCGCCCTGCGAAGTCCGCCGCTTTGGCGAGATGAAGCACGGGCTATTTGCGTTACTGTTTCAACTCCTGCCATACTTCCAGTTCTGCCGTTTTTTCCGCCAGCGTGGCAGCCAGCCCCCTTCGCTCAGAAGCTTCGGCGGGCCGAGGACCGCGGCCTTCGGAACGGCGCGGCAGAGACGCCGCCGCTCTACCTTCATTCGATCGTGGAAATGAAAGACGATCATTGAGTTCGGCCTTTTGTTCCTCGTCCATCTTTCGCGCGCGCGCGACGCCGGCCATTTGCGCATCCAATGCGGGACTATGGACCGTTGTCAACTTAATGCCTGGAACCAGGCCGGCCATAATGCTCGTCTTATCTATAGTGGCGTTGAATCCGGCTGTGCGCACCGCGCTTTGGAGCGCTTCAAATTGGTTCCGCGGTTTCTTTTCAGCGCTCCGCTGGGCGATGATCTGCTCTTCATCTTCCTCTCCGGACAGGACCGGCGTGGATGCCAGAACCGTCCGGCCGAGTTCCTCCACGTAGACCTTGTCCGGATTGGGCATGGTATGAACCGTCACTTTTCTGCCGATCAATCCCTGCATGTCCTCATCCCATCTGCCGTAGGAAACGTTGTTTATCCTGACGCCGTTCCGGTTGACTTCGATTTTTTCCGCCGTCTTGCTGAATAAAGGTATATATGTTTCCGGCATGATCCTGACTTCCCCGGCCGGGGCAATCTGGGCGGCATATTCGGTCGGCGTCAAATGGCGCGGCGTGAATTTATCGCCCTCGCCGGATGGAAAGATCATTTTTGGCAGGCTGGAATGCGGCGTATTTGCATACAGTTTCATGCTCTCTTCGATTATTTTCATCCAATTATGGGGCGTCAAAACCGAGAGAATAAACGGGTGTTCTTTGTCCTGGGCCAGTTTGTTAAGCTTTTCTTTGAGCGGCTCCAGGAAAGCCGGGGCTGTATGTTGCTCTTGCGGCCCGGTCTGCAGAAATGTGCCGGGAAAATAGGATGTGATATTGTGAAAAGTGCGGATCGCCCGTTCGATACAACCTTTTGCCCTGGCCCGGCCGGCCGGCTTATCGGGAAACGCCTCGGAATGCGCCTTGCCGGAATCCATGCCGGTGCGTTTGATTTCGATCTGGAAATTACCCTTCAAAAATCCTTCGAACTTTTCCGAGCAGGCCACGGCGCCTTTCTCGAACTTGAAAACATTTGGTATGCCGCCTCGCGGATCCGCCATCGTGAAACCGATTAAAGATTCTACTTGGGCCTGGGTGATTTTTACCGGAGTGATTACCAGCGAAATCCATTCGCGGGTTGAAAGCCTGAAGATCGCATAGACCCAGGGCCGGATTAAATTCTGAAGCAGGGTGTCATAGACATAGAAATCAACCTGGAAATCGTCAATTTCCCAAAGCCCGTTATAACCCAGCTTGGAATAATCACGCTCGATGACCGGCGAATGTTTTTGCCTGAATGCCGGGATGCCGTATTTTCCGAGCGTGGCCATTGCGCCGGAAGCGTCGCGCTTGTCAATTATTCTCCGCCAGGTTGCATTGGAAATATCCGGAAAATCTCCCGGATATTGTTTTTTTGCAAATGGAATCGCCCCGGCAACTGTCCCGCGCGGAGTCATTACCGACAAGGCATGAACGAGATTGACGGCATGTTCGTCAACGTGTTTTGGCTTCCGCCCGACTTTTCCCCTCAACTCCGGCGCCAGCGCCAATGGCGTGCGGCCGCGTTCCTGATATAACCGCGCCCAGCGGCGCAAGGTGCCCGTGGAAAACCCGCCTAATATAATAAGCCTTTTAATTTGCCGGGTGTTATTGTTGGACAGACGTTCATTGATCTCGATTTCGCGCGTCTTTGGTTGCTTCGCGTAAGCGGCGCAGATCGCCTC
>Ga0074199_1002240_pt1 | contig 12501 bp, 13 predicted proteins | sample EPASupsiteSAE347_FD_64528 | JGI IMG/M metagenome (GOLD analysis project Ga0074199, IMG submission 64528) | Bioremediated contaminated groundwater from EPA Superfund site, New Mexico - Sample SAE3-47 | ecosystem: Environmental > Aquatic > Deep subsurface > Groundwater > Contaminated ...
CGGCCCTGACGGCTGACCTGCGCGATGAATTGCTCCAGGCTGTTCTCGAATTGGGCTACTCACATAAGGAGTCCCGCCTTATGTGAGTAGCCTCGAATTGGATACGCCTCGTATCCTGGGGGTGGTGGAAAAGATAATCGACTGCGACGCGGCTATAGGCTCGGTTTTGAAAAAACTCGCCGAGAATCTGGAGTACAATCGATTGCTCACCCTGTTGGAGGGTTGCACCATCGAACGGAAGGGGGACGTATGATGAATCAGGAAGCGCGAGAAGTGATTTCCGCTGAAATCCTTGTCGTGGACGATATCCCGGCAAATCTGAAGCTGCTGACGGAGATCTTGACAGAGCGGGGATATCGAGTACGCCCTGCCTCCGGCGGACACCTGGCGTTGAGATCCGTTGCAATCAGGCCGCCGCACCACACCCAGGGTGTTCGACCCCTATTTCAGCACCAAGGAAAGGGGAGCCCGGAAAGGAATGGGACTGGGACTCACGATGGCTTATGCTATAGTGAAAAGGCACTGCGGAGATATCACTTTGGATTCCAAAATCGGTGTCGGGACGACGGTGCACGTATATCTTCCCGCCTTTGAAGAGATCGGCAGGGAATAACGGAGCGCCGGCTTCAGGCTCAGGAGAATATGCACCACGCAATGTTTTTAGCTTCATGGAAGCAACCGGCTGGGAGGATAAAAATGGACGATGAACGGAAAAAACCGGAAAAGGAAAACGTCCAGGCAGGTATCGAGTCTTTTCGCAAGCTCATCGTCGATCACGAAGAGTGGCTCATGGAAAGAATTCTCGAATACGCCAAGGAGCATGATTATGTGAAATACACATCGACGCTCCGGGAAGCCTGGAGATTGTCCATCTCCGGCCTTTCCAAAGCCTTCCTTGCCTCCATGCAGGAGGACCATCCCGATCTGGAGCTGGGACCGGACGACGAGTTTGTGGGCGATCCGATTGCTGAATTCGGTATCCTTGAAGCCCGCCTGCACCGTGAGCGCGGCGTGAGCCTGGGCATGTTCCTCGGGTTGATGAAATACTACCGGCAGAGTTACAAGGATATGGCTCGACATGCCGGTTTCGATCCGCTCCTTGAAGAGTATTGTCTTAACCTGACCGAACGTTTCTTCGACCGCCTGGAGATCGCGTTTTGCATCGAGTGGGCGGAATCCGACCAAAGCAAGCTGATCGAAGAGCTACAGGCCAGAAACCGGCTGATGACCAATGAGAAGAACCGGTACCTCACTATTTTCGAAAGCCATCCCCACATGGTGTTTATCCTGGATAAGGATCTGAAACTGCTCAATTTGAACCATGCCGCCGCCAGGCGGTTTCAGGCTCAAGACACTCCGGGAGCACACTACTACAGTCCTGCATTGAAAATGGGTACGGTCGGCTATCAGCTTGGGAGCCATCAAAATCCTGAGTCGGAAGGTTTTGCCGGTACAGCTTTGGAAGAGCTGATTCCCTTACTGCGAGACGATTTGGAGCTCTTTATCGCCGGGGGGGATATGAGCTTCAGCTTCGAGAAACAGCTTATGGATCATGACGAAGTACAATACTTCAACGTTACCTTTTCGCAAGTTCTCGACGTGTCGGAGAAATTCAGCGGGGTGGTGCTGGTTCTCGAGGATATTACGGCACAAAAGCATGTGACCGAGGAGCTGCGTCGGGCCAAAGAGGAGGCCGATGCGGCCAATCGGGCCAAGAGCGCTTTTCTCGCCAATATGAGCCATGAGCTCCGCACTCCGATGAACGCTGTCCTGGGCTACACTCAATTGATGCAAAGAGACGCGTCGCTACGGTCCGAACAGCGGGAGTATCTGAATACGATCAATCGCAGCGGTGAGCATCTCCTGGCACTGATCAACGACGTGCTGGAAATATCCAGGATTGAGGCGGAGCGAGCCGCATTGGTACCCGTCACCTTTGATCTGCACGAGCTCCTTCACGATATGGATATCATGTTTCGGGTCAGGACGGATGCCAAAGGGCTGCAATTCGAGGTGGTCGGAAAAGACGGGCTCCCACGCTATGTGACCGCGGATGAAAACAAACTGCGCCAGGTGCTGATCAATCTGCTGGGAAACGCCGTAAAATTCACGCAAGAAGGCGGTATTGCCATGCGGGTGGCAGTGAAGGACGGGATTCAAGACGAGATGCGTCTGGTGATGGACGTCGAAGACACCGGCCCGGGCATAGCCGAGGAAGAGCGGGACAAGGTGTTCGGGTATTTCGAGCAGACGGAGGCAGGGAGGAAGAACCATGGCGGCAGTGGCCTGGGAATGGCCATCAGCCGGACTTATGCCCGGATGATGGGAGGAGATCTCACCGTGACCAGTCGGGTGGGTGAAGGCAGCTCTTTCCGCTTTGAGATGGAGCTGAAGGAAGGCATGGAACCGGACCTTCGGGATAAGGCTCAAAAGCGCAACGTGATCGGTCTGGCACCGGGCCGGGTAGTTCCACGCGTCCTGGTGGTCGACGACAAGGAGGAAAACCGTACCCTGTTGGTCAAGCTTCTCGAACTGGTCGGTTTCAACGTTAGGGAAGCGGAAAACGGCGAGAAGGCGGTCGAGCTCTTTAATAAATGTTCGCCGCACTTCATCTGGATGGACATCCGCATGCCGGTTATGAACGGTCTGGAAGCGACGCGGTGCATCAGAGCTGTTCCTGGAGGCGGTCTGGTCAAGATTGCAGCGCTCACCGCCAGTGTCATGGACGAGGAGCGCGAATCGATTTTGGCTGCGGGCTGCGATGACTTAGTGCGCAAGCCCTGTCGGGAGTCGGTGATCTTTGACGTTATGGCAAAGCATCTCGGACTGGAATATCTTTATGACGAAAAGCCGGATGAAGCGTCCACCGAACCGGAAACCGAGCTGAGCTCCCAACAACTGGCGGCCCTGCCGGGCAACCTGCACGGTGAGCTACTCAATGCTGTCCTTTCACTGGATACGGCCCTCACTCTGGAGGTGGTGGAAGAAATAGCACGGCAGGATGCCGCCGTCGGCGCTGTTTTGAGGAAGCTCGCCGAGAACCTGGAGTACAATCGTTTGTTAACCATGTTGGAGAGTTGAGAGCCGGTGAAATGGTTGGTGACCATGGGACTGACTGGAAGCATAACAGAATACCTGGTACAGGTGGGCGCAAGTCCGTGACCATTTAAATTGAAGACAAATCGTCGGTTCTTCTGTAGGATCATAGGGGGAAATGTATCCACGGAAGGAGCGATAGCGATGCACAGAATAGAAGCCCACAGCTATTGGATTTTCTTGAAAGACAATGTTTTGGAACCTGGAAGGGTGATGTGAATGGCGTCATGTTTAATGGTGCCCACCATGACTCCTCCCGCCCTGGTGTTGACTCTAAGCCCACCGCCCTTGATGTACCATGAGAAAGGGACTTCTTCGTCGCCCACTCTCCAGATGCCGTTTCCATTCGCTTTGAGCTCCAGGATGGTTTCAGCCTGCTTTGGCAAGTCTTTTACCTCTGCCTTGTAGATGCCGATAAACTGGTCTTTTGGTCCGCATGAAATCATGAGGATCAATAACAGACATAGTGGAAGCAGTCGCATACGATTATTGGGTCTTGATTCCATCGGCATGTCGTAACCTATCGCGAGGCAGCGGGAGGAGCAACCCTGATTCTTGCAGGATCTGACAATCCTCCCCTGCGGAAGTTAAAGAGTCGATCACAATAATAGACCTGGATGGTGAAGATCAGCATAACGATATTTTCAGTGATTTTTTTCCAGCCAATGGGCTCGCCCACCGTATCGTAGCATCCGCAAGTTATGGGCGCACCCCAGTACATGTTGATAAGGACCATGATGTTGAACAGGATAAGCATGAATCCAATGAGGATTACGGAAGCTCTAGACAGGAACCCGATGACGAGGAATAGCCCGCATACGAACTCGAGCCACGGCAAAATGACTGCTCCCAAATTGAGGAGCCAATAGGGCACGAGCTGGTAGCTCGCCGTTGCCTCTGCAAATTGAGCAGGGTATGGAATCTTGCTCATACTCGCGTAGAGGAAAAAACAGCCCACGTATATCCTGAGCACAAAAGCCACGTGCTTGCTCACAACGATTCGTCCCAGGTATGACCAAATCATTTTTTTGCCTTCTCCACCGGATACCCTCTGCCCTCCCAAGCCGTTAATCCCCCTTCCAGAATCCTTACATTCTTGTAACCGCGAAGAAGCAGTTTATCGGCAACCTCGAGATCATAGGGTTTACTGATCGTTCCACCGTACACGATGATCTTCTTTTCCTTGTCTCCTTCGGCGAAGGTCATCAGGTAAACAATGTCGAAGAGCCCCAGGGGGATACTGACCGCTCCCCCGATATGACGTTGTTCATGGAAGTTGGTTGGCATGGCATCTAAAATGAGCGTTTCACCGTGCTGAATCTCTTCCATGGCAGCAGAAGGACTGACCGTGGGAATGGAGCTTCTGTCGGGAATTTCAGGGAAAAGATGTATCCCGTTGGGATTGGTGGTGTTGAAAATCACCGCAAGAACAATACTGATTACAATGACCAGAAAAAAATCAACCCATGACATCCGGGAGGCTTTATAGGCTTTGAGGGCTTCCATCCCGAGGCGCTCGTCATCCCGGAGAAGCCAGCGTTTCATCTCTTTCACGAACACTTTGGAGATGTTGGGAAAGTCCCTCAATATACGGTCAAACTTATCTTTTGGGAGGATCATCAAGTGGGTCTCTTCCAAGACCTCTACATCGGCGGACATCGGCTCGCCCGTGAGGAGCGCCATTTCGCCAAAAGTATCACCCGGCCCCAGGATGGAAAGGTCAACCTCCACTCCTTTCTCATTTCTTCCAAAGATCCTCACTCTGCCTGAACTGATGATGTAGAGGGTATCTCCGGGATCGCCCTCTCTAAAGAGGATAGTATGTTGTGGCAATACCACATCTTGAACCGCCCGGGTGATAGCATTCAGTGCTTCCTTCGGCAAGCTCCGGAAGACTGGGCTTCTCATCAGGATGTCAACTTTGTTATCGTTATCGGTCATTGTTCTCTACTGCTTCTCGTTGTTTTCTCTCATAACTTTTAGTAACCCGTCGAAATCCTGGATCACCCCGCTGTGGCTCCAAAGCACCTTCCCGCTGTGCGTTACCAGTACCATGGTTGGCGTGCTCTTCACTCCCACGGCTTGGGCAATGGCCATATTCTCGTCGGGAAATAGCGGAAACAGTACCTTGTAGCTCTTTTGGAAAGCATCTATTCGCGTTTTATCGTCTCCGATGCATATCCCAATGATTTTCACATCCCGAGCCAAGGCATCGTCTTTCTGGATCGCCTGATAGAGCCTGTTGACCACGGGCGCATTCGCCTGGCAGTGAGAGCATAAGGCACTTATGAGCTCGATAAACACAAGCTTCGCACCTATCTGGGAGATGGTGTAAGGGGCCATCGTACTCAGGCCAAGATAACTCGATGTTTGTTGCAAGTCCGGCGCCGGCAGTGTGAACTGGGGAAGCTGTGATCCTGCAAGAAAGGGCTGGTCTTGAGAACCGTAAACGGTATAGCACTGTAAGGTGCACAAAAGACAAATCAAGAGTTGAAAGCTCGTGAGAAAACGTTTCTTCATGTGACATTCCTCCTCGGAATCAAGTGAGCCCCACCATCAATACTCTTAGCTATTGTCCTTATCGAATGAGGGACGACAGTGGTGGGCAGTATAAAGGAGCCGTGAGCTATGCTGTACAATACTCCAAGCAAGTTCCATGCCCTACGGCTTGAGAAACGTCGAGCTTTTCTTTTGGGTAACGTATGGAGGCACTTACGAAAGGATGAGACCCGTCGATGGCTGTGGACTTGAGTAGAAATAGTGTTGCATGCAACAGAAGTGTTGCCGTCAAATCCAAGAAAACCATTGAAGGGCTTCCAATCCCGAGCCAGTGCCTCGATGGGGTCGAGCCGCGCGGCTTTCCTGGCCGGAAGATAGCCAAAGATGATACCCGTCAGAAAAGCACACGAGAAGGCAATGACTATCGGTGCAACCGTGAAAATCACGCGCCAGCCTGCAATCGCGGAGGTAGATAAACCGCCGCCGATGCAGACGACGACACCCGCCAGGCCGCCGATAAAACAGACCATCAGAGCCTCGGTAAGAAATTGAAACAACACGTCGAAGCTACGCGCGCCACAAACATGAGTCGGCGTGCTCGTACTCGATGGAATGTCCTAGATCATCGAACCGTAAATTCGTCCCCCCCCCGTGGTACTGGTTTTAAGGCCTTGATCACCGTTTCGGCCGGACCCGTACCGTTCGTGCTGAGGTATCGAAGCATGGCCGAAACGATGATCATGACCGGTGGGGGGGGACGAATTTAAGACGCGAAGATCTAGAGAAAAGCATGCGCTGTTCATCCAAACCCCGTAAGGTTAGCGGTGAGCTTCGGTCGAGCGATAGGCCGGGTTCCGAAGCCCGACATCTCAATCGTTGGGAGTCGAAACCCGGCCTGGAGAAATGACAATTCTCATACAACGCAATCATCTTAGGCTAAATCTTCATCTGAATCTTTACAGTTGGCACCATTTTTTCACTATGCCGCAATGCAGTATCCCACAAAGCCATTCCCCGCGGAATACTGAACTTTTGAACTGGCTCGACTAATACTTGGTATCGGTCGTCGTCTTGGTGGTGGTTCGTGTCTCTTCGGTTCCGGAGCTTCCAGTCGTTATGGTTTTCCGAACAACCACTTTGCTAGCGACCATGCGATCTCCTTCGGGGGTGTAGTAAACCGTCACCGGCAGACCTGATTTCACGGTTTCCATGGAAACGGGTGCACCCTTGTCGTCAACATAGGTTGTTTTCTCCGTGTAGCCGTAGCGAACTGGAGATGAACTGGTTTCCGATCTGATCACGATGGTGTCCGGGCTAAACTCGCTGATCGTTCCCGTGCTTTCCGTCGTCGTGACCTTGGTTGTCACCGCTGCCTGCTGGGCAAACAAACTGCATGGTATAATCAAAACTCCCAATACGAGCAACATCACTCTTTTCATTGCCTTCTCCTTACTTTGTTGTGAAATTTAGAGGTATTGGATGTGAATTAGGAATTTTCACCACCGTAATCACCATCCTCATCTGTTATTTTCCCGGTAACATTTTTCGACGCATTTAACATTAAGTCTGTTTGATCATTTTATTCCTCTTCTGAGATTACTGTAAGCTTAGCGGCCAAGGGGATACTCCGATGCAGCACGTAGCCTAATGCCTAAGCAAAATCGATACCCGGTGTGCTTAAAGCCGTAGTGTTTCAATTTTAGCTAATTTATATAGATACTTACGTTGGAATTGGTGCTGTCGAGGGATGTGAGCTTGAACAGAAATAGTGTTGCATGCCACATAGGTGTTGCATTGCTTCCATGTTACGGTAACACTTCAGCCTCAGGGGCACCTTCCGAAACGGAAAACTCTTATGCGCGCTAACAAAATCTTTATCAGATGGAGAGGGTGACGAATTTACGGTTCGATGATATAGAGCGGGTGTAAGGGGCGGTGGCTCAGCGACAGGCAACAGAGCTCGGAGGCGGAGCTACAATGGCATTGAATGAATCGAAGACAGCGGTTGTTGCCGCGGTGGTTGGAAATCTCATCGTGGCGATCAGCAAGTTCATCGCCGCGGCGATCACGGGAAGCTCGGCCATGGCAAGGAGCTTTACTTATGGACCCTGCTGGTCGCAGTCTCCATATTCGGCATCGGCGGCGGCATGTCCGTCTTCGAAGGCATCACGCACCTATTACATCCCGGCGCACTCAAGAACCCGACCGTGAATTACATTGTGCTCGCAGTCGCCATGGCTGTCGAAGGCTGGTCCTTCACGAGCGATACGCCTGTTCTGGAAGGTTAAGGGCGATATGGGGGTCTGGGAGCTCATCCGCAAGGCCAAAGACCCCAGCCTCTACACCGTGGTGTTCGAGGACTCGGCTGCCATGCTAGGCCTTATCGTCGCGTTTGTGGGCGTATTCCTCGGCCATTGGCTCGAGAATCCCTACTTCGACGGAGCGGCGTCGATCATCATCGGTCTCATCCTGATGGCCGTGGCGTTCATTCTCGTCGTAGAGACGAAAGGGCTGCTGCTCGGCGAGGGCATGGAAGCCGAGGGGCTTGCCAGCGTTCGCGGCATCGTCGAGGCTGATGAGGCGGTCGAACGTACCGGAGGCATTCTGACGATGTACATGGGCCCGCACGGACTGCTCGTGAACCTCGAAGTCGTGTTCAATGCGTCGCTGAAGGTCGAGGCGATCCATGAAGCCATCCACCGCATCGAGCGCGCAATCGTAGCGAAGCATTCGGACGTCACACGGATCTACATCGAAGTGCAGTCGCTCGCCGGCAACCCGACGATAGATATTACCGGTGCCTCTTGAAAGGTGTTCCGCTACGGGATCGAGTATCAGTTTTGCCTGATTGATCCCGAAGGGGGATTACGAGAGCTTCGAGCAAGCCGTCGTCTTGGGCGGCCCCAAGGCTGCGCCGCGGTCAGGCGACCGGTCACTGGATTGATCGTCCCAGCTTTCTCCTCTGCTGATTAAATGGAGGCAACTTATGTGTAGGGAGGTGTGCTGGAGGATTGTGGACCCAATGAGATACAGAATGCCGATTCTCACGCGATTCTTGAAGCCCCGGATAAACCGCGCAGTACTCACGTCAAATGAATTTGCTTAACTCCCTCTCCAAAAAAAAGGGAAGTTCAGGGTGTATCCTCTGGGCGAGAATACACCCCGATATCCCGCGTCTATTTTTTTTCCGGTGCAGGCGCTCCTGGTGCTCCGGCTGCTCCTGGTGCTCCAGCCGCTCCAGTTGCTCCAGGTGTTCCAGGCTCTCCCTTCTTCGCAGGCGTTCCGGTTGCTCCAGGCGCTCCATCTGCTCCAGTTGCCCCTGTTGCTCCAGGCGCTCCGGTTACTCCAGGTGCCCCTTGCTTCGTTGGTTCCTGTGATTGGTTACAGCCACTCAACGAAAAAGACGCAAGAAACGTTAAAGCTAGAAATAACACCATTAATTTCTTCATGTACTTTTACATCCTCTCTTTTTAGCTCTATGAGCGCTCTAAGTTAAACACTTCCCAGGGAAGCCGTTCTCTTACTTGCCCACGACCTTCTTAATTTGGCCGATCTTTTCTTGAACTGCACCAGCTACTTTTTCGTCTTTGCCTTCGTTTTCCAATTTGGGTTTCCCGCTGAGTTTTCCGGCGATCTCCTTGATCTTACCCTTTACTTCGTGAAACTTCCCTTCCGCCTGGTCCTTCGTGCTAGATTTCATGGTGTTCCTTTTGTCCCACCTATTTGTGGGATTCGACTGATGGTGGTTGTTCTTTATCGAAGAGCTCCCTGCGCGTGTAAGGCGCGACGGGGGTTCCCCTATAAGAATGGACCGAGTGCAAAATAAGATCTCTGCGCGTTAGTAGCTGGTGCGGAGCAGCACTTCGACCTGCCCATCACGCGCGAGCTGCGCATCACCGAACGAGCCCATCTCGATTCGGAAAGCCGCTATCCTCGTAAATAGATTTGTGAAGCTTTGTTGTCTTTCCGTGAATTTTGTCCTTTCTGTTTGTTGGAGAAGTGGGATGTTTCCGATGCTGCTCGCCTTGTGCTCCCATTCAATTAGCAAGTCTTGTGCCCGAAAGATTGGAAACCCTTACGATTTAACTTTGTGTTAACTATCATGGTAACTTAGAGTGGAATGGGCAGTATACGTGGGGGCAACTCGGCATAGAAGAAAGTGTTGCATGCAACAGAAGGGTTGCATTCTTATATTACACTCCAACCCCAGTTGAGGAGCATGCGATCAAAGTCGATACAGCGGCTTGAAAAAGCTCATGCCTTCCCTAACCTGTCGCGAGGATAAAGACTAAGTACACCTACACAGAATAAAGTTAACAAGTTAAAGACTCCGATATTAAAGTATTGCACGTGACACAGTATCCATGCAGCACTATCGTTGCGTGCAACACCACTTCGATTCAAGCTCACACCATTTGATGACTCTTTCCATACCGTAAGAACCTGAAGTTTTTGGCTAAAGTATAATAAGCCGACTCTCGAATCCAGCGGCATGAAACTTGCTTATTACGTACGAAGTTCAGCGCAAGAAGCGGAGTATGAGTCACTTTAGGACTAACGAAAAGGAGATGGGAAATGGGAACAATTTTACTTATCGTTTTACTGATTCTGTTGTTCGGCGGCGGGGGTGGCTATTATGCCCATAGCCTCTATGGCGGGGCCGGGCTTGGCGGCGTGCTTGGTATAGTGCTCATCATTGCCGTCGTGCTATGGCTGGTAGGGGGACGCCGAGGTGTTTAACAGCTCCAATCTGTCCGCCGTCAGCGCCTATGAGACAGATTTGACGGCTGATGAGAGGGGGGGGGCTCATCGTACCCTTTTAAGGCGGCTCAGAGGCGGCAGGCTCCGGGCCTGGCAGGGAACCGACCGAACAAATTCCGAAGGATATCCGCCGGGCTCAACAGTAACATTGTCGGCACAGATCTTGATGATTACAAACCGTGACGGATGTCATCCCGCACATTCCTCATCCGTTCACCACTATCGCAAATTGCTCTACATGCAGGTCTATCTGAAGTAACTGTTTATAGAATCATTTCTGATTACAATAGGCTTGGACCTGAGGCTTTCGACATTAACCGAGCTAAACATTCTAATGTGGTTTTATGATAAGCCCTTGATCGATCATATTTAAAGAAATCATGATTGGAATCGAACATAAAGGTAAAATCATGCAAAGGACTTTCAAAGACGAAGGCATAGAACAAATACTGGCCGAGGCCGATGAGCTCCTGCGGAAAGTTGATCCCAAGTTCATCGAAAGCATTGAAGAAGAAGAGAAACGAATTGACCTTGAACAACAGGCTCAAAGCTTGAAGCTACTCAAGACGCAGGTTCGGGACAAGATCGAGAAGGAGGGAGAGGAGGGAGCCCTGGAGAGCAGACCTTACGGTAAGGGAATGCACGAGGCGATTGAGGCTATTGTGAAGGCAATGAGGGGCTTGGCAAGCTATTTTTCTCATTGAAGAAACACCCACCGCAAAAGCTATTTCTTATCGCTTACGCAGTTACTGCGCACCTGATAAAGGAGTCAAAATGAACCGATTTATATCAATAAGACCAAAGACTATTTCTATTGTTATAGGATTGTTCTTACTTGTACTTTTTCTTTCCCGCACGGTAGCAGCTACTCCGACAAGCGATGAATTCATCCGTGGATATGCCATGGCAGTTCTGCAGCGCGATTTTCAAATTACCGCGGCATCTCTAAAGGTGCAGTACGGAATCATTTATATTCAGGACTTGAAGGCCTCGGATATAGTTCAAGCTAAAATTCAGACGTCGCTTTCCTCCATCGAAGGTGTGAAACAGGTGGTGGTTGGCAAAGACGGTAAGTTATCGTCACATGCGGAACAGCCGGAAATTATACCCCAGGTGGATGTCTTCCTTCCGCGAGATCTGCTATTCAAATCGCTTCTTGCAGACCCTCGCTGGCCCCACTTCTCCGCATCCTATCAGAACTACATTCATAATAATCTTTTAGGGAGTGTGGGGTCGGCTACATTTGGTGAGAGCTTCAGCATCTATCGCTTTGGGGGTCCAGGGAACAGTCAAATGGAAGTTGGTATCCAGGCCGGTGTTTTCGCCATCTTCGATCTGGAGGCAAAGTCATTGGATCTCGTGAATGCCGACTACTTTTTTGCCGTTCCCCTCTCGTTCAAGAAAGACAATTTCTCCGCACTTGCCCGAGTCTTTCACCAAAGCTCCCATTTGGGAGACGAATTACTGCTGCGCGAAACAACGCGAGAACGAGTTAATCTCAGCTATGAAGGGCTTGATACTATCCTTTCGTATAGTCTGCCCCTGGGTTTTCGCATATACGGAGGCGGTGGGTATTTGTTCGATCGTGATCCTTCCACACTGAAGCCGTGGCTTACACAAGCCGGATTGGAGTTTAGAAGTCCCCATACATGGTGGAAGGATTCTCTCAGGCCGGTTGCGGCTATCGACATCCAGAACCGCGAAGAGAGCAACTGGAATACGGATATGTCCGTACGTGCCGGGATTCAACTTGAAAACCAGGATTTCCTGAGCCGCAAGTTACAAATTCTAATTGAATACTATAACGGCAGATCTCCTAACGGACAGTTCTACATTCAGAATGTCGAGTCAGTTGGGATCGGCTTCCATTTCTTCTATGATTAGGGCGTGGCTCAAGGCGGTGATGTCCGCAATTACCGGAAACATGCCCTATTCTCTCGATTAATAGCCTAAACCACTAGATCATCGAACCGTAAATTCGTTCCCCCTAGACTAGGGCGTCCAAAATAGCCCTGGAGCGTTCCCCGGTTTTTGGGCTCGGCAGTCTCCGCTGAATGGCCGCCACATCCGCGTTTTGGCCAATTTTCCGGGGGCCAAAAACCGGGTAACGAATTTGACTGATTTTGGGCCTTTTTGGACACCCTA
>Ga0074199_1002241_pt1 | contig 12501 bp, 8 predicted proteins | sample EPASupsiteSAE347_FD_64528 | JGI IMG/M metagenome (GOLD analysis project Ga0074199, IMG submission 64528) | Bioremediated contaminated groundwater from EPA Superfund site, New Mexico - Sample SAE3-47 | ecosystem: Environmental > Aquatic > Deep subsurface > Groundwater > Contaminated ...
GATGAACCCTTTCTTGCCGGCGTCGTCGAGCTGGCTCTTGGCCTTAGCCGCGGAAGAATCCAGCTCTTTGCTGGTTTTGGCCGATGCCATATCCTGAACTGACTTCATGATCTTCTCGCCGCCATCAGGCAGATTACTCTTTTTGAGGCTGGCGCTGATGCTGCCTTTCTTCTGGCCGGCAAAACGTTCCCGCATCGCGCCCACGCTTTCATTCATGATCTTATCCGATTGCAGCCCGCCGGCTTCCAATGCCCTTGTCAATTCTTCGTGTTTCTTCAGGAAATCCCGGGCATCCTCGGATTTCTTAAGGTCATCGATCCCCTTTTCAAGGCCGCGGAGGTCTTTCCCGGGCAGATCAGCGGACTTGATATTTTCCTTAGCCCGCTTTAATCCTTCGGAAATGATCATATCGGACTTAAGGTCCAGGGTTTCTTTTATTTCTTTCAAGAGCCCCTTTGCTTCGTCAGTCAGGGTTTTCTCAAGTTTTTCCAGCTCCGCGCCTGCCTTCCCGGGATCAGCGGGCTCTCGCGCCTTATTCACCTCTTTGAGGACCTTACTCATTTTCTCTTTTAATTCTTTTTTCAAGTATTCGATCTTGCCTCTGGCTAATTTATTCTTCCTGCGGTAAAGCGCCAGGGTTTCCCAATCTTTAAGCGCGGATACGGATTCATCGATCTCTTTTTTCAGCCTGGGATCGAATGAAGACTTCCGGATCATATCCTGGGCATGCCTCTGCGCCTCTGAGAGTTCTTGGGAGGAATCCCGGCTGCTGAGCCGGTCGACCTGATTTAAAAGATCCATCCTTTCTTTGACGTTGAACGGGTCCTTTTTAAGGCTGTTGTTTATATCCTCCCGGATCTTGCCGCTGTTGGATGCTATCTTCCTGTCTAAACTTCTTTCCAGCGTGACCAGCTCATCGCCCCGGGCATTTCCGCTTCCCTTGATAAAATCCACCAGGGACTGCTCGGCCTTATCCAGGTCAAGAACAGAGCCTTCCTGGTTCAACAAAACGCTTAAAGCGGAAAACACCTCCGTGTTTTCTTTCCCCGGGCCGGATCGCAGCATAAGGCTCTTTATCTGCTCTTGCAGCGTATCCTGAAGTTCATAATACCGCTTATCCAGGTCATCCACCCGCACATTCCCGCCTGTCCCGGCCTCGCGCAGGACCCCGCCGCTGAGGTTAGCGTTTTTATAATTTGACGCGATCAACCATGCCCCGCCGACGGAGCAAAGAAAGAAAAACACCAGGATCAAAACAGACCGGTCTCTTTGGAGAAACTCCGGGGAGGCGTTCTTAAATGAGCCCCGGAATTTGATCTTAAGCACGATCAATCCCGAAACAAGATACGCAAGCACCATGAAGGCGTTAATCCCGGAATACTGCCTTAACCAGACAGCGTGGCTCATGAATAAAGGCAGGCTCAATATCTGTATGTCGGAGATCACCCTCGGCGAACCGGCGTTAAAACATAACACAATGATCAATACGATCATCCCTTTCATGCATAAAGCTACGACTTCCCGGTAAACAAAAGAGGAGTTGAACACTGAAAAGGCCAGCCAGGCCAGAACAATCACCGCGCTTATGCCGATAGCGCTGTTCAACCAGGCTATAGACCTGTTCCGCGACAGCCAGCTGAAACAAAAACCGCAGACAAGCCCTATCGCCAATAACGGGGAATAAAAAGAAACCTGCCTCTCTACCAGGAAGGCGGCAGAGCATAAAAGGCAGGAAGTAAAAAACATCTCAACCAGCATGTATCTGTCTTGTTCTTTCATTGCCGTATATTCAAGAAGCTTTCTTGCGGGTTGACCCCGCAGGTGAAGAACACCGGATTGAAATTAGCCAACCCCGGGCTATGGATCTTTATATCTTTAAGAATATCGGCCTTCTCCAGTTTTCCGGAAGGCGATAAAAATGTGGAGGATATCAAAACCAGGGGAACAAGCGATATATTGCCTTTGGCCAAAGGAAGCATCTGGGCTATATAGCCAAGATCCTCTACTGTGGCTATAACTATCAACGTAGTATCATCAGGGATATAACTCAAGAACTCCGGGATTATATCGGCCAGCCCTACCCCGCTTTCCGGCCTGGCCACGGCCAGGAATTTAAAGATATTATCCAGGTGTTCCGAACCGCGGTTGAACGGGATATGGACGATCTCGCCGGCGTGCGCGATCATTTCTATGGACACGCTGCTGTCAAAAAGATATTTACATACCGAGGCCGCTATCTTTACGGTGTATTCGGTAATGCTTTCCTTGTCCTGGCCGTAGTCTTTATCCTTCTCCAGATTGAAGATAACCGTCGCCCGGTAGAAACTCTGGTTCTGGAATTGTTTTACTATTAGCCGGTTCTTTTTAGCGGTAGAAGCCCAGTGTATCCGTTTTATCGGGTCGCCGTCCTTATACTCCCTGACCCCGAAAAACTCATCCTCATCGCCGCTGGACCGCGCGGTATTTATCCCGAACCATGGCTGGATCCCTTTAGCTAAACGCGGGAATTTGTATATTGGGAATATCCGGGGATAGACATAAACCTGGGAATATACGTTATACCGCTTTTCGAAAAAGAACAGGCCCAGGGGGTCGAAAAAATACGCCCTGAAAGGCCCTAACATGTATTTACCCCTGTCCGGACAGGCGCAGCTGTATTTTACCACCCTGCTGGAACCCGGGGCAAGGAAGTCGAAAAAAACGAATTTGACCCTTTCGCCGGCGCTGGCGCAAGGCAGAGACTCTTCCAGGACCACGTTAAAAAGCGGCAATACCGTCTTATTGATAAGCGTTGTCTCTATCTCCAGGACATCGTCTTCTATAACCTTGCCGCCGGCTTTGCGCGCCAGCGATATCCTGGAAGTTAATGCCGCCAGGATTGTCCAGAGCAATGAAAGGAAAATAAGGCAGGAAAGGAAACCGAAGAAAAAATAGAAGAATTTTATAGAAGTCCTGTAGCCGATAATAAAGTTAGCGGCCGCTATCAGCAGCAGGAAACCCCATTTTACCGCGCATCTCTTGAACATAAAACTATGGTATTGGGACGCCTTTTATGATCTCATATATCACCGAATCCGCAGTATGCCCGGCGATAAGCGCTTTATGCTGCAGGACTATCCTGTGCTTCAAGACCCACGGCAAGAGCTTCACCACGTCGTCAGGGACGACATAATTCCGGTTTTCCAGAAAAGCCCAGGCGGAGCTGGCCTTCATCAAGGCTATGGAGGCGCGGGGGCTGGCCCCTAATTTTATATCGTCATGTTTGCGGGTGGCCGATACCAGTTTTACGATATATTCCATGACATTTTCGGATATATCCACATTCTTCACTTCCTCCTGCAGCCTGAGGACCTCGGCCAGGTCCATCGACGCGCAGACATTGTCAACAGGGTGCTTGATCTTCTGGCTGCTGATCACCTTGACCTCTTCGGCCACGCTGAGATACCCTATATCGATCTTCATCAGGAAACGGTCCACCTGCGCCTCGGGCAAAGAATACGTCCCCTGGTGTTCAATGGGATTCTGGGTGGCGATCACCATAAAAGGGGCGGGCAGAATAAAGGTCTGCCCGTCCAGAGTTACCTTGCTTTCCTGCATGCACTCCAATAGCGCCGATTGCGTCCTGGGGGTGGTCCGGTTTATTTCATCCGCCAGAAGTATATTGGTGAATACCGGCCCCTTGCGGAAATCGAATTCGCCAGTTTTGGGGTTGTAGACCGACCCGCCGGTCACATCCGAAGGCAGAAGGTCCGGAGTGAACTGGATCCTTTTGAAATCGCCGCTGATGGATTTGGCCAGCGCCAGGGAAAGCATGGTTTTGCCTAACCCCGGGACATCCTCGATCAGGATATGCCCGTTGGTCAACATTCCGATTATCAACAACCGTATAGTCTCGGATTTACCGACGATCACCTTCTCGATGTTCGCGATCAGATTCTTGAGGCTGTCATTCTTCATATTAACCCTCTCTGTTTTGGATAGATCCGCTGTTTTGATCACTCGCTTTAGCCGGGTAGAACCCGTATGCGGAAAGCATTTCCTGGTAGTCTTTGGAAAGAACGCGGTCGATGAACAGTGCGACCGACGCATCCCCGTCCCTTGCCCACAAAAAAACAGGTTGTTGTAAAGGATAAGACGTATTGGATATCTTATCCTTCACCGGTAGGATATATTCGGCGGGATCGCCTTTCGCTACGGACAACGCCTTCAATCCGGCAGGAACGTAGTTCCCGGAACAATAACCCATGGCTAACGGCTGAACAGCCACCTGTTGGCGTATCTCATCGTTAGAGAAAATATTATTCACCCTGTAAGCAATCCCTCGTTTATTATCAGGAGAAAAAACGTTCAATATATTTTTCAGGATAAAGCCATTTACCCAGGAAACAGCCGGCGGGCCATACACGAATATTTCCCCGTATGAACCGCCCACATCCTCCCAGTTCATGGTTTTCCCGCTAAGGATATCTGCCAGTTGGGTTAATGTAAGCCCTTTCACCGGATTCTGCTGATTTACCAGGAAAACTACGCCTTCCGCGGCGACCACGGTCTTATTCATTTTCACGTCTTTATACAGAGCCGCCTCTTGAGGGCCGGTACTGCTGATGACAATATCGCACCTCCCGCGAAGCAGATCAACGAATCCTTCATCTTCTTTTGCCACACGGAAATTTATTATAGCGAAAGGATTGTCTTGCCGGAATTTCTCCACCCAGGCCCCGGTGAATTTCGACATCCTCTCCGGGCCAACTATCACTAATTCGTTGTCAGAGGCGAATACCCCGGGTAATATAACCATTTGTATCGTGAAAAGAACAAACGCCAGGATCTTCCCTTTCATTTTTTCCCCCCACAGACCTTGATGCAGATCCCGCAAACATACTGTTCAACCTGGCGCGGCCCCTGAAATATCTTCATCTGCTCAAAACATTTCATATGGTCGAAATCCCCCGGGTTCTCCTGTATCGCCTTGCCCGGGCATACATTGACGCAGCGCCGGCATTTGGCGCAGTTATCTTTTGAAGGGTTGTCTTTCTTTACAGGGATATCGGTAAGCACGCAGGTGAGCCGGAACGCGCTGCCCAGCGTCTTATTGACCAACAGGTTATTCCTGCCGATCCAGCCTATGCCGGCCAGGTATCCGATCTTTTTATGCGACAGGTGCGCCGATTGTTTCTTCCAGTCGACGATCTGGGTAGCGGGTATGGGAAGGCTGAAATAACCCTGTTTTTGGATAAAACCGGCGAGCTTGAAAGCGGTCATATCCAGAAACGAATTGACTATTTTATAATGGTGGAAATAAAGCCTGGTAGGAGCGCCGTTTATGTCTTCCAATACCCCGCGGCAGAGCCCGGCGCCCAGGACAACCGCGGTATTGCATTTAGGCATTATTTCAGGAGAAAGAAGAAAATCTTTTTTTATCCCGGATATGTCCGCGACGCCAAACAGGTCGGCCCCGGAATCCAGGCATAATTTCTTGAGCCGGTTATAGTTTATCTGCGCTGCGCTGGGCATTATTCTTCCTTAAGAAAACCATCAACATAGAGATTGCCGCCGGGGTAACCCCGGATATGCGCGCCGCCTGTCCTAAATTTATCGGCATGAACTGCGCCAGCTTTTCCCTTATCTCCCGGGACAGGCTTTTTACCTGCGAGAAATCCATACCCGCGGGTATTTTTATCCTTTCCAGATTGCGGAAGCGCTCCACTTCATTGCATTGGCGCTGGATAAATCCTTTATATTTTACCTCGATTTCCAGCTGTTGGGAAACTAATTCTGGCAGTTGTATATCCACCCCGTCCAGCAGCCGCAATTTAGCGAAATCTATCTGCGGCCGCTTAAGGAGATCTTCAAGAGTAGTTTTTTTCTTTAATCCCGCGGTATGCATCTGCGCCAATTGCAGGTCAAGTTTGGCTGACGGTTTTAAAGATACCTTTTTCAAGAACGCGAAGCCTTGCGCGACCAGTTCCCGCTTCTTATTAACCTGAGCGAATTTATCATGTTTGACCAGCCCGATATCATGCCCTAAAGGGGTCAGCCGCTGGTCCGCGTTGTCCTCGCGCAGGATCAGCCGGTATTCTACCCGAGAGGTGAACATCCGGTACGGCTCATTAGTCCCTTTTGTGGTAAGGTCGTCGATCAATACGCCTATGTAACCGCAGGCGCGGTCCAAGATAAAAGGATCTCTTTTCTGACAGCGCAAAGCGGCGTTGATCCCGGCGACCAAGCCCTGGGCTGCGGCCTCTTCATAACCTGTAGTCCCGTTTATCTGCCCGGCAAGATAAAGATTGCCGATCACCTTGGTTTCCAAGGTCGGATAAAGCTGCGTGGGCTCAACTACCGTATGCTCTATCCCATAGCCGAACTGAAGTATGCGCGCGTCCTCCAGGCCTTCGATCGAACGCACCATTTTAAGCTGGACTTCTTCAGGCAGGCTGGTGGACAAACCGTTAGGATAAACCTGGTCGGTATCATAACCTTCGGGCTCAAGAAATACCTGATGCCTTTGTTTATCGCTGAACTTGACTATTTTATCCTCAATGGACGGGCAATAACGCACGCCGGTGGACTTTATTATCCCGGCGTAAAGCGGGGATTTATCCAGATTGTCCCGGATGATCTGATGCGTGACGGGATTAGTATAAGTGATATGGCAGGGGACTTGTTCCTGTTTTATGCGCGGGGTAGAGAAAGAAAACGGCTTAGGCGGCTTATCGCCTTCCTGCACGATGAGCCTGGAATAATCAATGCTCTTCTTATCCAATCGGGGGCAGGTCCCGGTCTTGAAGCGCAAAAGTTTAAGTCCTCCCGCTTTAAGGCCTGCGGCAAGCTTGACTGAGGCAGGTTCATTTATCCTGCCTCCGGGATGATGATTAAGCCCGATGTGGATCAATCCGTCGAGAAACGTCCCTGAGGCGATAACCACGCATTCAGCGGTTATCCGCTCGCCTTTATCCGTAGTCACGCCCTTTACCCTGCCGCCTTCAATGATCAACCCGGATACTTCGTCCTCTTTGATAGAAAGGCCGTCCTGGCCGCTGACCACCCGGGTCATGTATTCTTTATAAAGCTTTCGGTCTATCTGGGCGCGGGATGACTGGACCGCAGCTCCTTTAGAGGCGTTCAGGATACGCAATTGCATGGCGCAGGCGTCGGCGGCGAGCCCCATTTCCCCGCCCAGGGCATCGATCTCCTTGACCAACTGTCCTTTGCCCACCCCGCCGATAGCCGGATTACAGCTCATGTGCCCGATGGTATCAGCGCGCAAAGTAACCATCAGCGTTTTACAACCAAGCCTGACGCAGGCTAACGCGGCTTCAATACCAGCGTGCCCGGCGCCTATTATCACAACATCATAATTATTCATGCTTGCCAGATTTTAAGACATAGTAAAGGTATAGAAAACCAGGTTCCTGTACCTTTACCTCCACCTATACCTATGTGATTTATAATGCGAGTATTATACTATGCCTGGGCGGATTTAACAAGGGAGGTAAGGATATCCTGGCCGCGGAGTTGCCCCAGGGAACCCAGGCGCGCGGCCTTTTCCGAAAAACTAAGGGTGCCGTCGGGTTTGATCCTGCCGCCGCAGACCAATAAAGGGACAGGTTCCGCCGAATGCCTGCCCCGGACAGAATCCGTGGCGTGATCCGCGGTCACGCAGACTATGGACTTATCGGCGTCGATATGCGGAATAAGGCTGGCTATGAAGAATTTATCTATCGCTTCGATCACCGCTTTCTTTTTTAAATAATCCGCGTCATGCCCGGCTTCATCCGGGCCTTTGATGTGTATATATACGCCATTGTAATCATTCAACGCGTTCAACGCCACCTTGGCCCAGACCGGATAATCCACGTCCAGATGGCCGCTGGAAGACGGGACAGCGATTATATCCATCCCGCTTAAAAGGGCTATTCCGCGCTCCACAGGCATTTCCACGAAACATCCGAACTTGAACCCGGGGTAAAGAGACCCGACCGGCGCAAGGGCCGGAAGTTTGTCACCCGCGTAACGGGCCAAAAAGAGATTGGCCGGCAGCTTATTTTCGCTTATCCTCCTCTTATTGACCGCGGACTCGTTCAATACATGCGAGGATTTCCGGGTAAACTCATTCACCAGGTTCGCGGCCTCAATAGCCTGAGGAAGATCTTCATAACCGGGCATTGGACGGCAATCCTGCATGACGTTGGTAAATTCTTTGCGCGGGACCCCGATCAAACCCTGGCGGCTGTATGCCGGATCGGTATTGGTTATCCAGCCGGATAATTTAGAGCGTATCCCCCGGATGACCAAAACACCGCGGTGGCCAACGGTATTCTTCAATTCAAATGTGGCATCGGACAAAGTAACCCGGGAATTGATCAGGCTGACCAGAGAAACAACTTCTTCGGATGAAAGCCCTTTGGCTACCCGGCGGTCTTTTATTGTCCGGCCGTCATCTTCCGCCGAAGCAAAATTAAGCCTCAAAGCCAGATTACCGTCTTCCATGCTTATACCGCAGGCAAATGCCTCCAGCGGCCCTCTGCCGGTATAATATTTTTTGACCTCATAGCCTAAAAGGCTCATTACGGTCACATCCGACTCCGGGAATATCCCTTCGCGCACCGGGTCTACAAAACCGGTAACGCCCCTCTGGGCCAGGCGGTCCAGATTAGGAGTATACGCCGCCTCTAAAGGAGTTTTCCCGCCGAGCCCTTCGACCGGGAGGTCCGCTAACCCGTCCAATACTATGTAAATTATATTTCGCATGAATTTATGCCGCCCCCTGCCTGATAAAATAAGCAGTCCCTTGCCCGGAAGGATCCGGACAAGGGACTATGTATTTATTAAATCAGTTTAGCACTTGGAAAAACCGCAGCCATGGCATTTTATACAGCCTTCTTCATGCCTGAGCGTGCCGCCGCAATCGGGGCACATGCCCACGATCTCGCCCTGCGCGTTATCTTCCAGCCCGTTGTCGTCATGATGGGAATGTTTCATGGCGATCGGAGCAGCTTCCAGCGCGGGCTGATGCGCCTGGGCGCTGACCAGCCGTTTTTCTATAACCCGGGCGATCGCGTCGGCGCAGGAGAATATCCTCTGGCCCTTTTCCCATGAAGGGGAAGGGCAACGGATATTACGCAGCTGTTCCATAATGGACTTCACCTCGACACCTGCGCGGAAAGCCAGAGATACCATGCGGCCCAACGCTTCCAGCTGGCTGCCGGCGCATCCGCCGGCCTTTCCCATCTGGGTAAAAAGCTCAAAAGGCTTGCCTTCCTCGTCAATATTGATAGTGACATAAAGGTTGCCGCAACCGGTTGATACCTTGGTCGTGGTGCCAAAGATAACCTCAGGCCTGGGCCTGGGAGTGATCTTTCCCGGTTCGCTTTTCGACTCCTGAACCTGCGGGGCCTCGGCTTTATGATTTATGTTCAATACCTGTTCCTCGCGGCTGCGGTCGCGGTAAACCGTTATACCCTTGCAACCCAGCTCATACGCCAGAAGATACGCCTTGCGCACATCCTCGGAAGTAGCTTCATGCGGGAAGTTTATTGTCTTGGAAACCGCGTTGTGCACGTATTTCTGGAAAGCCGCCTGCATCTTCACGTGCCACTCGGGAGAGATATCGTGGGCAGTCACAAATATCCTTTTTACGTCCTCAGGGATGCCTTCTATATCTTTCAATGAGCTGCTTTCAGCGATCTTCTCCATTAATTCCCGGCTGTAGAATCCGCGCTCCTTGGCGATCTTCTCGAACAACGGGTCGACTTCCACCAATTTATCGTTATCCATTACATTGCGGTAATATACTATGGCGAATAACGGCTCTATGCCCGAAGAACACGGCCCGGCGATAATACTGATCGTGCCGGTAGGCGCTATCGTGGTCAGCGTGGCGTTGCGCATAAGGATATTCTTCTTATCCCAGGTCGAGCCCTTGTAAGTCGGGAAGTTCCCTTTTTCCCTGGCCAGTTCCTGGGACTTTTTCATCGCCTCATCCAGGATAAAAGACATCATTTTTTCGCCCAGGTCCACCGCTTCCTGGCTGTTATAAGGTATGCCCAGCTTTATCAAAAGGCTGGCCCAGCCCATAACACCCAGACCGATCTTGCGGGTAGAGGTAGTGGCCTTCTCGATCTCCGGCAAGGGGAATTTATTGACGTCGATCAGGTTATCCAGGAAATGCACGCCCAGGCGGACGACTTTTTTGATCTCGTCCCAGTCGACCACGCAACGGGCGCCGGACTGCTTGAATAATACCGCCAGGTTTATCGAACCCAGGTCGCAACTTTCATAAGGCAGGAGCGGCTGCTCCCCGCAGGGGTTGGTGCTTTCCATCTTTCCCAGGTGCGGGGTAGGATTGTCGATGTTTATTTTATCTATGTAGATCAGCCCCGGCTCGCCGTTCTTATGCGCCTGCTTAACCACCAGGTCGAACACCTCTTTGGGATTGATCTCTTTGTACACCTGCTTGGTATGCGGGTCGATCAGGTTATAATTCTGGCCGGTCTTCAATTTCTCCATAAAATCGTCGGTAATGGCTACCGAGATGTTAAAATTCACTATCTCCCTGTTATTTTCCTTGCAGGTGATGAATTCCAGGATGTCGGGATGTTCTACCCCGAGGATACCCATATTCGCGCCCCGGCGAGTACCGCCTTGTTTTACCGCCTCAGTAGCCGCGTCATAGACCCGCATGAAAGAAACCGGACCGGAAGCAACGCCGCCGGTGGTCTTGACCACGGAATTCTTGGAACGCAGGCGCGAGAAAGAAAAACCCGTGCCGCCTCCCGATTTATGGATCATCGCGGTGGCTTTTAACGTTTCAAATATCGAATCCATGGAATCTTCTATAGGCAGGGTAAAACAGGCGCTTAACTGTCCCAGGTCGCGGCCGGCGTTCATCAGGCAGGGCGAATTAGGGACGAATTCCAGAGAGGTCATCACCCGGTAAAATTCATCCTCCAGCCGGGCTACGTCTTTTTCCGTTTTGTTATACTTTAACTCGGCCTCGGCGATGGCCCTGGCTACCCGGTGGAACATCTCTTCCGGGGTCTCAATGACCTTACCGGATTTGTCCCTCTTAAGATACCTTCTCTCCAGCACCCTGAGGGCATTTTGGGAAAGCGCTAACGACATGTTCTCCTCCTATAATAAAACCGTTGGATCTGTTCTGACAAATATACCGCTGACATCTTGTGAGTATATCACGGTAAAATAACGTGTCAACAAAAAAAATACAACATATTGTATTTTTTATCTAAAGCAACACAACTTGTTGTATCTTCTCTCTTATGCGCATTACGAAAGATCGGACTCCGACGGGCTATATCTGCTGACAGGACTCCCTGATCACTAATTCCGTGGGGAGAAAGATTTTCTTCGTCTGAGTTTTCTTGCTGGCGTTCTTATCCGCCATCAGGATGTTCAATTCTTTTACCGAATCCTGGGCCATCTTGACCAAAGGCTGCCTTACTGTGGTCAACGCCACCGGGCCGTAAAGACCGGACGGATTGTCGTCAAAACCGACCACCGACAGGTCCTGAGGTATACGTATGCCGCGTTCCCTGGCCACAGTGATCACTTCCAGCGCCATGGAATCGGAAGCCACAAATACGGCGGTAGGCCGATCCGGCAAATTAAACAGTTTTTCCGCAGCGCTCCTGGCCTGGCCGCGGGAATAATCCGTATTGATCAGGTATTCGGGTTTGAAGGCGATCTTGTTCTTCTCCATCGCAGCTTTATAGCCGAGCAGACGATGGCTGGCAGCCTGGGTAACGATATCGCCGCTGATATGGGCGATCTTTTTATGGCCAAGCCCGATGAGATAATTTACCGCATCCTCCGCGCCTTTCTTATTATCGATAGCCAGGCAGGTGACATTCAGGTCTTCCGCGTAATTATTGATCAGCACTGAGGGGATACCGCAGCTCAACGCGTCCTCTAACTGCAGGCGGTTGGCGATAATGTCCGCGAAGATCACGCCGCCTACGCCTTTAAGGTTCAGCGATGAATTGCTTTCAGTAAGGTGCAGAAGCAAATCCAGCTTCAATGCCGAGGCCAATGTCCCTATGCCCCGGATCAATTCCAGCGCGTAAAAAGAATAGAATATGCCTTCATACCGGGGAATGACCAAAGCTACCACATTGCTTTTACCGGTGGCCAGGCGCTGCGCGGAAACAGAGGGCTGGAAATGCAGGTCTTTTACCGCCTGGATGACCCTAGCTTTACTGGCAGCTTTGACAGAAGGGCTTTTGTTGATGACCCGCGAGACAGTGCTGATGGAAACCTTGGCCAGCCTGGCGACGTCCTTGATGGAGATAGTTTTGGAAGATGATTTCTTTGTGCGCACTATTTTATTATTCCGGTTAAAAGATCAAGTGCTGTTTTATACCGCTATTTTACCTCATCTCCTACTTCAATATTGTAATTCTGGGTCTTGATATCGCAGGCCGCGATATTCTTGCGGACTTGTATAACTTCAATGTCGCTTATCGTCGCTCTTTTCTTGCTGTA
>Ga0074199_1002242_pt1 | contig 12498 bp, 10 predicted proteins | sample EPASupsiteSAE347_FD_64528 | JGI IMG/M metagenome (GOLD analysis project Ga0074199, IMG submission 64528) | Bioremediated contaminated groundwater from EPA Superfund site, New Mexico - Sample SAE3-47 | ecosystem: Environmental > Aquatic > Deep subsurface > Groundwater > Contaminated ...
CGATTACATATCCCCGTACGGCCAGCCAGGTTCTAGATGAAAGTTTAATAGAGAAAACTGAAAAAGTATTAAATGCCCATAAGCAGGGGAATCCCTTTGCCAATGAAATCATATTTCATACGGCTAAAAGGATATTTGATAGTAAAAAGGTTGAAAGCCATTCTGCAATCATTCCGACATACATGTTACCAGGGAATTTAACCAACGATGAAAAAATTGTCTATGATGAAATAAAAAATCGTTTTCTAGCCCAATTTATGCCTATTGCGGAGAGCGAGGAAACTATTTTAACTATTAAGCTTGATGATGATCTGCTAAAGGGAATATTTATCAGTAAAGGCAAAGTTCAGCTCACTGAAGGATGGAAAAAAATAGAGAAGGTAACTACCAAAGAAGTAGAGTTGCCAATGATTAAAGAACAGGAACAGTTAGTAGTCAAAAATAGCAAGGTAACGGAGATTAAGCGTAAAGCCCCCAAAGCTCATAATGAAAAAACCTTGTTACGGGTTATGGAGACCTGTGGGAAAAGCTATGAAAAAGAAGATTCTGAAGAAATGATGCTCGCCATACTGAGTGGATTTAGTATCGGGACACCAGCGACTAGGGCTGAGACAATAAAAAAATTAAAAGATGTTGGCTATATAAGAGCCAAAGGAAAAAGCCTTGTTTGCACTGAACTCGGCAGGATGCTAGTTGAAAGCTTTCCGGTACCAGATTTATTTGATTTAGAGTATACTGGTAAACTTGAAAAAACACTTGCCGATATTGAAAAAAAGAAATTTCACAAAAGCGATTTTATCAATATGATAGTAGAATTTATCAATAAATCAGTTAATGCCATAAAGACCGATCCGCATTTTGGTGCGAAGGGTACGGTGCCCAGTGATGTAGAAATATTAGGTCAGTGTCCGCAGTGCAGTAGTCCTGTGGTGGAAACGTCTAAAAGTTTTGGTTGTAGCAATTGGAAAAATGGCTGTAAATTTGCTATCTGGAAAGATGATCGCTACATTACGGGTTTTGGCAAGCAAGTTTCACCGGAAATGGTTAAACTGTTGCTGCAAAATGGCCGGGTAGGCTTTCGGGGGTTAAAAAGTAAAAAAGGAACAACTTTTGCCGCATATTTTCATTATGTAAAAGATGAGAACACGGGCCGCTATAACTGGACTATGGAGTTTATTGATAATTGAAGTTGCACCAAATACAAGCAGGAAGATAATTATGCCTCTGTTATAAAAAGGGGCAGTCACAGATTTTTATTCCTGATAAGCTAGAAAAAACTTCTTAAAAAGAAAGACACAATGCGCAAATTGGCATTGTGTCTTTCTTTCTAGAAAATCCAGTTAATGCTGGATTAAATCTCCTGAAAAAACCCGTAGGATTTCAACGTTGAGTTTTTGTGCTTCTAAGAGTGCTAGTAGCTTTGCATCAATACTGTGCAGAGTTGGCAATACATCCTCTTGCTGGTCTGCGGCGAGGACGCCAACAGTAGCATGCAGTTTTTGCAGTTCTGTGGTTGTCGATTCCTCAAGGCTATGAAGACGTTTATCAATGTCTTCAAGTTTGCTTAGTATTTTTTCCAATGTTTCTATCTTCATATTATTCACCTGTCTTTGCTAAAAAGATATATATCTTTTTATTACTATGAAACTTTTGTTGCTTATTATACATTCTCCAAGGTAGAAACGTCAATCATTATAGCAAGAAAAACCTGACAGGTTTTAAGCTGCCAGGTTTTTCTATGGAATGAAGGAGGAGAGGATATGGTTTATATTATAAGGTAGCTAGTTTTGAGGATCGATAATCGCGATATCCCCTTCTTCGCCAGTACGGATTCTAACCGCATTTTCAATAGGGTAAATGAAAATCTTTCCATCACCAATTTTGCCCGTGCGGCAAATTTTCTTCACCGTTTCAATCACTGTCTCGACAGGGACTTCGCATACTACAATTTCAATTTTTATACCTGCTAAGAGGTTGATAGTATATTCTTTGCCCCGATATACTTCCGTATGCCCTTGTTGTAAACCGCAACCGAAGATTTGACTTACTGTCATGCCTGTCACGCCAATAGCGGCTAAGGCTTCTTTCAATTCTTCTAATTTACCAGGGCGGGTAATGATATCAATTTTGCTGATTTTTTTCATAAAGTATTACCCCTTTTCAATGTATTTAAGAACGTGGTCCTGCTGTTTCTAACGTTGATTTTACTAAATGTTCGGATGTTGGTACGCTGCTGGCGAAGGATACAGAAGAACCAGCAGATACGTCTTGATAGCTATAGCCCCGTTCGCCGTGCTCTGTGATATCGAGTCCTACCGCTTCGTGTTCTTCATCAGCTCGTAGGCCTACGAAGATGCTAATTACTTTTAAGATAATAAAGGTCATACCTGCTGCAAACACCCAAGTTGCACCAACGCCAATCAGTTGAGTGATTACAAGATCAGGATTGCCAAAGAATAGTCCATCATTGCCTGCAGGGTTAACAGCTTTGGAAGCGAATAAACCAGTAGCAATTGCGCCCCAAGTACCGCCCACACCATGTACGCCAAAGGCATCTAAGGAATCATCATAACCAAATTTATTTTTTACAATACTAACTGCAAGGAAGCAGATAAGACCACTTGCAAGACCGATAGCAATGGCTGGCAGTGTGCTGACAAATCCAGCAGCAGGAGTAATGGCAACGAGCCCGGCTACGCAACCACTGGCTGCTCCAAGAATTGTAGGTTTACCATGATATAACCATTCTGTCAGAACCCATGACACTGTAGCAGCTGCTGCTGCGATATGAGTAACAACGAAGGCACTAGCAGCAAGACCGTTAGCAGATAAGGCGCTGCCTGCGTTAAACCCGAACCAACCAAACCATAGAAGGGAAGCGCCAATGATTGTCATTGGTAAATGGTGAGGCAACATAATTTCTGTGCCATAACCTTTGCGTTTGCCAATCATTAAGGCAACTACCAGACCGGAAATACCAGAAGAGATATGAACGACTGTGCCGCCGGCAAAGTCTAAGATTCCTAAATTGCGCATCCAACCATCTACGCCCCATACCCAGTGAGCTAATGGATCATAAACGAATGTGGACCATAACAGTGTGAAGAGTACAAAGGCTGGAAATTTCATACGTTCTGCAAAAGAACCCGTAATCAAGGCAACTGCAATCACTGCAAACATAGCTTGGAAAATCATGAACGCCATGTGGGGAATAGTTGCTGCATAATCAGCATTTGCAAGTTGTCCCACACCTTCTAAACCAACCCAAGAAAGGTTGCCTATAATGCCATTAACATCTGGTCCGAAAGAAAGGGAATAACCAAAAAGTACCCATTGTACAGATATAAGACCAATGATGAAAAAACTTTGCATAATAGTGCTGAGTACATTTTTACTTCTAACCATACCGCCGTAAAATAAAGCCAAACCGGGTGTCATGATCATGACTAGTGCGGCGCTTAATAAGACGAAGGTAGTATCTCCTGTATCGAGGGCAACTGGTGCAGCGGCAACTACATCGGCAGCTGCATCGACGGCTTCAGCAAAGACGGTAGATACATTTAGTACCATAACCATGACATAGGACATCATAATAGTAAATAATTTTTTCATGTTATATTCCTCCCATTATTTTTTTTATTTTGGAAAAGCTAAGAATGTACCTTTATATTGTAGAAACAAAAGAAAAAGCGCCTAAAGGTAGTTAAATACCTTTAGGACGCCATTGTCCCTATTAGACAGAAAGAGCCTTCGCAATAGTATGCGAAGGCGTCATTGCCTAACCAATATAAAGTTTATGAATTGAAGTATAGCAGTCTTTTTTTATAGTGTCAATGGTAAATGTTAAAATAAATAAGAAAAAAACAAAGATATGAAAAAAAGTTAAAAACCGAACGAATTCTTGAAAAAACTATATATAATTCGGATAAAATAGTGTATAATAAATGACGGCTTATGGTTTGATGGATGAAAATGATGAAAAGGAGCCGAAAAAATGAACAATAAATATGATGTAGCTATTATTGGTGGAGGGCCTTCGGCAATTTTTGCCGCCTATGAATTGGTATCTAATAATCCTACGATTCGTGTTGTTATGATAGAAGAAGGACATGATATTTATCATCGTCAATGTCCTATTGCTGCTAAGAAGGTCACTTATTGTATCAATTGTAAAGTCTGCGATATTATGAGAGGGTTTGGTGGTGCGGGGGCTTTTTCTGATGGTAAATATAACTTTACTAGTGAATTTGGCGGTTGGTTAAATGAATATATTTCCAACGAGCAAGTAGAAGAGTTAATAGATTATGTTGATTCTATTAATCTTAGTTATGGCGCTCCTAAAGAATTTTTTACCACCAAGAACAGTAGTATCCGTAAAACAGCCTTACAATTTGATTTGCATTTGCTCCAAGCTAAAGTGCGTCATTTAGGTACAGAAAATAATTTGCATATTTTAAAGTGCATTTATGAATTTTTAAAAGATAAAATAACCATACTATTTGGTAAACATGTAGAAGAATTCAGCAAACAAGAAGAAGGTTTTACAGTATCCTTACGAGATGATGCTCAGGAAATTAAGTGTGATTATTTAATTGCTGCTCCTGGTCGCTCAGGATCAGAATGGTTTTCTGATAAATGCAAAAAGCTAGGCCTTGCTATGATTAGCAACCAAGTAGACGTTGGAGTGCGTGTGGAAATTCCATCCGAAATTTTTCAGCACATTACGGATGAAGTATATGAAGCAAAGCTAGTATATCGTACAAAAGGCTATGGGGATTTAGTGCGAACTTTCTGTATGAATCCTAAGGGCTATGTGGTGGCAGAAAATACAGATGGTATTATCACGGTAAATGGTCATAGCTATCGAGATGAAAAACTTCATAGTAAGAATACCAACTTTGCTTTGCTAGTCAGTAATAAATTCACCGAACCCTTTACCGAACCACAACAGTATGGCAAACGGATTGCATCCTTTTCCAATATGCTTGGCGGTGGGGTATTGGTACAACGGTTTGGTGATCTCATTAAAGGTCGTAGAACCAATGAACATCGGCTAGGACAAAGCTTTACCAAGCCTACCCTAGCAGCTACACCTGGGGATTTGAGCTTGGTGCTGCCGAAACGCCATTTGGATAATCTAATTGAAATGATTTATGCTTTAGATAAAATTGCCCCTGGTATGGCAAATGATGATACCCTGCTCTACGGTGTGGAAGTGAAATTTTATAGTTCTCGCTTAAAATTAACAGCAGAACTAGAAACGGAGATTCCCAATATGTTTGGTATTGGCGATGGGGCCGGAGTAACACGAGGTTTATCCCAGGCCAGTGCTAGCGGTGTACATGTAGCTCGAACCATTCAACAACGAATAGAAAAACAAGCCTAATAAAAAAAGCAGCTAGCAGAGTAGTACCCTGCTAGCTGCTATTTAATTAAAATACTAACCAGCCAGATAATCCGGTGTGCACATTCGTGCGATGGTAATATCTTCCGAGACCGAAAGGTCAATTAATTTTTTATCAAGGGTCAGTACAATAGGGGCGTTAGAATTTGAGGGTGGAAAGTAGAGTACTTCCGCTTGTTGGCCGTCGCTAAGTATTACATTGCTATGTAAGAGAGAAGCCCGAATTTTTTGAATAAAAGGTTCAGAAATTCTTGGGTCGATTTTACCAAACATGTCGCTAGCGAGTAAATTGAGGGCGGCAAAGGGATTGCAACGGTCATTTTTATAGGTTTCATTATGAAATATATTAGCAATGGTAATAATCTTAGCATAGGGGTGAATTTTACTGCTTGCTACCCCCATCGGGAAACCAGTACCATCTAAATACTCATGATGCTGAAGTACGCTAAGCATAACCTCTTCGGAAAGGCCTTCTACATTGCGTAATAGTTGTCCACCGTTGATTACATGAGCATGAGGTTCAGGGGTACCCTCTTTGGCAATTACCATTTTGCCGATGTCGTGTAATAAGGCGCTTAAGGTTAAGGTTTGGAGCTCTGTATCCCCGAGATTCATTTGCTTGCCAATAAGTCCACAAATATAAGCCACCATTACACTGTGGCGGCTCACCTCATCGGCTAATTGCTGATCGCTAATGAGCAAATAATCCATAATAGCAGGACCTGTTGACAAAATGGAAGAGTAGACGATAAAAGAAGTTTCTTTAAGCGCGACAACCGGTACTTGTTTTTGGTTACGAACAAAATCAAAAGAACTAGAGGTTGTTGTTAAAAGACTATCATATTCTTCAAAGAATTTTGCACACTCAATAGAGATATCAGCAGAAAAAGGCGATGAAATGGGTGCTCCCGCCAATATATCTTGCATATCATCATCCGTATTAATATGGACATAGTTAATGTCCCACATGGTCAGTAGCGAAATGGTGCGGTCCGTAATGGTTCCGCCTTGCCCTAAAAGCGTTTTTCCGTCAGGGGTAATAACAGCATGACTGAGAGTACGACCAGGGGTTAAATCTTTTACTGCAATCATGATTGTAGACATAGAATCAGCTCCTCTTATTTTAAATAGTATAAAAGGGGTCTTTTATTTTACCTTTCCACTTTATAAGTTTATAATAGGAGTAGAAATCTAAATATATTTTATTATTGTATCATGGAGGAAAAGATCTTGGTATATTTTATTAAATTTTTATATAGTACTTTTTTATTTCCCCCAGGCATTATCATCGTTGCCTTGGTGGCTCTGTGTTTCTATCTATATCGACAGCGCTCTGGCTTTGCAAAAATCCTCACCGTACTAACCCTCTTCTTTTACTTATCTACCATTTCCCTAATTAGTGATCCTTTGATTGGTTCCTTAGAAAAACGATATCAACCTCCTAATGATGTACATGGAGATGTCATCATCATGCTTGGAGGTGGAGCCACTCTTGATACCCCTAATGTGCACAACCAAGGCCATTTATCAGGTTTTGCCGCCAATCGATTGTTGACCTGCGCTCAGCTTTATCAGCTGCTACGGGTTCCTATTATCGTATCAGGGGGGAAAGTGCTAGAAACTACAGGATCGGAAGCCGATATTGCAAAAAGAATTTTGATGGGGTTAGGTGTTCCTGAAGACATGATTATTGCTGAAAATCAAAGCTTGAATACTACAGAAAATGCCAAATACACAAAAGAACTAATGAAAAAGAATGGTTTTACAGAGCCCATTCTAGTCACCTCGGCTTTTCATATGGAAAGATCCGTCTTACAGTTTAAGAAGGCTAACTTATCCGTTATTCCTTATCCTACCGATTATCAAACCAATCTGCGCATGCAGTTTCAGCCACATCAACTATGGCCTTCAGCAGTTGCCTTACTTGATGTTAGCTTAGCGTTAAAGGAATATGTAGGAATTTTAGCGATTAAGTGGTACTGAGCATCCTTATTTTAATATAGACTTTTTCTATAGAAGGCTGTTACAATAATGCAAGAGATAAATCCGTAGAAAAATATTAAGAAAAGAAGTGAAGAAATGATTGGTGTAAGCAAATTGCTTTGCGATACAGAAAATTTTGGGGATAGCCTTCGCTATGCTAAGGGTGTCCATGGTCAGCGCCATGGTGCTGCCGCAGGGATGGGTCCTGTAGTATCCTGGAATATAACTAGAACCTGTAATCTAAAGTGCGTTCATTGTTATTCTGACTCTGATGGAAAAAAATATGATGGTGAATTAACCACAGGAGAAGCTAAGAAGTTTATTGATGATTGCGCTGCGTTTAAAGTTCCTGTACTACTCATGTCGGGAGGAGAACCTCTCATTCGTCCTGATGTTTTTGAATTGGTCAAACATGCCAATAAACATGGTATAAGAGCTACCTTTTCTACCAATGGTACTTTAATTAACAAACAAATGGCCAAGGATATTAAGGCTTTAAATGTAGGTTATGTTGGTATCAGCCTTGATGGCCTTGGTGAGGCCAATGATAAGTTTCGTGGCAAATCGGGAGCCTTTGATAAAGCACTAGAGGGCATTCGCAATTGCTTAGAAGTTGGGCAACGGGTAGGACTGCGTTTTACCATTAATCGTTACAACTTTCATGACCTTGAAGAAATTTTCCGACTAATAAAAGAAGAAAAAATTCCTCGTGTCTGTTTTTATCATCTTGTATATTCCGGCAGGGGATCGCAAATGATGCAGCATGATGTTACCCATGAAGAGTCTCGTCAAGCTATGGATCTTATTATCCGTAAAGCAGAAGAGCTAGGGGATAAATGCGAAATTCTCACCGTGGATAATCATGCAGATATTGTCTATTTGTATTTGCAATATCTAAAAAAAGATCCTGTTCGTGCTGAAAAAATATGGGAGCTTATGATGCGTAATGGAGGTAATCGTTCGGGTATTGCCTTTGCCAATGTTGATCCCTTAGGTGATGTTCACTCCGATCAATTTACACAAAACTATACCTTTGGTAATGTTCGGGACAAGGCTTTTGGTGATATTTGGACAGACGAATCCAATCCAATCCTCAAGGGATTGAAAGATCGTAAAGCCTTACTAAAAGGGCGCTGCGGCATCTGTAAATGGCTAAATGTCTGTAACGGAAATTTCCGCGCTCGCGCCGAAGCAACAACAGGCGACTTCTGGGAATCAGATCCAGCGTGTTATTTAACGGATAAAGAAATAGGGATAGAATAAAGAAAAGCACCAACAGGTTCGACATGGAACTTGTTGGTGCTTTTCTTTATTGAAGCGAATCAAAGGGACGGTTCTTTTGAGTTGAATAGAAGAATATGATAAAATATAAAAGAGGTGATTAAAATGCCCAGGCAAGCGCGTCAAAAGAGCCAAAGTGGAATCTATCATATTATTTTACGGGGAATCAATAAACAAGTAATATTTGAGGATGATGAAGATCGAGAAATATTTATAGGATATTTGCAACACTATAAAGATATTGCTAGTTATATAATATATGGATACTGTCTAATGGATAATCATATCCATTTGCTGATGAAAGAAGGTAAAGAACCTATAGGACACACCATGAAAAGAATCGGCGTAAGTTATGTATCGTGGTACAATCGTAAATATAATCGTATTGGTCACTTATTTCAAGATCGATTTAAAAGTGAAGTTGTAGAAACGGATGAATATTTAGTGACAGTATTGCGATATATTCATCAAAACCCAATAAAAACTGGGAAAAAAAGTTTAGTTAATTATAAGTGGAGCAGCTATATTGAATATATAGGCCAGAGTAAATTTATTGATACTGGTTTTGTATTAGGTATTTTTGCAGAAGAAAGAGAACAGTCTATCACTTTTTTTAAAAAGTATATGAATGAACAAGCTGATGATCATTGTATTGAGATTAGTGAAGCAAGAAGAATCACAGATGAAGAAGCAAAGAAAATTATACAAAAGTATGGGAACGTTAAGATCCCGACTGAATTGCAGCATATGGAGAAAATAAAACGAGATGAGATTATAAGAAAAATAAAAGAAGTAGACGGTGTATCGACGCGCCAAATAGCAAGACTAACGGGTATCAGTCAAAGTGTAATTTCTAAAGCATAAACTCGAAAGAACCGTCCCTTTGAGTTGCCTTTGAGTTGACTTGCATTGAATTAGAAGGAGGATAATTGTATGAGAGTGAAATTATTTCCAAGTGTGATAATCATCTTGCTGCTTACTTTTCTTTTTTCAGGCATCCCAGTCTTTGCAGATGGGAGACTAGAAGCTAAGAATTTAGTTGGCTTGTATGAAAATGGAAGTGAACGGTTTTTTATTCGGGAACGTGATGAGAGAATAGAGTTATTATATGATGTTGAGGGTGGAGGGGATATTGCATTTAAGGATTATACAACCTATCCTCTCCTGCTAACAGAGATTGATACATACCGTCTCCTTTCCTATGGTCCTCTTAGTAAAGAGGTGGCAATGATTACCTTTTCCCGAGATGAAAATAGACGTGGCGTTGCCTGCCAAATTGGCGAAAAGACTTTTCAACGAAGTTTTTATGATCCAGAAAGAGGCCTAACTTTTCGGATTAAGCCATTATTGCCCTTAGAAGAATTACAGAAAGAGGCAAGGCAAGGAATACCGCCTGTTGAAAATGGAATTTTTCGTCCATCTGATTTAGTGGAAGTAGTAAAACTTGATTCAACGATACAATTAGATATTCGCTATGCAACAGCGAACAATTTTATGGGGATACCTCTTTATGATGAGCCTAGGGCCTTTTTACAACGCCCTGCTGCCCAAGCCCTTGTAGAGGTGCAGCGTCAGTTACAAAAGTACGGTTATGGATTAATTATTTATGATGCTTACCGCCCCTGGTATGTGACGAAAATGTTTTGGGAAGCTACACCAGACAAACAAAAGGGTTTCGTAGCTGATCCGCAAAAAGGATCACGCCACAATCGCGGTGGTGCAGTGGACGTGGGATTATATGAACTAAAAAATGGAAACCCAGTAATAATGATAAGTGGTTATGATGAGTTTTCCATTCGGGCATATCCGACCTATCCTGGTGGAACCACAATAGAAAGGTGGCAACGAGATCTTTTGCGGACTATTATGCAGGGAGAAGGATTTACAGTCTATCCAGAAGAATGGTGGCATTTTGACTATTCTGAGTGGCAACATTACCCCATTCAAAATCGGCGGTTTAATGAAATATGAGGTGATGAAATTTGAAAAACGTTTATGAGATGTTTACAGTATTATAAAGATATTGCTTAGTGTAGAGGCATATCCACTCGTTGATTACAGAAGGCAAAGACGTTGGACACGCCATGAAAAGAATCGGCGTAAAGTGTATTTTCAACCGCACTCGCAGGAACCGTCCCCGCGAGTGCGGTTGATTGCATAGTGTAAGATAAAATCTTACTTTTAAATCAGAATTACGCCGACTTTGTTTTCGGTTCTATTTATGAAATAATGAGGGTAGATAAGAACAAGTATTGTTCGAAGGTAGGTAATAAGTAAGGTAAGTTAAACAGGTAGCGGGCCTTAGCAACAGTCCAAAAGTTAGCTGTTTAATTGAAGAATATAGAGTGTCAGCAACAACACGACAACCAAAAAGAAGCTGTCTCAATGAAAAATTGAGGCAGTTTCTTTTTGGTTTTTAACATGGTGCTTTAGCAGAAAATTCCCCGCAACGGGTAAAAATTCCCTGTTGCGTAGTTAAAATGGTACTGGGGATTTTTTTCTCTCCTGTGATGAAGGCCCTAAAATGCTGAAAAATAAAAAAATATTATTCTTTTAATGGACTTGGCATGGAACTTGCAATATATATTGGCAACTGCAGGTATTCACTCTACTTGTAGAACGAAAAAATAAACAAGGAGGTAAAACTGGTGCAACGTACACCGACATAGGTGAGTAGAAAAAATTAAAGTATATGTAGGGAGGGACTTATATGTCATTGGTAGTAGCTGAGTTTATGGGGACAGCGGTTCTTACAGCCTTTGGGTGCGGAGTATGCGCGAATGTCTGTTTGAACAAATCCAGAGCAAATACTAGCGTATTAGGTGGTGGCTGGATTACAATAACCGCAGGATGGGCATTTGCGGTAATGCTTGGTGCTTTTATGAGTAATGCACTTGGTGGTGCTGGGGAATTGAATCCAGCGTTGGTATTATTCAAAATATTAGCTGGTGCCTATACCATTACGCAAGCAATTCCTATCATGATTGCGGAACTGGCTGGCGCTATGCTTGGTGCTGTTTTAGTTTGGTTGGCTTATCTTCCACACTGGGAAGTTACGGAAGATAAAGGATCTATTTTGGGGACATTTACTAGTGGTGCAATGATCAAAAATAATATGGCTGCTTGTCTTTGCGAAATTATAGCAACTACATTTTTGTTCATTTGTCTTACTTCCATGGGAAGTAAATTAGTAACTGGTACTGGTATGGCGCCTGGTTTTGGTAATTATTTAGCTGCTATGTGTATTTGGGCTTTAGGTCTAAGCTTAGGTGGACCTAGTGGATATGCCCTTAATCCTGCTCGTGACCTTGGTCCTCGTATCATTCATGCAATTTTGCCGATTGCCAACAAAGGTGATTCTGACTGGGGATATGCTTGGGTGCCTATCGTTGGTCCGTTCATTGCAGCATTTATTGCATATGGAATTTGTACAGCAACTGGACTTCTATAATTTTTAAATGATTTTGCCGATTAATAAAAGTAAGAAGGTTACACAAGGTAAGTTAAAGAGCTAGGTAACGGACCTTAGCAACAGTCCGAATGCCAACTGCTTACTGGAATAATATAGACCGTTAGCAACAACACGACAACCAAAAGGATTACATCAAGTTAAACAGCTAGGTATCAGGCCTTAGCAACAGCCCGATTGCCAACTGCTTAATGGAATAATATAGAGTGTTAGCAACAACACGACAACCAAAAGGACTAAGTCAAATGACTTAGTCCCCTTTTTTTGCGGAATCAGAAAGTATGACCTTTCCTTGATTCCAAGCAAGAGCAACTAAGGCTTGGCTGAGGCCAAGTTTTCTATGTACCAATATGCGTAAAAT
>Ga0074199_1002243_pt1 | contig 12497 bp, 17 predicted proteins | sample EPASupsiteSAE347_FD_64528 | JGI IMG/M metagenome (GOLD analysis project Ga0074199, IMG submission 64528) | Bioremediated contaminated groundwater from EPA Superfund site, New Mexico - Sample SAE3-47 | ecosystem: Environmental > Aquatic > Deep subsurface > Groundwater > Contaminated ...
GTGGATGTTGAGAAGTTCGACAGCGCTGGCGTCTGGCCTGAACCCAGGATGCTGACTGACAAGATCACCCGGTTTTGTGATCGGTATATCGAGCAGACTGGCAAGATCGTTATTCCCTATCTTAGCTTGTGGACGGTCCAGAATGAAATATGGATCAACCCCACGCTTGAGAAGTGCGGAGTTTTCCCTGCCTGGTATACAAAAAAACTGACAGAGCAGCCGGACGTTCTCCCCTGGCGCAAATGGAAGTTGTGGCAGCACAGTAAGACAGGGAACGGCAAGGCGCACGGTCTGACCTCTAGGTATGTTGACCAGGATTTCTATAACGGCGATTCAAAATCGTTCTTGGACCATTGCCGTCGTGCTGGCTTCGCGCCACTGGTCGATCCTGTACCAATGTCAGGATTGTCAGACCATGAGATCGTGCGACGGCTGCGACTTTTGCATCCGGAGGTTGAAGATGATAAAGCCTACGCCTAAAGCCAGGATCAAGACCGCGCCGGTATACTTCGTCAAAAACCAGCGTACAGGTGAGTGTAAGAAAATCGCCACCAACGATCTTGAATTATGGCTTGCAGCCCGGCACTGGCAGAAGGACGACTGTATCATCAACAACCTCGGCAAGCGCGCACCAGAAGGTACAGGCTACGATTACATTCCCGGCCAGGCTGTACCGCATCTTGAAAGTGAGGAAGCACAGTGAAGCAAATCAGAATCACGGTAACTGATGGCATTGCTGCAAACGCTCATTATCTCGCCAATGCAACAGGGATTTCTTATGAGCAGGTCTACAACTGTCTGCTGCATATCGCCTGTGAAAACAAAGACCTCTCACAGTTGGCGCTGGCATGTAAACAGAAGTCTAACCAGCTGTGGAAGATAATGGCAATGGAACAGCAAGCCACTAAAATGAAAGGAGCATGAACCATGCCTATCAAAGCAAGTTATGCGAGTTTGGCCCTGGGAATTTCGATCACCCAGGAAGGATTGGACCAGGTTATTGATTGGGGATACTGCGACGCGCCGCTTATTGGCCCGGACAAAGAAACCCAATTCGGAACGATCCATATCAACTTTGACAGCCAGGCCCAGGCAGCGGTAAAGGAATTTGTGACCGTTCAGCGCCAGGCTATCGAGGATGGCAAGGCGAAAAAGGTTCGTAACCTGGTCGTAGAGGTTGAGCCTACGCCGCAAGAAAGTGAGGTCCAGGATGGCGAGAAACCCACAAGTTCTGCTGCCTAAGATCATGGTGAGCATTTTCGAGGACGATTTCCGCACCTTGCGCTATGGTAAGGACATTGGAAGTCCATTCGAGATTACCAATACCTTGAACGCCGCATTGGAAGAAGCTAATGCGAAAGGCCTGGTATTGACGGTGATGGTCGGATTCACTGATCCATCAGTATTCGAGGGCATTGAAGCCCCGGAAGGAGAGAATAATGAGCAAGGACCAATTCAAGAAGCCTGAGGACTTCACCAACTTTGCGCTGGCACAGATCGGTACACGTAAACTTGATCTTAGCGCAACCCCGGTCAATATCAGCCTGGTGATGGAAGAACTTGCTCCGAAAGGTGAGAACACCAAGCTGACTGATGTAGTCGGCCAAACCATCACAATCTACTCTGTCGAGCCTTTCGTAAGTAAGAAGTTTGAGCGCCCGGCAGCCTTCGTGATCTTCACCACTGAAGAAGGGGAGCTGCGCAACGCGATCATCGGCGGCCAGGTGATCCTGCCAAAACTGCTTGTCTGTGCTGCGGAGAATCGGCTGCCAGTCAGCGGTTTGCTGACATACACCGACATGGAAAACGACATGGGGTATTACAACCTGGAGTAATCCCAGGCAGAACGATTGCCACTTGCAGTGTATGGGCCGTATCGGGTATGATGTATCCAGTACGGCCCATTTTACCAGCGTTCACTTTCTCGGAGGTTCTTATGCAAGGCCTATCAGATCAAATAGATTGGGATTTCACTGTCGGTAGAGGGATGCAAGCTGCCAGGTACGGCCAGCTGAAAGGAATTTATTTCAAACAGGTTTTAGTCGGCGGCGCGCCAGCCCCGGAGATTCACCCACCCACACAGATACATAAACAGGTTTATGATCTCGCCAGCCGCGCGGACCAGATATACAACATTGTCAAGGTTGACCATAAGAGAGGGTAGCCATGCCGGATATTACCAGCAACAATCCGGCCAGCCGCGTGCGCGCAGTGAGAGATCAATCCGGCAGACTGATCGGATTCCAAGACCCGGACCAGAATAATCGGTTCATTACAAAGAAAGAAGCGGTCAGCCGCTTGCAAGCCAACGAAACCAGGCAGGAGATTCTGGATAGCTATCAGCAGCCTGTCAAGTTCGGTGAGTTAGGTATTCCGCGTCAAGGCGTATCCATTGCTTACAAAACAAAGATCGTGGAGTATCAACCTGTCACTGGAGACATTGGAAGTTTCAATCCGCGCGGCAACCAGGAAGTAATAGAGCGCGTGACCATCGTTAATGAGAAGGGGAAGCTGGAGACATTCGAGATTTCTCGCGGCCTGGGAACATCCTGGACGCAAGAAGGTACTGGTGCGAAGTGGCGCTACCAGGTATCTAAAGCCCTGGGGTATGACGATAAGAAGCGCATCCCCACCAGCGATCTCAAGCGTGTGGTAGTCAACACTCAATATATCGTAAAGACAATCAACAACATACCTGAATAAGAGGTCCTATGAAGTCAGAGTATTTTCTCGGCCTGAAAGGGAAACAGGTCTTGCATGATATTGTCGCCTTTGACGTTGAAGGCTGCGGCGGCGGCGGTTTTGTATGCGGCGCAATTGTATCTGGAGCAACGGTCAACTTTTTTACTGACAAAGAGGATATGTTTCAGACCATCCTTGAATATGGATTGCGCGGCTATTGGATTTTCAGCCACAACCTTGAGTATGACCTGCCAGTGATAGCAGATAATCACCTGGCAGAATTTGATCTTCTTTTCACTGACAGCGGTATGCTATGGGGAACGTACAGAAAGAAAGATACCAAAATACACTTTTATGACAGCATGAACTTGTTTCCACGCTGGTCCGTCGCTGGCCTGGGAAAAATGATCGGACTGGATAAATTGACCGTCAACCAGTCGATCCTGGACCGCCTGTCTACTGGCAAGCATTACCTAGACTTTGATCTCTTTGAACAGAAAGAGGTTGAGCGATATTGTATTCGGGATGCTGAGATCGTCTATAAATCTCTCAAGATGTTGCAAGATACTGTGTTCGCCCTGGGTGGATCGCTGCGGCCCACAATTGCAGGAACGAGTATGGACCTGTACCGCCGTAAATTCCACAAGTGGCCCTGGAAAGTTGTGCATGAGAACACCAACGAATTAGCGCGCGCCGCGTTCTATGGTGGCCGGGTCGAGCCGTTCCAATTGGGAAAGATCGAACACACTTCGATGTATGATACGACTTCCTTATATCCATACGTCCAGGATAACTTGCGATTTCCCCACCCGAATAGCCTTGAACTTCTTACCATGCCGCAGATCAATGGTGACTGGTGGAAGTGGGAAGGTGTAATGCAAGCCAGGATCACCATACCGCAGTGCCACATTCCTGCGCTGCCCTATCGGTATTTCGGAAAGCTCTTTTTCCCATACGGTACAATGGTCGGCACATGGACCATCCACGAGGTAAGGCACGCGCTTGAAAATGGAGCGATCCTTTCTGACGTTGCCTGGGTTCTTGGATCACGAAAGACGTTCAACCCCTTCCGGGAATTTGTAGAACAACTATTCGAGGTTAGATCCTCCATGCTGGCGAATGGTGACAGCCAGGCCAACCTGGTCAAGCTGCTGCTGAATAGCTTGTATGGTCGGTTCGGCCTCGATCCGAGCAAGGGATTATTCAGGTCCGTTCCGTTGACTGAAAATACCAATTTCGACCAGCTGAAAGGTTGGCGCACGTTTCCCCTGGGTGAACACCTGGTAGCTTACGGCCAGGTGGAAAGTATGCAGTATCCATCCTATATCAACACGCTCTTTTCTTCGCAGATCGCCAGCGCCGCACGTATCCATCTGTATTATGGTTTGATCGAACAAGGCGATAAAGCAGTTTACTGTGATACAGATTCAATCATCACAACAGGATCGGTCCAGACCGGGGAAGGCCTGGGATCGTGGAGGTCCGAGTTCACCGACGCGACCACCGAGATCATTGCACCGAAAGAATATGCAATCTATCAGAAAGACAAGCCGGATAAATTCATCGTCAAGGGGATTCCACATTATAAGAGCGAGGAATATATCAAAAACCACATGGTACATTTCCTGCGCGCGATCAGTATCCGGGAAGGTATGCAGCGCGGCCTGGAATCAAGCACCTGGGTCGAAGTGCTGCATACCCACGAATACACGTATCCTAAACGCCAGTCTTTACCTGAGATTTCTTCGCTGGTCGGGTCGCATTGTCAGACCGCGCCCTGGTCGGTGGAGGAACTGGAGTATGCGGCTGAACCGGGGAAGCACCGTAAGTTTCCTGCATTGCCGTTATGGAAACCGCAATATTACCCCCAGGATCAAGTTTCTGAGCCTTTGACTGAGCCAGGGCATCCGCAAGGTTGAAAAGCGGTTTGCTGGATTTCTGAGTATTTGTGTCCATTATTCACCACCTTGTAAATTCTCTTGCATAGTTTGTTGCATAGCAGCGATCAAAGCTGCCTTGTCAACACCCAGCGCAGCATAAGCTGCTTCTGACAGGATCGTGAACGCATCAATGATCTCTTGCCAGGTGAAACCGTCAGACAAGAGTGCAGAGATCACGCTATCGACGGTCAGCTGTCCGCTAATCATCTGCGTCCAGTAATCTGTCTCGGTCACCAGTGGCCGCTCCATACGCAGCAGGATAATCGCATCATCAGTGCCATAGCCAAGATCGACCAGGCGGTCCAGTGCTTGTATACGTGTAAAGATTTTTGCACCGTAAGCGTTCACGATCTGAGCCTGGCTGAGTGTTTTAGCTTTTTCTGATCCGGCTGTTTCAGATAAGAGCAGGTACATTTTTGCATCATCTGATGAAAATCCTATCTCGGCAGCGCGCGCGTAATATTCGCTGGAGGTCACGATCCCATTGTTATACGCTTTGACCAGCGCCGTGATGGTTGGCAGCCTGGTGACTGTGGCCAGGTCAGGATAAAAGACCGCGATATTTTCACGCTCCGCTGTGGCCAGGATCGTTTCAGCTGCATCCGCTTCAAAGCCAAGATCAAGCAGGTGAGTATAAGACTGGGTACGTGACAGAACACCGCTGATGTACGCGCGTTCTATGGTCACCTGGTTGATCGGGGTTTTTTCCCTTTCACGCTTGAGCGAAGCCATATCAGTGAGCAGCTGCGAATCATCTTCTGAATATCCGGCTGCCACCAGGCGCGAGGTCATTTCTTCTGTGGAGAGCAACCCGGAAACAACCAGCGAGGTAAGCACCGAAGGGGTCAATACTTTCGAGGTCGTATAATTGCCAGGCAGCAATACTTCCGGATTGCGCGCTTCCAACAGCCGCAGCTGCAAGTCTGCATCGTCTGCATTGAAACCGACTTCTTGCAGCCTGGTGAAAGCGGTCTGCCTGGTGATAACACCGAACTGATATGCTTGCAGAATCGTGGACCGATTCAGTCTTGCGAATGAAGGGATCAATTCCTTCTTCCAGGTATCAATCAATATATCCACTGATCCGGATTCAAAACCCAGCAGGGCAAGCTGGTGACGCGCTTCTGTCTCTACGATCACCGCATTATTGAGTGCTGCCTTGATCTGGCCGACTGTGAGATCACGCGCTTCTGTCTCTTTGCTGGCAGCATCCAGCTGGACCAACAGGCTGATCTCCTGGACGGATTTTCCCAGGGAAGTGAGCAGCGCGCGATATTCCGCTTCTGTAATGAGGTCCTTTTTGAAACTGCTGCGCGCAGTGGAAAGTGATACCTCGGTAGCTTCTTTCTGCGCATCCGAATCATGCAGCGCGATCACGAGCGGTATATCTTTTGGATCGTATCCGATAGCACGCAGCCGGATCACCAACTCGGTATCATCAATCAAGCCCTGGGAATTTAAGTCCCATACATCAGCTTCGGACAGATTCCGGTAAGCCAGGGACAGCCAGTAATCAATATCTTCATCACGCCAGCCATCCTCACGAAGCGTATCAATCATCTGCTCTCGCGTGATTTTCCCCAGCGCGAACAGGTCACGCGATTCAGCAGCATTGAACCGCTGAAAACGTGACAGGCGCTTGTAATAGCGGTCCATATTGGGTTTTAGGCCATACTCCAATAATGGTGACATGGTTTGCCAGCCCAGAAAACCCAGGCCCATATTCCAGTATACCGATTGAAACATCTGACCAACGCTCTTTATCGCTCCAATGCTGGTAGCCTGGGCAATTGTATCCATTACGCCGGATACTGTGGTGATGCTGGTCAGGATACCATGAAAGGCGCGTGCGAACTCTTTGGGGTCACTTGACGGATTGACCAGCTCATTTTCCAATATCTTGAGGACTGGTTCAGTGATGAACGTACCCATGATCTCGACCAGCTCTGTCAGTTGAGGATCATCCAGGGCAGAATCGAGGGTTTTGGCAAGCTCTGAGCTGGCGTTATACTCGAAAGATTCCCCTTCGATGATAAGTTTCAGCCCCTCAAGCGCGTTTTCGTCACCACTCCATATCCAGGCTATTTTATCCAGGTTGAAACTCTGCCCAGCCTGGTAATCACGAAAACGATCCTTGTTCTTTTCCTTTGCCTGTCTACATAGCTCTTTCCAGGTCTGCCGCCTTTCCTTCCTGGTCGGTTCTGATTCAGCCAGCATATCCTGAATAGGACCTTCTTTTGCCAGCTTCTCGATTGCAGTATACAGCGCGCCCTTCGATTGTGGTCCTGCCATGTGGTCACCTCTCTTACTTACTATTGTAGCAGCTTAAGCGGATCGTAATACGTGCTGCCTTTGCGTATCTCCAGATGCAGGTGCGGACCTGTCGAATTTCCGGTACTGTCACCCAACCCGATTACCTGGCCCTGGGACACGTTCATTCCAGAAAATACAAGGCACTGCATCAGGTGCGCATACAAAGATACCCAGCCATCCGCATGCGTGATCTTTATCATGTTACCGTACCCAACTTCGGACCATCCGGAAAACGTGACCGTGCCAGCTGCCACCGCTTTGATCGGATCGCCTGTGCTAATTCCAATATCAATCCCCTTATGGGTTGATCCGAAAGAATACCCGGATAAATAACGGCTGACTGTCGGCCAGGTGAAAGCAATACCACCAACGGTGGGGATCATGCTGCCAGTATCATAAAATGATCCTGCGTAACCTGGCAGCGGCGGCTTTGCTGGCCGCTCCCCCTTGCCATTATATAGCAGGGATGCCAGCCACCAGGTCAACCAGTCCTGGACGTATGCTTCGATAGCTCCCCATATTGTAGGCATAAGGTTCTGCATGAACGTCATCCATAATAATGACGCACGCTGGTCCAGGTCGCTGATCCTGGCATTGATCGAAACACCGAGCGCAGCCAAGCTATTCGTGATCTCAAGCCTGGCAGCTTCAACTAGGGCCTTGAACGACGTATTGAACGCATCCAGGGTCAAGCGCAAGCTGGTGATCTTTGTCTCCAGGGATTCAAGCAACGCCGAGCGCACGGTTTGAATGAGGTCCTTGACCGCTCCGATTTGGCTGCTGGCCCAGGTCTTGACTGTCGCAGCTGCGGCAGCAATATCTTCCCCCAGGTTGATGATCTTACCCAGCACCCAGCCGATTACCGTATCATCATGCGCGGCTGCATAATTCTTTGCTTCGACTATCGCGCCGGATATGCTGCTATTGAGACTGTTTACTTTCGCCTTGATCCAGGCCCATAATGATACATCCTCTGATTTGAGAGAATCAGCCCTACTAAACAAGGTAGATATATTTGCCAGAACATTACCACCTGCCAGGCTGACAAGTGTTGAATAGGATGTTTCAGCCAGTACGATCAACCTCCCCCACTTTTCTTTTAGCCACTTCAATAACTTCGCGTCATTCCCGGATGGTGCAGGAGTTTCCACTATAACAATGGTCGAACTTGCCTGACCCCCACTGGTTGATGGGGTGGTGGTGGTACTCGGTGATCCACTGGACGGTGTGGTTGTCGAGCCACTTGTGCCAGTATCAGAATATCCACCAGGCGGCGGCCCAGCATGAGGATCAGGCATTAGATTTTCCTTTCACGGTCTGGGTTATTTGCCCAGGTTGGCAAGTTTTTCGCGCTCTGTAATCAGGACCTCGATTGCTCTCCTGATTTCCACCGCATCCAGGCGCGGTACATTAACTGTGTGCGGTTCGTTCAAGGATGGGATCAAGAACGATACCTTGTATCCGTTCACAGCCTTGCCATACTGGTCCAGATACACTTCTGGGATCGTGTTGGTTACCTGATAGATCAACATGTTAATTATCCTCTTTGTTGCTAGGTTGAGAAGCCTGGACAATCGCGTTCAGATTATCGACGGCATTGCGCTGCGTCGCTGTTGCTACACCCAGCTTGCCACCGAAAAAGAAACCGATTACCAGGCCAACAATGCCGACGAAAGCATCCGAAACCGGAACGCCAGCAATGAGCATATAAACGTATGCTCCGACCACCACCAGGCTGAGAATTGCTTGCATGATGGTACTTTCCTTGAGAAGCTGCCAGAAATTTGTCACTTTTCCTCCTTGAGAATTAGGGTTCGTCAACGGTCAGGATCACATGACCGAAATAACATGGGTTCGCAAAAAGGCCGTCACTGTATGCGGCCATCTCGATCATAAAACGATTGTCATCAGCGCCAGTATTCCAGGTATATAGATCGTATTGGCTAAGATCGTATTTTTCCTGCCCAACAATCAGGTGACTATACTTCCCGGTATCAAAGTCAACCACGACCTTGATCTGTACCCAGGCGTAATAGTTGGTGAGCAAAGCGTCGGTAAAGACGGTCACTCCACCACTAGGTGTATAGATACCTATCAGCGTATTGTCTCTGTCAATGTAAACCATGCAATCGTAAGCTACCTGACCAAAGCGCTTTGAGAAGGTCACTTCGATCTCTTGCGGCATACCGGATACATAAGCAGAAAACTCGATGCCTACCCGGTGACATTCCTGGATCATAAAATCCCTGCGCACGTATGACACGTCAAGCGCAGCAGCCGCACCAGAGTCGCACTTCAAAGAAGTCAGGCCATGATCCGCGTAATCATTGGATAAGACAGGATCAGAAGCACCGCCGTTATGGTTTGCGTTCCAGTGATTGATGCTGGACTGAAAGTCATCTACGAACAGCACCCGGCCAAAACCATCCACTGAATTAAAGCCCAGGGTCGCCAGGATCAATGGGTTGAGATCGCGGCTTGATCCAGCCACTCCATAATCAGGATTGTAAAAATCAGGAAGTCCACGCGGCATGATGTTTATACCAATTCCGCTGCCAGCATTTTCAGCATAGTAGCTATATCTTGTTCTTCAGATAAAATCTGCATCCGGACGATGATCGTGTGCGAGTAAGTATCATCTTCATTCCAACCCACCAGTGTGAACTCGAAAGGAACGTCATTCAAGATTATATCTTCCTCGAACTCGATAGGTTCGCCATCACCAGAAATATCCGAATTGATGTTCGCAGGATATATGGTGCGGTCCAGGTACTTGACCTGTAAGTGAGCCAGGCCGCAGCAGCCAGGTGGAAATCTCACTTGCACGCGCTTGAGAATACCCGGATGCACATTCAGCACCTCGGTAGTCGGTGATGTTTCTGTGGTATTGGGTGGGATCGTGATCCGTTGTTCGTAGAACATTTTACCCAGCCTTATTACGGTTTGGGGGATCGTAGAACGTCGCGCCCATGATAACAGCTTCGTGCATGGTAGATACAGTAGCATTGCCTTCGTTTGTTATGCGAAGGACCTCACCTTCCGCAAGCCATATCGGACCATTGAAGTATACGTAATAATCCGATGTAAGGCCACCGCGCTCCAGGGTCAAGTCGATTGTTTCAGCAACACTATCATAGCTTCCTGCCAGGGTATCCTGAGTGTGGATTGCATCTGGCAACACAAAGCCACCGATGAAAGTGTCAGCACCGACCAGGCCGCGATACAGCATGAACTTGTATCCCAGCGCAGTGAGTGTTTCCTCGTGCAGTACAATTCGATCCACGCGGACCATAGCACCACTTTTTACTGGATCAGAACGTATATCAAGGTAACCTGACACATCAGATGCTCCTTGAATTTTCTCCATGTATGGGATTCCTAAACCTTCCATGATTCACCAGCCTTTCAAAACAAGGCCCTTGCCCGAAAGGATCACCAAACAGACAAGGGCCATTACAAAAAGTGTTTACGGAGATCGCTCTGCTTATCCGACGACCAGGCGCTCCAGGATCAAGCGGTTCGTGCCGGAGGCCGAAGCTGCGGCATTTCTGGTGTGGATGTTCAAGCGTAATTCGCCCAGGGCAGCGGCGGTGAGCAGATTTTCCTGCTCCAGGTTCTTGTTATGGAACAAGAACGCATGATTCATAAAGCCATTACCGCGCGCCATGAACTCCACCGGGCTATCCGCTTCGCGTGCTTCAAAGCTGATGGTATTGTCAGTTGCATCAGCTAACATGGTTGGGATGGTAGCAGATACCGCGCCATCTTTCGATCCGCTAATACCAGCCCACCCGAACATGTTACCGATACCCACGTCGATACCAGCATCCGCGTTCACGTCTGCCAGGCCAGAGGTCAGGACCTCCAGACCAGCATCCATGCGGTTTTCAACAATGAGATCATCCAGGCCGCCCTTGTAAATGCGTTGCTGGCCGCCATTGACCGAAAAGTCAATGTCATCCATCAGGTTCGCAAACCCGGTATTTGACAAGCCACCTGTTACAGCAGGCAGCGCGTGCAGGTAAATACCAGAGATCGGATACTCGACTGGCAGGACGAAATACTTTGTTTCATCTGCAACGGTGGTCCATTCGCGCCAGGTTTCTGATCGCAGGTATCCACCGAATGAAGCGCCAGGATTGACGAAATACGTACCCAGGATCGAAACGGTCAGATTACCCGTGTAGAGCGCAGCCGTGCATGTGTTGGTGATCCTCAGCTCGATGTTCTTCCAGCGGCTCAGGTCCAGACCGTACAGGGGATCGCCAGGATAGCGGCCAAAGTAAAGATGCACGTACTCCATCTGTGTATTGGTCGCATAATTGCGCCACTTGTGGGTCGGAACGACACCGGAACGAAGGAACGAAAGGAACTCAGCGGTTTTCGCCTGATAGCTCTTGATGACCGTTGCACCATCACCGATGACTTCGATGGTGGTCAGATAATCAAGCAAGCGCCATGCACCACCAGTCAGGCCCAACCCGGTAATTGGGGTCGCCTGGATTTTCAACGACAAGCAGGATAACAAGCCAATTTCCGGCAAGTCGATCCGGAAGGTTTGCCCGACGGTCATGGATACATTTTCACGCAGGTACTCTTTCTGTTGTAACATTGGCATTACCTCCTTTCAGGTAATATACCTGGTGAATACTACTTCTTCCAGGACGCGGAGATCGCGCGCTGGGCAGCTGCGGACCGTGCGATCCGCTGTTCCAGGGTCGCATCCGGCATGTTGGCAACGGCAGATTGGGCCGACTGTGCAGCCGACATGATCTTGCTGGCCTGTTGCTGGTAAGCAGCGGCAGCTGTGGCAGCGGCAGAACTGTAATTCTGCGCGCCCTTCGCAACTGCGTTCTGCTGCCACTTTGAATCACCGGCAGCCTGGACACCACGCTGGAATGAGCTGTTCTGAATCGCTTGCTGGATTCCAGCTTTCCAACGCTCAGCACCAGCGGCGGTAGCTTGCGCCCAGGACCGCGACGGATTCTGTACACCGTCTGCATATGCCTGGCCAGCACCAGCGACACCGGACTGATATTTGGCAACGATTTGATCTGCGGATTTCTTGGCCATTTGTATACCTCCTTCGATATATTGATTTGGCTGGTAATAGCATAGCACTTTTTGCAACATTATACAAGGGTTATACAAGGTGACTTTACTTTGTATAAGGTTTGTATAAGGTAGGGTGGTGTACCCCCTTTCTGACCGTGCCAGGTGCGGCGGCCTATATGTACATCCTGGTGATCCTGGAGAATTTCTGATCCTGGACCTTGAGGTCCTGGGCCATCCTTCTTAATAGAAAAATCGGTCATGCTTTGTGTGTCTGGTTTTCCCAACCTGGCCCGGAGTATAGCCAATATCAGACCTTACGAAAAGATAACCGATTTCATTACAATTATATAACCATACTTACAATATTACAAGTACATTGAAGTACACCTTGATACATGAGATAATGAACTAGGCCGTCGTTCAACGGCTGCGGAGGTTTTATAATGAACACCCAACCAGAAGGAAAGAAAAGTCTAAGCACGAGCATGGGTACGAACAAGCACGGCA
>Ga0074199_1002244_pt1 | contig 12495 bp, 10 predicted proteins | sample EPASupsiteSAE347_FD_64528 | JGI IMG/M metagenome (GOLD analysis project Ga0074199, IMG submission 64528) | Bioremediated contaminated groundwater from EPA Superfund site, New Mexico - Sample SAE3-47 | ecosystem: Environmental > Aquatic > Deep subsurface > Groundwater > Contaminated ...
GTGGCGCTCAAGATCCCCCAGCTCAAGGATTGCAAGTACCACCCGACCCCGGAAAAGCCCTCCAGCCCGGACCGCGAGAACATGCTCTTTCTCACCGAGGGGCAATCCGCCTCCGGCTCCATCGTCAGCTCCCGCGATCCCATGACCCAGGCGGTCTTTTCCCTCAAGGGCAAGCCGATGAACGTTTACGGCCAGCCCCTGACCCTGCTCTACAAGAACGACGAAATGTACAACATGATGCGCACCCTGGATATCGAGGATTCGGTGGAAACCTTGCGCTACGACAAGGTGATCCTCGCCACGGACGCCGATGTGGACGGGCTGCACATCCGCAATCTGCTGCTTACTTACTTTTTGCAGTTTTTCGAGGCGTTGGTCAAGCGGGGGCATGTCTATATCCTGGAGACCCCGATCTTTAGGGTGCGCAACAAGGAAGAAACCATCTACTGTTATTCGGAAAAGGAGCGGCAGGCAGCGGAAAAGAAGCTGGGCGGCAAGGGCAAGAAGGCGGTGGAGATCACCCGCTTCAAGGGACTGGGCGAGATCTCCCCCAAGGAGTTCAAGCAGTTCATCGGCCCGGACATGCGCCTCCAGCAGGTGAACATCGACACCTTAAGCGAGGTGCCCAGGCTGCTCTCCTTTTACATGGGTAAGAACACGCCCGAGCGGAAAGAATACATCATGGATCATCTGGTGGTCGTGTAAGCATGGATACCTCCCATTACGGCGAGCTGCACAAGCTCTTTGACACCAATTTTCTCGATTACACCTCCTACGTCATCCGGGAGCGGGCCATCCCCGACGTGGCCGACGGCCTGAAACCCGTGCAGCGCCGCATTCTTCAAACCCTGTTCAACATGGACGACGGCCGTTTTCACAAGGTGGCCAACGTGGTGGGCGACTGCATGAAGCTCCACCCCCACGGCGACGCCTCGATTTTTTCCGCCCTGGTCAACCTGGCCAACAAGGGGTACCTCATCGACCGGCAGGGCAACTTCGGCAACATCTTCACCGGCGATCAGGCCTCTGCGGCCCGGTACATCGAGTGCCGCCTCTCGCCCCTGGCCCGGGAAACCCTGTTCAACAAGGATCTCACCGAGTTTGCCGACTCCTACGACGGCCGGATGCAGGAGCCCGTGGCCCTGCCGGCCAAGATTCCCCTTTTGCTGCTCCAAGGCGCCGAGGGTATCGCGGTGGGCATGGCCACCAAGATCATGCCCCATAATTTTTGCGAGCTGCTGGAGGCGCAGAAGAAGATCCTCCGGGACGAGCCCTTTGTTTTGTATCCCGATTTTCTCCTCGGCGGGGCCATCGATGTTTCCGGCTACGAAGACGGCAACGGCCGGTTGCGCTGTAGGGCCCGCATCGAGGAGAAGAACGAAAAGACCATCACCATCAAGGACATCCCCTACGGCACCACCACCCAGTCGCTGATCGAGAGCGTGGAAAAGGCGGCGCGGGGCAACAAACTCAAGATCCTGAGCATCAACGACTACACCGCCGAGGAGGTGGAGATCGAGATCAAGCTGGTGCGCGGCATCTACGCGGCGGACACCATCAAGGCCCTGTACGCCTTCACCGACTGCGAGATGCCGATCAGCCCGAATTTGACCGTGATCGTGGACAACAACCCGGCGGTGCTCACGGTGAGCGAGGTGTTGCGCCACAACACCGAAAAGCTGGTGCGCGATCTGGAAAAAGAGCTGACCATCGAGCATGGGAGGCTCAAGGAAAAGCTCCACGCCCACCTGCTGGAGCAGATCTTCATCGAAGAGCGGCTCTACAAAGAGATCGAGGAGTGCAAAACCTACAAGGCGGTGGTCGAGACCATCGACGCGGCCCTGTTGCCCTACAAGGACAAGCTGGTCCGTGAAGTGACCCACGACGACATCGAGCGATTGCTGGAGATCCGGATCAAGCGCATCTCCCGCTACGACCTGGACAAGAAGAAAAAGGACATCAAGGAGGTCCGGGACAACATCAAGGCGGTGGAGAATTATCTCCTCGACATGGTCGGGTACACCATCGACTATCTCGACGATTTGCTCACCCGCTACGGCCATCTCTACCCGCGCCGCACCGAGATAGCCACCTTCGGTGGAGTGGAGGTCCGCAAGGTGGCGCTCTCCAACCTGACCATGGCTTATGACCGGGAAACAGGCTTTTTGGGCCATCAGGTCAAGGCGAGACCTGAGGATTGTTTTCCCTGTTCCGAATACGACAAGCTGCTGCTCATTTACCAAAACGGCATGTACAAGGTCATCAACGTGATCGATAAGCTCTTTGTCGGCCATGACGTGCTCTGGTTCGGCAAGGTCGAGGAAAAACGGGTTTTCAATATCCTCTACCGCGAGGGCAGCCAGAATCTCTGCTATGTCAAACGGTTCCAGAGCCCGAAATTCATCCTCGAAAAGGAATACCGCCTCTTCCCGGAGCACAAGAATTCCGCCATCCTCTACCTGACCATCGGAGAGGGGGGCAGGGTGCGGGTGCATCTCGCCCCGTCCAAGCGGGCGCGCCACAATTATGTGGATTGCAGCTTCAGCGAGGTGCTGATCAAGGGGGCTTCCGCGTTGGGCAAACGGGTTTCCGACCGGCCGGTGCGGCGGATCGCCGAGCTGCCGGCCGAGAAGGAGGTTGCCGGAGCACCGGAGGTGCAGCCGACCCTTTTCCCGGCCAAGGAAGGGGAGGCCGCGCTCCACTCCCAGGGAACCAGTGTGCAGGTCGAGGCCTCAAAACCAGCGGAAGACGACGCCCAGGAGACCGAGGCGGAATAACTCCGTTGTACGGCAGGGCGTGATTCATACCTTTTTTGCCCTGCCGTACTCGCCCGTTGTTCCTTGAAGAGCAGTATTTTCTTGTATTTTCATTCTTTTTTCGCCTTCCTCCCTTCCAGCATGCTCTGAATCCATGACCTTGCCGGAGTAATCTGACCGGGGCCTGGCATATCTTTTTTTTATCCGTAATGAAAAAATAATAAAATCGTGAGGGGGAAAACCACTGGAAATCGTTGGGAAATCCCAGTCGTTTAGGTATTATTTTAAATGCTACAATAACACTATTTGTTGTGTTTTTATTTTCTTTCTATACTATGGAAAGTAGGTTTCGATGGTTGCGTGGTCTGCATCCGTGATGTTTTACTTGCCTTTACAAGATGCATCTGGTATGTTCGCCTACCTCTTCGGGACAAGAAGAGGGGGAACAACGGCAACGGTCAAGGACGAGCGTTTGCTCTCTTGTTATGTGTTTGCACAGGTGGAGGACTTCATGAACTACCTTGCATCAAACCGTCCCCCGGACGTAACCCCAGAGCAGGACAATGTTGTGGTAGTAAAACATAAAAAAGTAGTGGCAGTGAAACACGACGAAAACCCGATGTATTTCGGCAAGAAAGCGGTCGATTCCTGTATGGTGCGGATGGTCTCCGGATTGTCCCTGGTCATGCTTTTCTTTCTTGTCGCCCTGTTAACCCAGCCTTCCTCGGTATTTATCCGTTTTCCCCAACGGTTTCAGTCCGTCCCCACCATTGAAGTCCATTCCGCCGAGGATCTGCTGAGTCAACTCAAGGCCAACAACCTATGGGAAGTCGAGCCTTTTTCAGAGGTTCCCGCCGTGCTGGTCAGCAAGTTCCCTGTGGACATGCCGTCCCTCGATGCGGCCAGCCAGAAAAAGGCCTTTCTTCATGTCCTCCTTCCCGCGGCAATGATCGCCTTGTCCGAGGTGGAGGAAGAACGGTCCGCCTTTGAGAAGATCCTGGAAAAATTCGCGTCCCCCCCCAAACGCTTGAACTTTGGCCTGAACGCGCAAGACTATACCCGGCTTGCGGGCTTGACCCAGAATGAGGTCTTTTACCTGCAGAATCTCTGCCGTAAATACCGGGCCTATGAGGTAGCCGATCTGCGCCGCCGCATCAGTCCGGTACCGGTGAGCCTGATCATGGCCCAGGGCGCCCTGGAATCATCATGGGGTGGATCCCGCTTTTCCTTGGAGAGGAACAACCTCTTCGGCGTCTTGACCTGGGATAAATCGGGGCGTGTGGCTGACGGGCGCGAGGACGGAAAAGCATACTCCGGCGCGGCATACGCCTCCCTGCTCGATTCCGTCCGTTCCTATATCCTGATGATCAACCGGGTTCCCGCCTACAAGGAGCTGCGGCATAAAAGGGAAGAGACCATGGATTCCCTTGTCCTGGCCAATGGCCTGCACCAGTATTCCAACCGGGGAACCGACTATGTCGCCGATCTGACCCAGCTTATCAAAAGCAACGACCTGCAGGTCTACGATCAATGCGTTCTTGCCGGAAAGGGCGGTGCGTTTGGCAACAGGGTACGGCTTGCAAGCCTGGAAAACATCCGGTAAAGAGTGCGCCAGGGGTTTTCCCCCTCCCATTTCGTTTATGTAACGCGACACATTGCTACAACCTGCTGCCCATCCGGCCAGCAGGTTGTTTCGTTTCCTCTGCTGAAAAAATCGCGGCCCAATCGGGCTACTTCTCCCATCCAGTCGTCGCCTCTTTGTCTCGAACCTTTTCCGGGCAAACCCAGGGGAAAAGCGAGTGGCTCCCAGTAGTTTTTCCGTATTGTGCATCCGCCTTTTTTGGGGCTATATTTAAAAATATAGGCCAACCAGCTTTGGAGAGCACCGTGGCAACTACTTCTGGAAAGAAAACAGACTGTGAATTTTTAAGCTCCTGTGATTTTTTTGTAACGATCATGGCGAGTGTTCCGCAATTTTCCACGAAGATTCAGGGGAAATACTGCCTTTCCGGTTTCCGCGACTGCGCCAGATATGCCTGTGCCAAGCAACATGGCAAGGGTAATGTTCCCGAGGATCTTTTTCCCAACGCCTCGTATTTCTAGTCTCTCTCCCCAGGTTCTTCTTTTTCCGGTCCTTGGCCCATTGCCTTTTGGTAACGGGATATGCTAGCATTGTCTTATGCGGCGTTGGCGCGTTTCTGGCTATCATCCAAGGCGAAAAGGGCAAGGCCATGTTCAAGGAAGAGCGAAAGTCTCCGCGGTTTGACTGGTCACATCTTGGCGATATCGAATGGGGCCGCCCCAATCTTGGCCCGCAAACCGCGGTAGCCGTCTACCGGTTGATGCAGTTCACCCTGCGGGATGCCATTATTTCCCATACCGATGTGGCAACGGCCAACCGGATATTTTATGACGCCGGCCAGAGCGCGGGAAAAGCGTTCCATGAGCACCTGCTCCAAAAAACCCAGGACTTTGACGCCTTCATTGCCGCGCTCCAGGAAACATTGAGAACCTTGTCCATCGGCATTCTGCGGGTTGAGACCTCTGATCTGCTCAAACACCGTTTCATTCTTACCGTGGCGGAAGACCTCGACTGCTCGGGGTTGCCCATAAGCGACGAACTGGTGTGCACCTTTGACGAAGGCTTTATCTCCTCTCTGTTTTCGGCCCATTTTGGCAAGCAATTCACGGCAAGGGAGACGGACTGCTGGTGTACCGGCGACCGGGTATGCCGTTTCGAGGTCGTGCTTGCGGATGTATGACCGAGACCATTCCTGGTAATTGCATGGATCACGATGATGTAGAAAGGCTGGACAGAATCAGCGCCCATATCCACGCGCTGTTGCACAACGAACAGCCTGCCCCCCTTGATCTGACAGGGCAAAAGGAAGATGAAATTCGCCAGGTGGGCGAATTTGTCAATGCCCTCACCGAGGCCTTGTCCGCCCTGACCAATGCCGCCCACCATCTCTCCATCGGTGACATGGATGTTGCTATCGTGGCCAACCTTCCGGCCTGCCATCATCTCAAAAACCTGCAGGCGACCCTCCGGCATCTGGCCTGGCAGACAGGGCAGATAGCCAAGGGTGACTTTTCCCAGCGGGTGGAATTTTTAGGGGATTTTTCCCACTCGTTCAACTTGATGGTTGAACAGCTTGAGGCCTATCGGCAAAGGATTCTCGGCCAGAACAGGGAGCTTGAACGGTTGGCCATCACCGACCCGTTGACCGGGGTCTTTAACCGCCGCTATTTCATGGGGTTCGCCGCAAAGGAATTTTTGCGTTCGCAACGCTATTCCCACGTATTTTCCGCGATCCAGATGGATATCGATCACTTCAAGAAAATAAACGATGCTCATGGCCACGCGGTTGGCGATGAGGTGCTCAAGGCCTTCACCGCCAATTGCCAGGAAATTCTCCGGGAATGCGACGTGCTGGGCCGGTTCGGCGGCGAGGAGTTTTCCATTATCCTGCCGGAGACCGAAAGGGAAGGGGCGTTGATCGTTGCGGAACGGATTCGCCAGACCATCGCCGACCTGAAGGTGTATGTGGACGACAGGACCGTCCGTTTCACGGTCAGTATCGGCATCACCAGTCTCCGTAAAGGGGATACCGGCCTGGATGCTGTACTGAGAAGGGCGGACGAAGCCCTCTATCTTGCCAAAAACAGGGGGCGGAACAAGGTGGTTGCCGCCTGATCGCTGTTATGTTTCCGAGATCTTCCGCCAGACCGGCAGGGAGGGGCTGAGCCTTTCGAAACGACTATCCTGTTCGATGGCGTCGCTGTTTTTGTGGTTGGCGATGAGGATACCCCCGGTCTTCATGCTGTCCTCAATGAGCTTTTCAAAGCGCAACTGTTGCTCCCGCCCGGAAAAGGGCCGGTAGTAGTAGATCACCTCGTACTCGCCGTAACCCGCGTACGCCCAAATATCAGCCTGGGCAATCCGTTCCTCGCCGATGAGCTTGGCTGCGATCGGGAAGGAATATTCATCCTTTTCAATGCCGTAGACCTCAAAACCGAACTGTTCGGCAATGAGCAGAACGTTGCCGATCCCGCAGCCCACATCCAGAAAGCGGGGCATGGGTGCGGGCGGATCATCACGGTCAAGGCCTAGAAATGTGCCGACAAAGCGGAGCTGGGCAAAGATCTGCCTGGTGTCCATGGCCACAAAAGGATACTCGCAGCCGGTATCGTTGCGTGTTTCCCTGGCGGCATCGCGGCTGTAAAAACCGACAAACCGGTTGATGACGTTGTAAAAAATATCGTTTTCTTCGTTTTCCATGTGTCTTTTGGATAAAGAGGGTTGCGGAAAAGGTCGGGAGCAGAACCGTGTATACCACGGATTGGAGATGAATTCCCCGGCAAAGTTGCCGTGCTGTGCCAAAGTTACATCTTGTAGTGCGCCCTGGCGCGTTGTTCCCCAAGGCGCGCCAGGGCGTGGAGCGCGGCTTGCGCCAGAAACCGGGCGCCCGTGGCCAGAACCCCTTCGTCAAAGTCGAAGCGGGGGCTGTGGGCCGGTGCATCGTGCAGCTTGGTGTGTTTCGCGCCAAAACGCACCAGGCAACCGGGGATCCTTTGCAGGAAAAAGGAAAAATCCTCCCCGCCCAGGCTGGGCAGGGGTTGCCCCTTGACCTTGTCCTGGCCCACGATGTGTGCAGCCACCTCCGTGGCGATGCGGGCGGCGGCCGGGTCGTTGATCACCGGCGGATAGCCATCCACAAAGGTGAAGGCGGTTGTTACCCGGTGGAGTTGCTCCATGGCAAGGGTCATGCGCTTCAGGCTGTCGCGGCAGGCGGCGCGGGTTTCCGGGCTGGTGGTCCGGAGGGTGCCGGCAAGAACCACCTCCGAGGCGATCACGTTGGCGGCCGTGCCGCCGTGGATGGAGCCCACGGTGATGACGGCAGGGGAGCAGGGATGGGTTTCACGGGCCACGATCCCTTGGATGCTGGTGATGAGCTGACCCGCGGCCACGATGCAGTCCGAGGTTTCCTGGGGCTTGGCTCCATGCCCGCCCGGGCCGCGGATTTCGATGCTGAATTCATCGGTATAGGCAGAGATCAGCCCCGGCTGCACAACAATCTCCCCCAATTCATAAAGGCGGTCGATATGCCCGGCAAAGATCATGGAGGCGCCGTCGATGGCGCCCTCGTCGATCATCCCCTGCGCGCCGCCGTCACCTTCTTCCGCGGGCTGGAAGATGAGGAGTACCCGGCCGGGAAGTTCCGCCTCTTTTTCCTTCAAAAGCGCGGCCGCGCCGAGCAGCATGGCCACATGGCCGTCGTGGCCGCAGGCATGCATCACGCCAGGGGTTTCCGAGGCAAAGGGCAACCCGGTCCGTTCGGTAATGGGCAGGGCATCCATGTCGGCCCGCAGGGCGACACAGGGGGCATCCGGCGCGCTGCCGCCGATACTGGCGACAATGCCCGTACGCCCTACCTGTTCCCGGCAGGGAATGTCCATTTTTTTCAGCTGTCCGGCAATAAAGCGCGCCGTGGCGAACTCGGCAAAGGCAAGCTCGGGATGACGGTGGAGATGGCGGCGGATATCCCGCATCCGGATGATCAGCTCTTCGTTCGGTTTCGGCACTGTGTTCATGCGCAGGTTCCAGGGGTATGCAGGTTTGGTATACCAGGCTTGACCCATGCGGCATTGCATGGTATTTTTTCCCGCCGGTTGCCTGGGGAATCCGGATCGTGTTCCGCAATCCCAGGCGGTGATTCATCATAATTCGAACTGGACCGCTGTACATCATTAAAATTCATCTTTTTGATGCCGATGACCACAGACTCACGCCCTGTGCAGACAGACGGGCAGGCCGCCGAAAATCGCCGGCCATGCCCCAGCAACGCGGACGATTTTTTTCACCGGGGTCTCGACCTGCACCGGCAGGGAGAGACAGACCAGGCAAAGTCCCTGTACCTGCAGACCATTTCCCTCTGTCCGGAACATGTGGACGCCTGTTTCTATCTGGCTCTGCTCCATCGCGCCATGGGGGAGCTGGAAGAGGCCGCCCGCTGGTTTGGCCAGGCCCATGGATTGCTGCCGCACGAGGCGGCAATTGCCTATGAGTTGGGTATAACCCGTTATTCCCAGGGACACCACCAGATGGCCATCGAGCATTTTCAAAAGGTTCTCTCCCTGGACGACACGCACTGGCAGGCGGCCTACAATCTGGGCACCGCCTATTTGGCGCAAGGCAAGTTAGCCGAGGCCATCCAGGCGTATCACCAGGCCGCGCTGCTCAATCCCCAGGACGGTGATATCCATTTCAACCTCGGTCTGGCCTGCAAGAGGGCGGGGCGGCTGGACGAGGCCATGCAGTCCTATCTCTGCGCCATGGAGATTACCCCCGAGGATGCGGAGGTGCATTACAACCTGGCCCTGGTCTACAAGGAGCTGGGATGCAAGGACGAGGCCATCGCCTCCCTGGAGATCGCCGTGGCCCTGCGTCCGGAATATGGCGCGGCCCACGGCAATCTGGGGGTTCTCTATCTCGACCAAGACAAGGTTCCCGAGGCCATCGCCTGTTACCGCAGGCTCATCGAACTGGATCACAACGCGGCCTCGGCCCACCATATCCTCGCGGCCCTTACCGGCGAAACAACCGTTGTGGCCCCTTCTTCCTACATTGCCGATTTGTTCGACAGCTTTTCCGGTCATTTTGAGGAGCGGTTGCTGGTTGATCTGGAATACCGGACCCCGTGGGAACTCAAAAGCCTGTTGCTCGCCGGCCCCGATGGACCGAAACATTTTGCGCGGCTTCTGGACCTGGGCTGCGGCACCGGTCTGGTTGGGCAGATTTTTCAAGAGATTAGCGGCTACAGGGTGGGCGTGGATCTTTCCGCCAAGATGGTGGAGGCGGCTGCGGCCAAGGAGGTGTACGATCAACTGGCGGTTGGAGAAATCGTTACCTTTCTGGAGCAAAACCAAGAGCCCTTCGATCTGATTGTCGCGGCGGACGTCCTGATCTATGTGGGCGAGCTGGACCGGATTTTTGCCACCCTGGCCACAGGGCTTGCCGGAAACGGCAGATTTCTTTTTTCCACCGAGTTGATGGAAGAAGGCGAGGGCTACCGGTTGCGTCCGTCCGGACGCTATGCCCACTCCTTTTCGTATATAAAGGCCATGGCCGCCCGTCATGGCCTTCGCATCCTCGGCTCCCAATCCGCCAACATCCGCAAGGAAAAAGGCAACTGGATCCTGGGGGAGCTTTTTCTCCTCGGCTTCTGAGCCTGTCCGCCAATTCTCCACCCGCCGCATCGTCCGTAAGGCATCCCTGGCTTTAGGATATTTTCACGAATCCTCCCTCTGCCCCTGATCTGGAAAATAAGATTGAGTTATTGCCCCCCCTTGGCTGTATAATTAAATAAATATCTCCATGCCGTCTGACAATACAGAAAGGGGGGCTGCCATGTCTGCAAAGGAACTGGATCTGCTGAAGGAGAAACTCCTGGCCATGCGTCAGGATATCTTTCACCGCTTGCGGCATCTCGACGATGGCTGGCAGGAGCTGGCCGAGAAGGATATCGAGTTCGAGGAGGAAGCCCAAAAGGCGGAACTCTCCGAGCTGTATGCCCAGCTCGATGAACGGGAAAAAGAGGAGATTGAGGCAATCGATCTTGCCCTGGATAAGATGGATGCCTTGGAGTACGGGAAATGCGAGGGGTGCTCCAAGCAGATTCCCCTGCCGAGGTTACAGGCGTTGCCGGCTACGCGCTTTTGTCTTGCCTGCGGCGCCCGGGTCGAGGAAAAAAAGAGGATTCCGCCGGCCCTTCCCTGAAAGAGGACAGCGTTAACAAAAAATAACATTTTTCATTGGGAGGAATACACATGCAGGTACCTCTACAGATCACCTTTCGTAACATGGAAACCTCCGATGCCTTGGAGTCCTATATTCGCGAGCGGGCGGCAAAACTGGACAGCATCTGTGAAACCATGGTCGGCTGCAGGGTTGTGGTTGAGGCGCCCCATAGGCACCAGCGCAAGGGAGGGCTCTTCCACGCCAGTATCGATATCACCCTGCCCAAGGAAACCATCGTGATCAACCGGGAGCCTGACCAGCACAAATCCTATCATGATGCGCATGTGGTGGTGCGGGATGTCTTTGACTCGGCCGAACGGAAGCTGCGCGAGATTGTCGGCCGGAAAAAGGGCGAAGTGAAGGTCCATGAGGAGATGCCCCAGGGAAAGATCACGGAACTTTACCCCTATGAGGATTACGGCCGGATCGTCACCGGGGCGGGCGACGATATCTATTTCCACCGCAACAGCCTGATCAATGCGGATTTTGCCGATCTCTCCATTGGCGACGAGGTGCGGTTTGTCGAGGAGCAGGGGAACAATGGCCCTCAGGCAACCAGTGTGCGCGTTGTCGGCAAGTCATAGCCCAGGCGTCTTGAGATGAAAACAGGCCAACGCGTTTCCGGGAGTTGAGATGGTACGGATTTCACAGACGGTTGACATCCCGGAAAACGAAATAGAGATTACCGCCATCCGCGCCCAGGGCGCCGGGGGGCAGAATGTCAACAAGGTCTCCTCGGCCGTGCATCTGCGTTTTGATATCCGCGCCTCGTCCCTGCCGGATTTTTACAAGGAGAGGCTGCTGGGGTTAAGCGACCAGCGCCTTACCAAGGACGGCGAGATCATCATCAAGGCACAACGGTTCCGCAGCCTGGAAAAGAATCGGGCCGACGCCCTGGAACGGTTGCGGGAACTCATCAGAGAGGCGGTCAAGCAGGAGCGCAAGCGCAGGCCCACCAAGCCCTCCCGTAGCGCCAAGGAAAAGCGCCTTGAGGGCAAGGAAAAACGGGGCAGGGTCAAGGCCATGCGCGGCAAGGTTTCGGAGTAATCTCTATTTGCCGAAGCCGCAAATGGGATAGATGCAGGTCTTGCATTGCCGGCACAGGCCGCCATGCCCCAACAAGGCCATGTCATGCCGGGTGATCTTCTCGCCGCACAGCACCCTGGGCAGGATCAGATCAAAAACAGTGATCTTGTGGAACATGCCACAGGCAGGCAGCCCCAGCACCGGCACCTCGCCGATATAGCCCACGAGAAACATGGCCCCTGGCAGAACCGGGGTGCCGTAGACGATGTCCTTGGCACCGGCCCTGGCAATGCCTTGCCGGGTCACGTCATCCGGGTCCACGGACATGCCGCCGCTGGTGACGATGAGATCCGCGCCCGCATCCAGACACGCCTTGATCTCCGCCCCAATGGTTTCGATATCGTCCGGGGCGAAGCGAACCGCAATCACCTCCGAACCAAGCTTTTCCAGTTTTTTGCGCAGCACCGGCTCAAAGGCATCCTTGATCCGGCCGTGAAAGACCTCGTTGCCGGTGATGATCAACCCGGCCTTGGCCTGTTTCAGCTTGGCGACCTTGAGAACTCCCCCGGCTTTTTGGGCGATATCAACGGCAGCATTCACGATCCCTCGTTTGGAAACCAGGGGAATGAGCCTGGTCCCGGCGAGCTGTTCGCCCTTCTTGACCGGGGTATTGCTGTGCAGGGTGGCGCACATGACCTCGCCCAGCAGGTTGAATTGGTACAGGGCCTCGACATCAACCTTGAGCAGCCCGTCATGGGCCGCGACAATGTTGAGCTTGCCCTCCACCGGCTCGCCGGACACCGAGGTGCCCGGCCCGGCCAGGGCCTTGGCCATCAGCTCGGCCCCCCCGTTTTCATGGATATTGTCGGGCCCCAACTCCAGCACATAAATGTTGTCCTTGCCCAGCCGTTT
>Ga0074199_1002246_pt1 | contig 12492 bp, 6 predicted proteins | sample EPASupsiteSAE347_FD_64528 | JGI IMG/M metagenome (GOLD analysis project Ga0074199, IMG submission 64528) | Bioremediated contaminated groundwater from EPA Superfund site, New Mexico - Sample SAE3-47 | ecosystem: Environmental > Aquatic > Deep subsurface > Groundwater > Contaminated ...
AAAAAATAATTAAACCTCACATTGTTTCAGGGGAAATGAAACCCAAAAACCCCATTACCGTCAGAATGGATCAAACTCTAACCCAAGACGCTACGGGAACGATGGCATATCTTCAATTTGAAGCTCTTGGAGTTGCACGTGTTAAGACTGAATTGTCTGTCAGTTATGTCGATCATAATACATTGCAGATGGATTATATGAATCCTGATGATCATCTTTTTCTCCAAACCATTGCCGCAAAGCATGGTCTTGTTTTTTCTCGACCGGGTAACGGGATTTGCCATCAAGTTCATTTGGAGAGATTCGGAAAACCCGGAAAAACCATGATCGGATCGGATTCGCATACACCGACTTGTGGCGGCATCGGAATGATCGCCATCGGCGCCGGTGGTCTTGATGTAGCCATGGCGATGGCAGGAAAACCGTTCGGAATGAAAATGCCGCTAGTGGTGAAAGTTCACTTGACCGGTAAATTGTCTCCATGGGTGGCCGCGAAAGATGTTATTTTGGAAATTCTCCGGAAAGAAACCGTTAAGGGTGGGGTGGGGTGCATTTATGAATATGCCGGTCCCGGCGTCGCAACTCTTTCAGTACCCGAAAGAGCAACCATAACAAACATGGGAGCTGAATTGGGTGCGACGACATCGATTTTTCCCAGCGACGAAATTACCAAGAAATTTCTCGAAGCCCAGGGTAGAGAAAAAGATTGGGTTAAACTTGAGGCCGATTCCGATGCTTTATATGATAGAGTGATCGAACTCGATTTAAGCTCGATCGAGCCTCTGGCGGCATGTCCGCATATGCCCGATCAAGTAAAACCCGTTCGGGAGTTGGAAAACATATCCGTCGATCAAGTAATGATCGGGAGTTGTACAAATTCAAGCTACGTTGATCTTGCGAGAGCGGCCATGATCTTGAAGGGAAAAAAGGTTAATCCCAAAACCTCCCTAGGCATAGCTCCGGGGTCGCGACAAGTTTTAAGAATGATAGCTGATAAAGGATATTTGAGCGATTTGATAGAATCCGGAGCCAGAATTCTCGAAAGTGCATGCGGTCCTTGCATCGGCATGGGTTTCGCGCCTCCGACCGCGGGTGTTTCCCTCAGAACCAGCAATCGGAATTTCGAAAAGCGTTCCGGCACTGATTCGGCAAAAGTATATCTGGTCAGCCCGGAAGTCGCGGCTGTTGCCGCTGTCGAAGGGAGATTCAAGGACCCGCGCTCCTACGGAGAATATCCGAAGGTTTCGATGCCTTCAAAATTCACGCTTGATGATTCCATGTTCATTTTCCCACCGGACCACGGAGAAAGGATACAAATTTCCAGAGGTCCCAACATCGCGCCTCTGCCGTTGCGCGGAGAGCTTGAAAAAATACTGACAGGGTCGATCTTGATAACTGTCGGAGACAACATAACCACGGATCACATAATGCCGGCAGGGAAATATTTGCCGTTAAGATCAAATGTTCCCGAGTATGCGAAGCATGTTTTCGAGGGCGTTGACAAGAGCTTTCATGAAAGAGCAAAAGCAAAGGGCGGCGGGTTTATCATCGGCGGGGAAAACTACGGACAAGGAAGTTCACGGGAACATGCTGCGCTTTGCCCGATGTATTTAGGAGTCAAAGGCGTTGTCGTGAAGAGCTTCGCTCGAATTCACTTGGCCAATTTGGTGAATTTTGGAATCATCCCATTGACGTTTATTAATCCTGATGATTACGCTAAAATGAACCTCGGCGACGAATTATCGATAAACGTTTCGGATCTTTCAAAACCGCTTTTTATTGAAAATAAAACGAAAAATCTGAAAATTCCCGTTGCGCATCCTCTTACCGAGAGAGATGTGGCTATTCTTTTAGCCGGCGGACAACTATCTTATGAAAAGAAACAGACTTGAGTCTGAAAACGAAGAAAGGAAAGGTACAATGACAAACTACGCTAAAGTTTCTCCTCCTAAAAACGGCGAAAAAATCACCATTTCCGATGGAGTGCTGAAGGTACCAAATCGCCCCATTATTCCTTTTATTGAAGGAGACGGCACGGGCCCGGATATATGGAAAGCCTCCAGACGGGTCTTTGATGCCGCTGTAAAAAAAGCATACAATGGAGAACGCGAATTAGTCTGGTTTGAAGTCTATGCCGGCGAAAAAGCAAATGAAGTTTACGGTCCCAATACATGGCTTCATGAAGACACGACTAACGCGATCAGAGAGTATCTAGTGTCGATAAAAGGTCCTCTTACAACCCCCGTCGGAGGAGGATTCCGAAGCCTGAACGTTACGCTTCGCCAAGAACTTGACTTGTATGTTTGTCTACGACCTGTAAGATATTTTACTGGAGTTCCGACTCCGGTTAGAAAGCCTGAAGCTGTTGACATGGTTGTTTTTCGAGAAAATACCGAAGATATATACGCCGGCATCGAATGGAAAGCGGGAACTCCTGAGGCGAAAAAAATTGTAGATTGGTTGAGAAAGGAAATGGGAGTTAAGAAAATTCGATTTCCTGAAACCAGCAGCATCGGAATCAAACCGGTTTCCATCGAAGGCAGCAAGCGATTAATCAGAGCCGCTATTAAATATGCATTGGAATTTAATCGACGGAGCGTGACCCTTGTCCATAAAGGAAACATCATGAAGTTCACCGAAGGCGGATTTCGGGAATGGGGTTACGAGCTAGTAAAAGAAGAATTTTCGAAAGTCGCCGTAAGTTGGGATGATTGCCAAGGGAATCCGCCTCCGGGAAAACTCTTGGTGAAGGATTGCATCGCCGATGCTTTCTTACAGCAAATTCTTACCCGACCCGGCGAATATGATGTCATTGCCACGCTGAACCTCAACGGTGATTATATTTCCGATGCTTTGGCGGCTGAAGTCGGCGGCATAGGAATCGCTCCGGGCGGAAATATAAATTATGTCACCGGTCATGCATTATTCGAAGCTACCCACGGAACGGCTCCGAAGTATGCGAATCAAGATAAGGTAAATCCCGGATCGGTCATACTCTCCGGTGTTATGATGCTCGAATACATGAAATGGCGTGAAGCCGCCGATCTTATCAATTCAGCGCTTGAAAAGTCCATTTCACAAAAAACTGTTACATATGACTTTGCGCGCCTTATGGAAGGTGCCACCGAAGTAAAATGCTCGGAATTTGCAGATACGATTATCAAGAATATGGGCGTTTCAAAAAAAGGCAAGGAACAATCAAAAGAAGTCGGTTGTTGCAGCGGAAAGTGTTGTTGATGTCCTCTTGAGGCTTTTTGCAGCCTGGTGTTGCGGTTGTCGCCTGTTTTAAGGTAGTTAAGGTTAAGATAAATAATCACGGCTCAAGCCCGTGAAGTGGCTATGCGGGCTTGAGCTCTGTTTTTTCTTCACATCGGAGAAGCATATGTTGGCTTATATCAACTTGGAAAATGAAAAAAAATGGTGCTATTGGAATCAAATTAATCGTTCTTTCATTCCGGTACCGTTTCGAAAAGGATTGGAAAGGCTTTTTGCCGAGAAAAGCGTTGTTCCGCTTATGGGGCGAGTGAAGTTTTTCGCCCCTTTCGGCGGTTCGAAGATTATGGCTGTCGGCAGAAATTATAAATCGCACGCCAAGGAGCTTGGGAACCAGATTCCCAATGAGCCTTTGTGGTTTCAAAAACCTCCAAGTTCAATAGTCGGAAATAAGGGAAAAGTCAAACTTCCAAAAGGTTTTGGCAGAATCGATTATGAAGGAGAGTTGGCGATCGTCATCGGGCGGAAATCCCGCCAGGTTCCTTTACAGGAAGCTTTAAAACAGATTGCCGGAATCACTCTCGCGTTGGACATCACGGCCAGGGATTTGCAGAAATCCGATGGGCAATGGACACGGGCGAAAGGATTCGATACTTTCTGCCCCTTGGGTCCGTGGATTGTGCCCTTTCAAAAAGAATGGCAAGATGTGGCAATAAAAACAGTGTTGAATGGGAAAATCGTTCAATCGGATAGAACTTCTTCCATGGTCTTTGGTTTCGCTGAATTAATACGGCATCTTTCTGCATGCATGACACTGGAGCCTGGAGACATAATTTTAACGGGAACTCCAGCGGGAGTCGGGTCACTAAAAGAGGGCGATCAATTGGTCGTCGAGGCGGTAGGTCCTTCAAAATTGTCCCTTGAAGTTCATTGTGAAAGTTGAATCCGAATGATGAAATTTACATCTTTTTTCGCGGATTTGAGGTGAATCCTTGACACGTGGGAATTCCGCAACTAAAATGACAAAATCGGCTTGTTGTTTGTTGTATTTATTATGATTGGCCAGTTCCCTCAATATTAGAGGTGCTCAAGGAGGACTCGGGTGTCTTCGACGATTAAACATTTGTTCATAAAAATAGCCAATGAAAGAGATTCCGAGCTCGAAGCTTGCGAATACCTTGATGGTTTTGCGAGGAAGTGTAATTTTCTTTCCGAGTCAATCGATGAGATGCGGCTTGCTTTTATTGAAGCCATTATTAATGCAAAAGAGCATGCCGGGAGGACTAATGCGGAAAACCCTCCCGAAGTTTATGCATCCATAAGCTCTGAAGGCGATTCGATTACTCTGCAAGTTAGAGATTTCGGAAAAGGATTCGATCCGAGTCTTGTTGAGAAACCGGATATCAAGAAGAAACTGAAATCGGCAAATAAGCGCGGCTGGGGGCTGATGCTGATGGAAAAACTCATGGATGGAGTTGAAATCGCTTCTTTCCCCCCCTCAGGAACTTTGATAAAAATGGTGAAAAAGCGTCTCCGTATCGATACCCCGGAGTCGACCGACATTGTTCGGGAAAAGAAAAGAATCGAACATCTGAAATATATTTTAGGAAGTTTTATCGATCTCAGTTCTTTCCTATGCCAAAATCGTGACTTGGAGACCGGATTAAGATCCATGCTCCGCATCCTCCTGGGAACGCTCGGAGTTTCCAAAGGCGCCATCTACATATTGGATCCCGGTAAAGAGGCGATGAATTGTATTGTCGATATTAAACTTAAAGCGAAGGAAAGACTTCCTCTTATTAAATTATCCCCGGAAGCTTTTCAGGAGTTTAATCTTCAAGATTCACTGGAAGTATCTGCGCTTTTTGAGCGTCTATTGCCGTCTTTTAGTCAATCTTTTTCGAAGGAAGAAGCCGAATATGTCTATTTGCTTCGGGCCGATAACGACATCCTGGGATTACTTGTCTTGGGGTCGAGATTTCGTGCCGAGGAAAATGAAACTCATGACGGCGATCTGTTAACGACACTTTCCCGCAATATTTCTTCGGCCATTAATACGTTTAAATTAATGGAGCAATTGAAAACGGCGAACACTGAACTGGACATGCGGCTTAAAGAATTATGCGCCGTTAGGGAAGCAAGCCAAAGTATTTCATCCGAACTGGAAATGGAAAATCTTCCGTTTGCGGTTGAAAGAATCTTCCAGTCTGTCATGAGAATCGGAAAGTTCTCCATGTCGTTGTTTGAACCATGCGAGAGCCGATTCAATATTTGCCAGACGGGGCGGCAGCTTCCATCATTCCTGGATCTGTGGTCTTCACCCGTTTCAAGGTTTGTAGTTCAAAAAATGGCGCCCATATATGTTCCTGATATCTCAAAAGAAAAGAGATTTCAATTCCACCGATCTAAAAATTATCAGACTTCTTCATTTATCGTTATCCCAATAATTGTCCAGGAAGAAATTCTTGCATTGGTAAATCTCACCGATAAAACCGACGGCCAAGCGATAACCGAACGTGAGAATACCTTGGCTTTATTGTTGTGCAGTCAACTCGGAATAGCGTTAAAGAATGCCAATCTTTATAAACTTGGTATCACCGATGGTTTGACTCGATTGTATACCAATCATTATTTTAAAATGCGATTAGCTCAAGAAATTTCGAGATTGCGACGCATTAAATCCCCTCTTTCCGTAATAATGTTCGACATGGATTCTTTTAAAACGTTAAATGAATCCTTTGGTGATCCGGTCGGAGATTTGGTGCTTTCGAAAACCGCTAATCTGCTGAAACGGCAAATTCGATTCAATGATATTCCCTGCAGATTCGGCGGGGAGAAATTTGCGATAATTTTACCGGATACTAATATCAAGGGTGCCGAAGTGGTCGCGGAAAAGCTTCGGCAGGGAATTGAGACCAACAAGATTTTGCATCACGGCAAGGAATTAAAAGTTACGGCAAGTTTTGGAATCGCTGATTACGAGATCAACATGAGCATAGAGCAATATGTCGATGCCGTCGAAAAGCAATTACACGAAGCCAAGAGAAAAGGCGGAAATATGATCCGTTATAAAGAGGAAGAACCCCTGGCATTACACAGTTAGAGCCTGTTAGAAAATAACCATTACAAATAGTTGCTTTCTTACAGGCTCTTGTGGCCGGTCGATGAACGAAATTTGTTACAGTTATTTATTAACAAGGCCTTAAAGAATTAAAAAAGGCCCTCTTTTATAGGGGGCCTTTTTGCTAACACTCAACATCCGATAAATTCCTCAAAAATTTACTCGTTACTATTCTTGGTTTCCTAACTATTGTTGAGTGAGTCCGGTCACAACTTCTTCGCCGGTGGGTTCATTGATGATTTCATAAGTCTTACCGCAGAGTTCAAAGGGACCTACGGTCCAACCGGAAATTTTAGCACGAAGCAGTTCAAACCAGATTTTATTGACCTCAAACTTGCGATTGGTTTTCGTCGTGATTGCTTTTATGACTTGAAAACTGACTTTGCAAACGATCATTGGTTGTCCGTTTACGTTGGTTTCAAATTTCGGACCTACTTTGAGATCCTTGATGACGCCGCTTGAGAGAAGCCCTTGAAGAATACCCAGCAGATCTATATTGATCGTCAGCTCGACATTAAACGTTGTCGTAATTGAATGTTCTTCGGATTGCCAAGTGATTCCCTTGTTTTCTCTTTCCACTTCGCGACCTTTTCGATATTTATAGCCCGGTTCCGTGTACCCATAACCTGGAAAATATTCGCGGAATTCGGCTTCAGTAAGAACCCCTTTGTATTCTTGTATAATGGCGGTTTTTAAGAAACCGACGAAGTCGTAAAAAGGTTGTCTGCAATTAGGATCGAAGGATTTATAAATATCGCTGATTACTTCTATAACTTCGCGATTTTTATCTTCGAGGCTGGACAGCAATTTCTTTCCGAGATCAAGGCTGATTTTTTTATATATGTCCGTCGCATTAATAAGTGCGTTGTAATTCTCATCCGTGGGGTTGGCCGTATAGGCGAGGAATAAATCGGTCACAGCCCAATATTGATGAATGACGTTGAACACTTCGGTTTGTAGCTTGAAGTATTTGTTTGACGGATTATAACCATCGAATGCCTGACAGGGAGACAACCCGAAAAGGACAAGCAAGACCATCGCAACCGTAAAACGCTTCAACATACTCTATACTCCTTCTGAATTGAAGATAAAACATACCATTATGATAAGAAGTATATCCTTCGCATCGGACCCCTACAATAGTATAAAGAGGTGCAAATTGGAAACGATACTATCCCGCTCCAGGAGACGCTTCGTGGAAATTTATGTAAAAGATGTAACACAAAATATGTGAGTTGTGAGCAAATGTACGGTGGGAAAGGTTATTTACGGTTTTTGTGTTGATTATATTACGACTTCCCAATGAGTTAAAATTGAGAGACCGATTCCGCCGAAAGGCGATAGAGTTTTTCGACGCCGTATTCTGATCGCCGGCGAAACCGAGCTTAAGACTTTCTTGAGTCTTTGGAGAGAACTTTTAAAAGCTCCGATATCGCACTCCTGATCGAATTCACTTCCCCAAACCGATTTGTACAACGCGTCAATATCGACGGAATGAGGGTGTGCAATGAAAAGTTGAGTTAAGATGCCGTGTGGAAAAGATTCGGGCTTTAGATATGCGATGTTTGATTGGTTGGAAATAATTCCACCCGGACCGTCAAAAATGAAGCATCTTTTCGCGGTGGTTTCCCGCCAATTTCGATAATCTTTTATAGTTAGCGGATGTGTCGCGGATTCTGATATAAAAGTAAAGGATTCGTCCTCTCGAATGATTTTCGCCTTAATATTTTTGATAACGATGTTCAGTCCATTAACTTTCTTTAAGATGCTTTGAAGCATAGTCGGTGCCGTCTTTTTCAGGTGATATTCGATAAAAACAGCGGATTCGGAAATCCCGGTCGCTTGAAGTTTTTGCGCGTAAAGTCCCCAAAAGGGGTCAAAAGCTTGGCAATCCACATACCTCATCAACAGAGATCCTAAATCAAGATCGGGAAAATGATCGGGAAAAAATAAAGCCGAGAAAAAATTTACATGACATAATTGAATTCTTAATGGATTTCGACCGAGATGACGTTGAGCTTTCGCCAAAGTAGTGGGGGCATTCGGATCATCCAAAAATGTTTGGCAGATTCCTATGCCGTGATAAGAATCTCCAATTTCCATGTTGGAACTTTCCTTTTTCTTGCTGTAATCCAGTAGAATTGCATATAATTTCTCAGCTTCCTTGAAATCGCAATGAAATAATGCAGTCATGGCTTTCAGACTTCGAACGACGAAAAGAGCGCGAGGTTCATTGGAAAGAGTGTCAGGTTGAGGAACTATGTCCCACCAAGCTTTCGCGGCAGCCGATTTCCCGAGTAAATCATAAGTCCACCCGAGTAATGCGGCTGTTTCATATATTCCGCTATCGTGCTTTTGCTGCAATTTGTGTTTGTAACAATCTTGAAGAACTTTCATGGCCCTTAGAAAATAACCCATCAAAAGAAGGACTTTTGCTAAGGAAAGACCAGCCAATGCCTCGTTCCACGTGTTCTTGAGCATTTTGTGAATCGCAATCCCTCTTGAGATGAAAAGAATTGCTTTCTTCAATCGCCCGGATTCGTATTCAACCAACCCGAGATTGCCGAGCAGAGAGGCCTGTGAATCTTTTATGCCGAGCTCGCGCATAACGGAAAGAGCCGATAAATAATGCGAGCGGGCTTCTTTGCAGGATCCCATCGCGAAATAAAGATTTCCCAACGCGCAGTCCGCCGCCGCCAAGTGTTGACGATCTTTGGCCGATATATAGAATTCCCTGGCGAGAAAGAGCTCCGACATTGCTTCGTTAACTTTGTTCATAAGGCGAAATATATTGCCGGTTGTGTAAGCCAGCTCACCTGATTCCAATTCCGCATTTTCACGATCTTCGAATTCCTTTTTTCCCCTATCGAGAACCTCTATTGCCTCATCAAAGCGGTCAAGCCTTGCCAAAGATCTTGCCGCGATGACGAAAATATAATGGGGCAATTTCTTTCCAGACTCAAGATAGAACTTAGAAAGGGAATTCAACAGACGAAATCTTCCCGCATTGAACAAGCGATATCCGTTTTTCGCGAGACTCTCGATTACGGGATCATGAAATCCGAGAAGATTTCCATAATGAAGTGCAACCTCAAGGCGGTCGTTACTTGGTGAATGAAGATTATTTTTGATCCATTCGATAATCTCGTCTTTTCGAGATTCCAATATCTTGAAATTGGAATCTATCCAGCGGTTGAAGAGTTTTGGATAAAAATTCGGCAGAACGCTATCGACATGATTATCGATGTGGCCTAAAAGGAGATTTTCGATTTTATTCTTTGGAAGCTGCTTGAAAAAGCCGGAAAAAAGATCATAAATCCATTTCTGATTGGTTTTGCTTTCGTCACCTCGTATGGGAAAATATTTGCGGGTTGCCATGGCTTCAATGAATGCAGGATACCTTCGAAATTCAATCCAATCGACAATAGCGGGATCTAAATTGGCGGGCCCCTTTTGAGGGGGTTCATTCAACAACTCGGATGGGTACTTGAGAAAAAATCTGCCGTCCCATATCAGATCTTTTTTTTCCATATCGCCCACGGATGGCGTAGATACCCGAAATGCGCCAGGATGGCGCGGGTTTTCGGATATATCGCCCACGGATGGCGTAGATACCCCCTCCGGGGGCGAGCCCAATGGGTGGACCCGAAATGCGCCAGGACGGCGTGCTTTTTCGGATATCCTCGGATCAAGTTTAATTGGAGTGCGTTTGAGCGCGGCAAAAGGAATTTCCGAAAAACTTGCTCTTCCGCTCCACGCAAGAAGAAATGAAATCCTTTTAAAAACCGTGTCGGATACTTGGTGGGCTATTTGAAGAAGAATGTCGATTTTGATTGGAAAGATTGAGAAATATTTTGCCGACTCGATTATTGGTGGGGCATAATCCATATCCGTCATCAAATCAACTAAACTTTTTTCCGGTGATGATACTTGAAGTAAGACGTCTCCTAGGGAAACCGTCTGTATGTGTTTTTGTTTTTCTTGCGGATGATAAATAAAGACCAGTTGATGATTTCCGATCACTCTGTTTCTACGTCTGCGTGGTGAAACGGATGTTATTTTATCCGGCAACCGATCGGTTAAACCCAGCAGAAAAAGAGCGGTGCCGTGAGAAAGATATTCTCCGTCCAGCTCCATCAATTCCGATAGGCGATGAAACAGCGGTTTCGTAGAATCAGAGGAAGCCATCAACACCCCTGAAATCTGCTTAAGTTATGGTGTTAGTCAGTTCGCGAAATATTTGCAAGTATACCATATCGAATGAAATATGATATATTTTTATCCATGCAAAAGACACGTCATACTTTTCAATTCCTATTCTTTTTCATGGCAGTGTGGCTGACATTACGTAATTTATTAGGCCTCACGAAGGCTACCGTAGAATCTTATTGTCCGGTAGGGGGGCTTGAAAGCATTTTGTTTTTTTTGAAAAACCATGCTTTTCTCTGCGCCACTTCAGGAATTAATTTGATTCTTTTCCTTGCCATACTCATCGGAACAATCGTAGCCGGCAGAGCATTTTGTTCCTGGGTTTGTCCTATCGGTACGATAATGGAAATTCTTCGGAAATTAGGTGTTGATGCGAATCTTTTGAATAGAACTTTCTGGAAAAAATCGACTAAAATTATCGGATATCTGAGATATCCCCTTCTAGCGGTGATTCTCTATTATACTTTGCAGATCACCGATCTCATTTTTCGAACGTATTGTCCGTATTACATCGTGATCTCAGGGCAAGAGCACGAACTTGCGTGGTGGGCAAAATGGCTGATGTTGGTTCTTGGGGGTATTGCGATTGTTATCCCGTTTTTTTGGTGTAAAGTGATATGTCCATTTGGAGCTTTCTTGGGAATTGTCAGACTGGTTTCACCTATCGCACCGGCCATAAAAACAAGCAATTGCGTTTCCTGCGGAAAATGTGACGAGGCTTGTCCGCAACAAATTCCGATAATGGCATCAAAGCGGGTTTGGTCGACGGATTGTACGCAATGTTTAATCTGTACTGAATCATGTCCTAAGAATTGCGTGGAATTGCATGCAGGTTACCAACCCATATCGAATGATTCAATTGCTGCAACGAAAATAACATACCGGCGATTTACGAAGGGGGTCATTCCTTTAATCGTTGCTTTGATGATGGGTCTAGGATTCTTTTTTGCCTTTAATTTCCCTCTCCCTACGATGACAAAATATTTTCCGACCTATAACAGTGGGGCTAAGCTTAGTCGGGCTGATATCATCGTAAATGGCTTAAGATGCCGGGGTACGGCGAATACTCTCGGCTGGATTCTTGAACAAGACCGTGGAATTGCGGGAATCGAGGCTTATGTCAGCGAAGCCAAAGCAAGAATCTTTTATGATTCCGCGAAAACCGATCCACAGAAAATTTCAGTATTAATCAACAGTGGCCGTATCAGCATTGATGCAAAGACCGGGGAAAAGAAGTTAATAAATTTCTTTAAGGTAAAAGAAATTCAAAATTCCGAAAAATAACGTAAATTGGATTTGTTTGTGTTACTTTCCAATGCAAGAGAAAATAATGAATATCATCGAAACCACTATCATGGATATTTTAAGGAAAATTGAAAATCCTCTTGCACGGATTTTATTGGTGTGATATACTTTGCTCATATTCCTGGATAGCTCAGTCGGTAGAGCAGCTGGCTGTTAACCAGCGGGCCGGGGGTTCAAGTCCCTCTCCAGGAGTTTGTCAAAAGTCCGGGGTAGTCCCGGAAAGACCAAAAGACCCGCCGCTCAAGGCGGGTCTTTTGGTCTTAGCCCAAGTTTGTCAGGTAGGTGGCTGAGAAGAGCCTTCAGAGCCAAAAGCTTGTTTTTTTTCGTCACTACTGATTTTGCTTCCATCTAACTTTTTTCTCAGTAAAGGCACTTCTTTTATTCCGAGGCAGTGATAGATCATTTTTTGTTCCGGTTCCGGCTTACTGCACATCCGGAGGAATTTTTGTTCTATTCCTTGCGGGGATTTTTGTTTAAATTCCAGCGTTAACCGGTGATGAGTTGATAAAATTCGGCGAATGGTCTCCCAGTTACGATGATCCCCATGTTTTTCCAGCTTCCACTCGATAGCATGAAGGATGTGATACGCCAATACCGAGATGAAAAGGTGGTTATCGGCTCGTTGCTCTTTCTGATGGAAATTG
>Ga0074199_1002251_pt1 | contig 12464 bp, 9 predicted proteins | sample EPASupsiteSAE347_FD_64528 | JGI IMG/M metagenome (GOLD analysis project Ga0074199, IMG submission 64528) | Bioremediated contaminated groundwater from EPA Superfund site, New Mexico - Sample SAE3-47 | ecosystem: Environmental > Aquatic > Deep subsurface > Groundwater > Contaminated ...
ACTTTTAAAATTTCATGCGGGAACTCGCCGGTTTCGTCGTAATGCGCGCGAACCGGCTTGATTTTTTCATTGGCGATCTGCCGGCACAGATCCCGGATCATTAACTGCTGTTCGGTTAATTCATATTTCATCGGCATATTCTCCTGTTTTTGATTCCGATTTAGGCGTTTGAGTGTATAAATGCCGGCCGCAAATGTCAACGCCGTAAATTAAATTGTTTTTGCCCGGCGGGCAGGGTGATCCGGAGGGAATCAGCGCGGAAAATAAATCGGGTTGCTCCAGGCAATTTTTCCGAAAACGCTGACCAGTTCAATCCTGACATAGGTGCTGCCTTTGGGCACGGTCCAGACCGCCTCTCTCATTTTCGGCGCGGCGGCAAAGATACTGCATCCGCCGGAACGGTTGGCGACAAAATTAATCCGCATGACCGGCGAGCAGGCGACTTTTATCTCCCGCCGGCTGACGGTTATGGATTTGAATTCCGGCCCCTGCGAGGAATAAAAATTGCCGGCGCGGATGGCCGCCAGAATGGCCTCCGGCGTCCGCGCCCCGGCCTTGACCATGATCCATCCGCCGGCAATGTCGCCAGGACGGTGGGTATCGTCAACGGCAAAACCGAGGAGGCGGTGGCCGGCATCCAGCAGATCATCCCAGTGGATGGATGAATATCCTTTGGCGATCATCCGGTCACAGACGGTGTTGTAGATTTCCACGCCCGGACAAGTCAATCCTCCCGGATAAACGCATTTATGACTGGGGGTGCCGCACCAGTAGGGATGCGCCTGGACCACGAACACACCCTCGCGCCTGGCCCGTTTCAATAATTGCATGGGAGAGCGAAAAGAATCCGATTTCCATTCCTTTTTCAGCCCCAGGCAGACAAAATGATAACCATAGCCTTTGAAACCGAAGCCAATTTCCTCGGCCGGAATCATCAGCGGTTTTTTGATTTTTTCCTTGGGCACGGTTATTTTCTCGTGATCGGTAAGAAACACAAAATCGTAGCCATGGCGGCCGTATTCCAGCGCTAATTCCTCCGGGGCGCATTTTCCATCGGAATTGGTGGTGTGCGCATGGATGTTGCCTCGCAGCCAGATTCCTTTGCCGGGCCACATGTTAGTATTAGCCATTATTTCCTTTTGTATATTGGTCAGGATTGACTGAAGTCCACCTGGAGAATTGAAAAATCATCATCCAGCGCGCCCGGACCGTGGATCGCGCGCACTTTGTTTTCAAGCACTTCCAGCGCCGGCCGGCCGCCGGCCGTGGCGTCGGCCAGAAGTTTGACATAATCATTAAACGGCCAGATGCTTCCATCCGGCAGGGTAATCTCAAACGTGCCGTCGCTCACCACGTAGAGCGTGACCGGCAATGACATTTTTTGAGTCTTGGCGGTGTATTTTGTGCCGGACATTCCGCCGAGCACCATGCCGGGGGTGGCGAGTTGTTGAACATCCGGCGCGCCATCGGCCCGGCGGTTTATCAGGAGCGCGGGCGGATGGCCGGCCGAAGAATAAGTCAGGGTCATTTCCTTGCGGTTGTATATGCCGTACCAGATGGTGAAATACATGTTATTGTGTTTTTCCATCAGGAAGGTCTCATTCAGGGCCGAGAGTGTCGCGGCCGGATCCCTGAAATCCGTGCGCGGCAGCGCCTCGGAACGGATGACGTTAATGGCCGAAATTGAAAGCAGGGCGGCGCCGACCCCGTGCCCGCAGACATCCAGCAGAAAAATGCAGAAGTGGTCGTCATCAATCCAATGATAACTGAATGCGTCGCCGCCGAGCTGGGTGGAGGGGATAAAACGCCAGGCGGTAGCAAGGGGCGGGCCCTTGACCGGCGCCGGCAGAAGCGAACGCACGTAGGCGGCCGCCTCCGCCAGTTCGGCTGAAAGGGCCTTCTGACTTTCAACAAGGGCCCGATAAGCCTCATTGCGCTGAAGGAGATTGATGTAGCCCTGGGAATGATGCCGGATGCGCGCGATAAGTTCTATCCTGTCCGGAAGTTTAACAAGATAATCGCTGGCGCCCAGCGCAAAAGCTTCCGCCTTGACTTTCGGCTCCTCCTTGGTTGAAAGCACAATGAGAGGAATCTCGGCGGTTGCGGGTGTTGCGCGAAATATTTTAACGAGCGAAAGCCCGTCCATTTCCGGCATGACAAGGTCCTGCAGAATAATGGTGGGACAGAATTCCTCGGCCGTTTGCAGCGCTTTCTGCGGGTCGCCGACATAACGGAAGCGGATGTCCTTTTCCGGCGCAAGCATTCTCCGCACCGCTTCGCCGATCATGGCCTGGTCATCAACGAGCATGACCTTGATTTCATGCTCGGTCAGGGCAGTCTTCAGGCCGTCGTTTATTTTTACGTTTTCAAGCATATCTCAACCTCATGCCTTTGCCGGTTGCTATATTTTCCAGCCGACACAAGCTATCAGTTCCGCCGCGATCCGGTCAATCGGTAAAATTTTTTTGGCGGCATTGCATTCAATGGCGGCTTTCGGCATGCCGAACACGACCGATGTTTTTTTATCCTGGGCAATCGTTTGCCAGCCGGTTTTGGACAGGCTCAGGAGTCCCTCGGCCCCGTCCCGGCCCATGCCCGTGAGGATTACGCTCACGCCCCGCGCCTTCCAGTTGACGGCCACGCTGTGAAAAAACACGTCCACGGAAGGACGGTAGAAGTTATCCCTTGGCTCGGCGCAATAGACAAGTGTTTTTTCAGCGGTCATGATCAGATGGTCGTTTGTTCCCGCCAGCCAGATGATTCCCTTTTCCGGCCGGCAGCCGTCTTTCGCCACCTTCACCGGCAGAGGGCATTGCCGGCCCAGCCAATCGGCGAGGTCGGAGGAAAATAAAACATCCACATGCTGGATGACAACAAAGGCGGCGGGAAAATCATCCGGCAGTTTCCTGAAAATTTCCGAGAGAGCCGCCGGCCCGCCGGTTGAAGCGCCGATGACAATAAGCGGAGGCAGGCGATGATCATCGGCAATGGTATCGCCCAGGGCCACCAGCGCCGTCGCGTGCTGTTTTCCCTTGCCGATGAGTTTGCTGATGAGATCAATTTTTCCCTCAAGTTCCCTGGCGCCTTGCAGCTGGCCGTCCGCTCCCAGGACCGGCGTGTTTATTGCATCCAGCGCGCCATGGCCCATGGCCTCAAAGACCAGCGGCATATTGCCTTCAACCGTGGCCGTTACAACCAGAATGGCGCAGGGCGAGTCGCGCATGATCTGTTGCGTTGCTTCGGCGCCGTTCATGACCGGCATGATCAGGTCCATCAGAATTATGTCGGGAGTGTCCAAAATGCATTTTTGTGCGGCTTCGGCGCCGTCGCGCGCCATCCAGGCAATCTGCCAGTCGGCTCTCTTGGCAATCACGCGGCGCATGGCCTCCAGGGCCATCAGCATATCATTGACAATCGCTATTCTCATCCGTCGGCTTTTCCAATCAGGTCGGCCACCGCCTTGATAAACGTGTCGTTCTGAAAACTGCTTTTCGTCAGATAATAATTGGCGCCCGCCTCCAGACCGCGCAGACGGTCCTCTTCGCGGTCCTTGTAGGAAATAATAATGATGGGCAGGGCCTTCAGACGCGCATCCTGTCGTATGCGCCGGACAAGGTCAATGCCGTTCAGCCGCGGCATGTCAACATCGCTCACGATCAGATCGTATTCCGAGGTGCGCATGCTGTTCCAGGCTTCCATGCCGTCCACCGTTACGTCCACCTGGTAGCCATGATTCTGGAGCAGTTTTCTTTCAAGCTCGCGGACCGTGATTGAGTCGTCGGCCACCAGCACCCGCCGGCGTTTTTTACCGCTTTTATCATCTCCAATCCGGGCGATGGTTTTCAATCCGCCGCCGGCCAGGATGCGGTCAACGGAGCGCAGCAGGTCGTCAATGTCAAGAATAAGCGCGGGCGTGCCGTCATTGAGCAGAGTGACTGCGCCGACATCCTGGACCTTGCCGAGCCGGCTGTCAAGCGGGCGCACGACAACCAGGCTTTCGCCGATAAAACGGTCAACAATCAGGCCGTAATGATTGTCCTGATCGCTGATGATTACCACCGGCCAGCGGCTGCCGTTTATACCCTCTTTCAGCCCCAGCGCCTCGGCCGCGCTGATCAGGCCGATATTCTTGCCGTGGTAGCGCAGGTAGCGCCTCCCTTCCAGGGTTACGGTTTCGGAGGCGTTAACGGCCGCCAGATGCGCGGCGCGGGACAGCGGAACAACAAACGGTTCGCGGGCAATTTCAACCAGCAATGCCCGGATCAATGAAAGCGTAATCGGCAGTTGCAGGTTAAAGACCGTTCCGTTCGGCCGGCGGTTTTCAACGTGCACGTTGCCGCCGAGCTCCTGGGCAAGGTTGAGCACGATATCCAGCCCGACCCCCCGGCCGGAAATTTCCGTCACCGATGCGCTGGTGGAAAAGCCTGGCAGGAAAAGGAAATTCAATATTTCCTGTTCGGAGAGGCGCGCCGCCACATCGGCGGAGCTGAGCCCTTTGACAATAATTTTCTGCCGTATCTTTTCAAGATCAATGCCTCCGCCGTCATCGGCAACCGTGATCTGCAATCGGCCGGAATGATGGCGCGCCTTGAGGGTGATTTGTCCCTCCCTGGGTTTGCCGGCGGCCGCGCGCTGATCCGGCGCCTCAACGCCGTGGTCAACGGCATTGCGCAGTAAATGCGCCAGGGGCGCCTCCAGCTTGTCCAGGATTTCGCGGTCAACCTTGGTGTCCTGCCCGTCAATTTCAAAGCGCACGTTCTTTCCAAGCCGGCGCGCAAGGTCGCGCACCATCCTGGGAAAGCCCTGTGCGCAGTCGCCGAACGGACGCAGACGGCTGGCGAGCGTTTCCCGGTAAAGCCGGTCGTTAAGCTCCTCGGCGCGCCGGCTGAAATCATCAATATCCGCGATATGCGAGACGCTTGTCGCAAGGCAGTCCTTTGTTTCCAGGCAAAGGTCATTAACCTGCTGTTTCAGCATGGGGTAATCCGGCTTGCCCTCAAGCAGCAGGCGCAGGTTGTCTATTCTGCGGTCAAGAACAACCTGCTTCTTCTTGAGCGCGGAAAGCCGGCGGATAAACGGCTCCAGCCAGCGCATTTGGACAATTGATTCATCAACCATGCCAAGGATGCGGTTGAGATGCTCGGCCGTGACCCGCACGGTCTGGGACTGCGGCTCGGATTTGGCGGCGGTTTTATCCGGCTCTTTGGCCTTGGCGGCATTGGCCGCCAACGGACCGGCCTGATCGGCCTGCCTGGCGGACGGCGCGGCTGAAGGGCGCTGATCCGGCGCCTCGGTTTTCATGGCGCTGGCCGGCGCGGTCCTGATGCCGGCGAGGCGCTGCAAAAGATTCTCCGCCTCCGGCTGGAGGGCCGTCACTCCGGCGGCAATATCGCTGTCCGGGCATTTTGAAATCTTGAGGAGAAAATCAACGCCTTCCAGCAGGATGTCCGTCTGGAAGGCCGTGATCGTTATTTCACCATGCTGGGCGGCGGTAAAAATATCTTCAAGCGTATGGGCCGTTTTGACGGCCAGCTCAAGCCCCATGATGCGGGCGGCGCCTTTGATGGAATGGGCGGCCCGCATGAGCGGCTCTATTTTTTTTCTGTCCGCCGGATCATGTTCAAGGGACAGGAGATTTTCCGTGAGCACCGCCGCCTGCGCGGCCACCTCCTGGCGGAAAAGTTCTGTCATGGAAAGATCGGCCAGATTCTGCTCGGAAGATTCGGTCATGAGAGACTCCGTTCAAAAGCCGCGAGAACAAGTTCGTCGTTGACCAAGCCGGCCGGCCGGCTGTTGATCGTAATGATTCCCGAGGTATATTTTTGCAGGGTTTTGGCGACCGTAACCGGGACCGGCTGGAGTTCGTGTTCCGCATAACTGCCCAGCCCGTGGACCTCGTCCACCGGAAAGACCAGTTTACGGTTATTTTTGCTTATCACGCAGAAGCGCCGCAGAAGGCCGGCGGATGGCGCCGCTTTGGCATCCTCGGCCGGCTGAACATCAAGCAGGCCGCCAATGGAAAAGCATAACTGGATGTCGCCCCGGATGCTGACCAGGCCGAGAAAAATGGCATTGCTCCGATGGGGTACGCGTCTGATCGGGCGGATCCGCGCCAGTTCAACAAAAAGACCGGACGGAAGGGCGAGCCATTCCGCGCCGAGGCGAAAAACCATGACGGTTTGCTTCCGGCTGTCCTCCCTTGTTTCCGGCTCCGCGACAATTCTGGTAAGTTCCTCCAGGTATGTTGCGGAGGGTTCATGGTTGAGAAGGTTGCTGGCGGCCGATTCATAACGCTGGCAATTGCGGCAGTGGACATGTTTGGCAAGCTCAGGGCAGGAGCGGTTGCCGCGGATGCCGATGGTTGTCCAGCAGTATTGTTCTGTTTCTTGCGTCATTTTCGGTTTCATTCTTAAGTTAGGCGGTTAGGCCGCAACTTCAAAAAAAATTCTTATGCCAAATTAAAAAACTTCATGAGCTGCATGGTGACTATGTTTCCGTTCTCGTTCTGAATGATCGGCTGTTTCGGCGCGGCGGCGGAGCAGATCAGCGCCGGCCTTGTCGCCATCCTGCTCTTTAAGCGCGGCAAGATGAAGAATGGCTTCGGTAAAATTTGCATCCAGATAAACAGCCCGGTTGAAACATTCCTCCGCGCGGCCGTTATCATCCCGGGCCTCATTGATGAGGCCCATCAGGAAATGGGCCTGCGCGCTGCGCTTATCGGCCTGAATGATCTGCCGGCATAAGTCGGCCGCTTCGTTGAGCCGCCCCTCGTTGGCAAGCATGGTGGCGTATTCAATATTTTCGGGGGCCGCGGACGCTCGCTCTGAAGCTTCGGAACGAGTTATCGTTGGCGGCTCGGGTATGACCGGTTCGGCCTTGGCGGCCGGCTGGGCAGCGGACGCTGAACCGGGCGGCAAAGGACAAAGTTCAATTATTTGGTCCGCGGCCGGAAGGAATGCTTTGTCTTGCTTGAGAACCGGCCGGCGCAGGGCAAAAGAACCTTGATGTTTTACGGTTTCGTATGTTTCCAGGAGAGCCGGGTTTATCTCCGCGTGGCCGATAAAGAGCAGTCCGCCGGGCGCGAGGAGGCTTTCAATTATGGCGATGGTTTTTAAGCGCGCCTGGTCATGGAGGTAGATGAGAAGGTTCCGGCAGAAGATGATATTATAATGGGCGGCCCCCGGCAGGCTGTCAGGCGCCAGCAGGTTGGCTTTAAAAAAACGGACGGCGGCGCGCACTTCCGGCTTCAGCGAACATTCATGCCCGCTGGCGGTAAAATAACGCTCGCGGAAAGCCGGGTCTGTTCCGCGGAACGAGTTGCGGCCATAGACGGCCTTTCTGGCCTTGTCCAGAAATTTTCCATTTATGTCCGCGGCATCAACCGCAAACTGTTTTTGTTTCAGCCCGCAATCCAGACAGGTCATGGCAATGGAGTAAGGCTCCTCGCCGGTCGCGCACGGCGCGCTCAGGATGCGCAGGGTGTCCTTTGCATGAAGGGGTTTCCATTCGGCGCGGATAAAATGGGCGAGAAAAACAAAAGGCTCGCGGTCCCGGAAGAACCATGTTTCCGGTATGACAACCAGTTCAATCAGCGCTTCAAATTCTTCCATGGAATTTAAAATCAAGGCGGCATAGGAGGGAATGGTGTCTATTCCGAGGCGAAGCATCCGTTCGGCAACGGCCTGCTCCACCGCTTTCGGGCCCAGCGCGGAGGGCTCCAGGCCGATCCGGTCCTTGAGCAACTGTTCTATCGTTTTATATCCGTCTGCAGGCATGTTAAGAATCAGGCCGGCGAGGCCAGCATGGTCTCCAGTTCCGGCGGCATAATTTCTTCAACTTTCACAAGCTGAATAAACCGCTCGCCGTCCCGGAACATTTTGCCGAGATAATCAGCTCCGGGCGTTTTAAGCACATTTTCCATCAAATCTAAATGATCCTTTTTAATAATGGTGGTCATGTCCTCGGCCAGCAGACCGAGCAGCATCCGTTGGCCGTTGGCCGGCGTATGGTCCGTAATAATAATTCTGGTGCTCAAAAAACGCCGGCAGGGCGCATGATTGATCAGCAGCCCCAAGTCAATGACGACCACCGGCCCGCCGCGGAAATTCAATATGCCGGCAATATAAGCAGGCGCATCGGGCCGCGGGCGCAATTTTACATGCGGCACAATCCGCAAAACCCGGGTTGTTTCCAGGGCGTATTGACTTTCGCCGGCTTTGAAGATCAGGAAAAGCATGGTCTTTTAATTCAGAAGTCAGAATTTTAACTGCTGTCTTCTGGTTTCTTTATTCTGACTTCTAATGTGGGCTTGTGCCCGCAACCCAATTTTTGTTATGGAGGGCGAACCTGCCTGCCACGCCGTAGCTTCTGAGCGAAGGGTGGCGGTGAGCCGATTTCAGAAAGGCTCGGCTCAGCCTCGCCCTCCAACTTCTCCGCAAAATTGTCATATGCCTGCCCAGCCACAGGCCAGGGTTTCAACGGAACGATCTAATACAGGTTCAGACCTTGAACCGTGATACTTCGGTCTGAAGATCATGGGCGGCCTCTTTCAGCTGGGAGGTGACTTCATGGAAATGCTTGAGCGATTCGGTGGTATTCCGGGCGCCTTCGGTAAGCTGGGTCATGGCGTCGCTGATTTGCTGGGCGCCGGACGCCTGCGAACGCATGCCTTCATTTACGGATTCAAAGCGCGGAGTCAGGACCTTGATCTGGGTCAAAATCTGATTGAGCTGACTGCTGATGCCGCCGACCGATTTGACCCATTGCGCCACTTCTTCGCTGAATTTATCCATTTCCATCACCCCGGCCGAGACGGATGACTGCATTTCCTTGACGGTTTGTTCAATATCAAGCGTGGAGACCGCCGTTTGATCGGCGAGACGCCTTATCTCGCGGGCGACGACCGCAAAACCGCGGCCGTATTCGCCGGCTTTTTCAGCCTCAATGGAGGCGTTGAGCGAGAGCAGATTGGTTTCATCCGCCACCTTGGTGATGGTGGTCACCAGGTTGTTGATGGCACCGGCTTTTTCGTTGATGGCCGAAAGCTTGGTGGAGATGGAGGCCGTGGCCTGCGCCAGCTGGCCCATGGAGTTCTGCATATTGACCAGGCCGGAATGCCCCGTGTCGGCCAGATTTTCCGTGTGGCCGGCGGTTTCCTTGATGTCCTGCATGGTTTTGGCCAGTTCCTGGGAGGTGGCGGAAATTTCCTTGACGGCGGCCGCGATCTCGGTGGTTGAAGCGCCAAACTCCGTCACGGTAGATTCCTGCTCCCTTGAAGCGGCGGCGATTTCCGTGGCCGTTGACACCATTTGCACGCTGGAACGCTGCACCTGGCCGACCAGCGAAGCCAGATATTTGGTCATCAGGGCAATCGCCTCAATCAATTTTTCGGTTTCATTTTTAATGGCGGATATTCTGGATGTCCGGTCTTTGTCGCTGGAAATGCGGTCCAGATCAATCCGGGCAGAGATTTTACGCCTGGCCTCGGCCAGATTGCCGCCGGCGATTTCCTGGGCCACGGCGACCACATCGCCGATCGGCCGGGCAATGGCGCCGCCGAGATAAAAGGCAAGGATGATGGCCAGGATCAGGACCAGCGCGCCGCCGATGGCGCCGGCCGACATAATGCGCATCGTTGCGGAAATAAACTGGGTGATAACGCTGTAATAATCGTCTTCATACATCGTGGCATAGATCACCCAGTCCCACGGCTTGAAATAGACAATGCCGGCGCATTTTTTGCGCGATACAGTTTCGCCCTTGTTTTTCCATGGATATCTTTCCAGTTGCACCTGTCCCTCCGGCGCGGCCATGGCTTTTGTGATATGTTCCTGAACAAAGAGCCTGTTATCGGCATCGCGGGTGTTCCAGATGTCAAGTCCGTCGCTTTCCCCGTTTTTGGAGATAATGTAGTGTCCTTTCCAGTCGCCCGTGCCGCCGATCACGGCGATGTAACCGGTTTTGCCGAGCACAATTTTCATGATCGTCTCGCGCAGTTCGTGGTTGATTTCATCCAGCGGAAAACCGATATACAGCATGCCAACAACCTTTTTCTTTTCTTTTGAATCCCAGATGGGTTCATAAACCGCGGCATGCCATTGGTCCAGGACCAGGGCCCGGCCGAAATAGGTTTCGCCGGCCAGCGCTTTGCTGATGGCGGGATTTTCGGTTCCATCCGGAAGCCGGCGAGGTATAAACGTTCCGATGGCCCTTTTCTTTTCCGTGTCCGGAACGGAAGTGCAGACGCGGACCATGTCGCCCTCTTCATTCATGCATTGGAAGACGGTGCAGTATGCATGGGTGAATTTAGTCACAATATCAACGAGCGGAGCTTCCACATTAAAGTCATTGTTGGGAGCAAGATAGGTTTCTCCCAGATATATTTTGGGCAAAGCCGCTTCGCTTTTTTCCTTTGTCCGCTGGTTGCAGACCGTCCAGTTGACCATTTCGTTGGAAAATGAAAATCCGCCGAGCCGTTCCACCTCAGCATGGGCGCCCTTCAAATGATCGGCGAGGCGTTTTTCAATGCCAAGCTCGGTAACCTTGCACATATCATAAATAATATCGGCCACCTGCATCGTTTCATAACGGGCCATGGTATCCACCTCGCTGGCAATATTTTTGCTCATGATATTGCGCTGAATGGGAATAAACATGATCGTCACCAGCACCGGCAAAACCGCCGCCAGCACCGCCAGACCGATAATACTGCCGCGCAACGACATTTTCATAAGATATCTCCTCTTCTGTAACCCAGTGGAAAACTTCAGACTTCAGACATGAGAACTTGGACTTTCCGCGGGAATGACATTTTTATTCTGACTTCTGACCACTGAGTTCTGGTTCTATTACGGCATCATGGCCAGGGCCATGGCCTGGGCGATTTCCCGGATTGATTTCGTAACTTCCTGTCCGATCAAATCAAGTTTGGCCAGAGCCTTGATACGCGGCTGAACGCGCGCGTATTCCTCCTCGGAAAACATGTCGTCAAAGAGACGGCAGGCATGGGCCAGGCTGATCAGGACCGCCTCCCGCGGATCGGGGATTTCCTCGCTGAGAATAAGGTCGCGCAGTCTCGTCTTGACTTCCTTGATTTCGCGGTTGTCAATCATCGGGTAGCGCCTGGTTTTGAAAACCCAGAGGATTTTCTTGTCCTCCGTTTTCAAAATGCCCTTGGCGATAAGCTGGCCGAGCACGTGTTCCTGGATTTGTTTTGCCTGGCCGGCAAGGAATGACAGCCAGAAGGATACCGGCTGCGCGCCGCCTTTGCGCTCAATCTGATGCAGAATATCATCCAGCAGGGCGTTGCCGGTTGATTCGCTGTTGACGACCCGCAAGCTTTGCAGGTCAATATCAATCCTGTTCAGGAGCGCCAGCTCCGTGAGCAGGGCGCCGGGCAGGGCGTATTCAAGCGCTGAAACCGGCAGGGGTTTGATTGATCCCTCGCGGTCATCAAGGGCCAGCAGGAAAATTTCCTCCGCAAAACACAACATGTTTCCCTCTCTTTCTTGGCGAATCGTGATGGCCGTATTCTATCAGCCGGTTTTTTCGGCATTATATATAACAACCTCCGCCGGTATTGTCAAGCGCCGGAATACCTATGGCATGAGTTTACGGACGGCTCAAAACATGCCAGACCAGCGACAGGCCCGGAATAGCGGCGGCCAGCCAGGCCGCCGGACGGCGCGCGCGCAGGCTTAGCAATATAATGGTCAATATAAAAACCGCGAGGGCATGCCGGGGACTGCACAGCGGCAAGCGGAGCGCCTGTAATGCGCGCATCGCCACTGGCAGAGCATCGTAGGGATAGGCAAATGACCGTCCCAGCCGGGGAAGGCACAGAAGCTCCAGCGCGAGCAGCGCCATTGAGATGAGTGCCAGGAACACGAACCACCAGCGTGCCGCCGGCGTGGTCTGGTCCCACAAGACCGCCGCCGCCGGAAGCAGTAAAGGCATAACCGCCACCAGGAACCGGCCGCCAACGGTGTTTCCGCCGTAGTAATTGGGCACGGCGCAAGTGGTCAGCCAAACTGCGGCAAACAGGACGATCGGCGCCAAGCTTGTTGCGCGGCGCGCGTCCAACCGCGAACCAGACCAGGGTCGCCGCGCCCATCCAGAAGGCCAGAGGGAATATATTCAACAACCCGGCCGGATCGGTAAAAATCCGCCACAACCCACGGGGATAATGGAATAATAATTCCTTGACCGGATGCGAGAAGCCGCCGGCATACATCTGGTGCTGGATGAACTGGTAAAATGCGATACTGCCCAAGCCAGCCAAGAGAAAAATCACCAGACGCCGGCCGCGCTGTGTCCATTTCTCGGCGGTGTGCAATCCATACAGAGAATAAAACGCCAGACCTGCCACGGCCAGCGGATAAAAACGGATGTGCGCCCAGGGCAGAAAAGCGCAGCATATCAGGGCCAGACCGGCGGTGCGCCAGGGATACTCCGTTTGGGCCAGC
>Ga0074199_1002253_pt1 | contig 12446 bp, 10 predicted proteins | sample EPASupsiteSAE347_FD_64528 | JGI IMG/M metagenome (GOLD analysis project Ga0074199, IMG submission 64528) | Bioremediated contaminated groundwater from EPA Superfund site, New Mexico - Sample SAE3-47 | ecosystem: Environmental > Aquatic > Deep subsurface > Groundwater > Contaminated ...
AGTATTTATTTTTTTAGCTAACAAATTTAAAATTTTGGATTATCCGCGTTCAGACAGAAAAATTCACAATCGGCCTATCCCGCTCTTAGGCGGAACAGCTATATACTTATCTTTTTTGACAATAGTGATATTAATGTGGCAAAGCCACCAGCTCTTGGATAGCCGTTTGAGCGGAGCTATGATTGTCTGGTTTTTGTTAGCCGGCCTAGTTTTGGTAGTAAATGGTATTATTGACGATAAATGGTCCTTACCAGCTTACGTGACCATCTGGGGGCCTATTATTGCCTCTATTTTGGCGATTATAGGGGGTTTAAAGATAGTTTATGTCACTAATCCTGAAGGTGGCATTTTGTATTTAAATAGCGTATTTTCGTCAATTTTTCAGTGGCAAGGCGCTGATTATAGTTTTGCTTGGTTGTCTATCATTATTACTTTTTTATGGCTCTTAGGCACTACCTATACAACCAAATTACTAGATGGCATAGATGGACTTACATCAAGTATTGGATTGGTGGCCAGCTTGGTTATTTTTGTAGTTAGCTTGTCTTGGGATGTAGTTGGATCCACTACTTCTATTTTATCTTTAGCTTTGGCCGGCTCAATTTTGGGATTTCTATTTTTCAATTGGTATCCAGCCAAGATTTTTTTAGGTGAAGGCGGCAGTACTTTTATTGGTTTTTCCTTAGGAGTATTGTCTATTATTTCTGGCAGTAAAATAGCTACTGCTATTTTGGTGATGGGGTTACCGCTTTTAGATATTATTTGGGTTATAGCGCGACGCCTCAAAGCCAAACAACCGATTTGGCAGGGAGACAAAAATCATTTGCATTTTAGGTTATTGGACGCTGGTTTGTCCCAGCGCCAAGTAGTAATTTTCTTTAGTATGGTCAGCTTGCTATTTGGCTTATTATCTATTATATTTACTACTAAGGCCAAGATTGGTGCTTTAGTTTTTGTGGTTATTTTGATGTTTATTGTCAGTACTTGGCTTAATTATCGTTTAAAGCAAGATCATGTTTAAAAAACCAATTTATCGTGTTTTATTAGTAGTTATACTGGCAGTGCTTATTTGGTGGTTGTGGCAGGTAAAATCAGCCGCTTTACCGCAGTCAAAAGTCATTATCGGCCAGCAGACCTTTAATGTAGAGATAGTTGATGAGCCTCAAGAAATGATACGTGGTTTATCAGGACGAGCTAGCTTAGCCAAAAATCACGGTTTGCTTTTTGTCTATACAAATAAAAATTATTTGACGTTTTGGATGAAAGACATGAATTTTCCTATTGACCTTTTATGGATTGATGGCGATAAGATAGCTGGTATGGAAAAAAATATGCTGCCTGAACCAGGCGTAGTTGACGATAGTTTAAAAAGATACAGTTCGCCCCAGCCAGTTAATCAAGTATTGGAAATACCGGCTGGTAGCATTGATGCCGCTAATATCAAGGTAGGGGACATTATAAAATTTGATTTATGAACCAAGACCGTTGGCGAGAAATAAAAACTCAAATTAAGCAAAATTTTGAGTTGCTAGAAGAATACAACGAAGATTTGGATCCAGGTACAGCTCAAATCTTAGAGTTTATTGGGCCCAGCGGCCGGACTAAGATTAGATTTGTCAGCCGACCCAAAGTGTTAGATAAGAAAACAACTTATTCCAATCGAGCTGGCTCAGGCGTCAAAGTGGACTATGTTTATTCGCCAGATGAATTAGTCAATTATTTTGAGGCCTTTGTCTGGTCAGATGATACAGGTGATTGGCAGAAATTAGAAACCCCATCTTTATTTTAAATAAAATAATAAGTATAATATAGAAGTTATGATAATTTCTAGGACCAAAAAAGTCGTTATTTTAATAGCTGTTTTTATAGTTTTAGGTTTAACTACGGTTTTGGCTACTGAAGGTAAATTAAGCAGGGTGTTTGATCATAGTAATTCCTCGGACGAACAACTAGTCTCTAGTAGTGATTATATAAAAACAGTTAGCCCTTGGCTGGAGTCAGTTTTAGCGGATAGCTCAGTTTCTAATATTGCTAGTATTAGGGAAAAATTATTGAATTTGCGTAGCGCCGACCAATCAGTGGGTGAAGCACATCTGCATCTTTTTTTAGGATTTGATGCTTGGCAAAAATTTTTAACTAGCAACGATCAAGACCTAAAGGAGCAAGCTATGGATAATTTTTCAGTGGCTGTTAAAGCCTGGCCAGATTTGTCTTCTTATATAGAAAAATTACAACTTATTTTACAAAATGCCTAAATTTTTTGTAGCCATTATAAGCCCGCTAATACTCCTCATAGATTTTTGGATATTTTTTTATACCCAGCATGGTTTAGCTTGGCTAGCCAGCTTGGCCATATTAGTGATTATTGTTAGCGGTAGATTTTTAGCTCGGCGTTATTTTTGGTCAGCCAAGATTTTATGGCTTAGTCTAATATTAGTTTATTTGTCACAATTATTATTTTTATTGCTTATCAGCTCTAACGCCGCTCGCTATGGTCTATCTTTTTTGATAGTAGTTTTGTGGGCTCTAGTGTGGCTATTGCTCAATAGGTATTTTAGCAGTCAGACTGACTTGGTCAATAAAGAATATTTAGCTTCAATGAAGTTCTTTTATTATTTAGGATTTTGGTTTTTGGCTAGTAGCCTTTATTCTTTGATTATCTTTATCAATTTGCCGCTCTGGTGGGCAGCTATGGCCTTAACCATTCCCAGCTTTTTTTGGTCAAAAGAAATTATAAAGACATACTCTGACAGCAAATATTATGTTTGGCTAGTAGTATTTCTGATAATCCAATTAGCCGCTATCTTGTATTTATTGCCAGTCAATTTTTATGTAGTTGGTACGATTTTGACATTATGGTTTTATTTTTTGGTGGATAATTCAATTGGCGGGCTCAGGCATTTTAAGTTGTATTTAGCCTTATTTTATTTCATATCTTTGCTTTTGCTAGTTAGCGCTTTTATTTATTAATTATTTCAAAAATATCTATGGAAGAAAGAAAATCCCATTTTGAAAGGCCCACCAGTAGCCGGCCATCTTCCCTGCTTAATTGGGTTTTGATAATTGCCTTGGCTGGGGCACTAGCTGGTTTGGGCGGGGCTTGGCTGTATCAGTGGCTTTTTGGCTCACAAGCCAGCAATTATTTTAAGCTGACCAACAGCGCTATTCCCAGTAGCGTTAAGATAAATTTTGATCAACCCTTGGTCAATGTAGCTGTCAAATACCAAAAGAGCGTAGCTGGTGTGTATAAGCCAGTGCAGAGTTTGTCAGTCATTGATCAGCCTTTATTTAGTCCCGAAGATTTCTTAGGGTCAGCAGTAGTGGTAACTTCTGATGGCTGGCTAATGTCCACGGATCAGGTAATCAAAAATAAGCAAGCCAAAATAGTTTTGGGTGATAAGATTTATGACATTAGTGATTTAAAAAATGATACTTTCACGGGCTTAGTATTTGTAAAAGTGGATGCCAATTTGCTTCAGCCAGTTAATTTTCAGCTAACCGACGAGATAAATATAGGGGAGCGTTTGTTTAGTAATGTTGATCTGCCTAGTAGCTTGGGACACACTTTTCACACTACTTTTTTAGCCAATGACCATTATATAACTAGTCGCTACCTAAGTTCTGACAAAATAGACTATTATTTGAAAATTTCAAATAATAGCGATAGCCAGTCTCTAAATAAACTAGCCGCGCCATATTTTAATCTTGATGGTGATTTGCTAGGCCTAGCTTATCAAGTTGGCGATCAAACGGGAGTGCTATTACCAGCCGAGTACATAAAGCAAGCCGTCAAAAATCTTTTGAATAATACCAATAGAATGAGCTTTGGTGTCAAATATATAGATTTGGAAAACAACACTGGTCTAGATAAAAAGGGCAACCTGATTTATAGCCCAACTGGTTTGGCAGTAGAGTATGACTCTGTGGCGTATAAGGCTGGTCTCAAGCCCGGTGATCAGATTGTAGCTATTAACAACGACGCGGTGTCTGACCAACATACTATTACTTCCTTACTACAAAATTATCGGGTAGGGGATAAGGTTATTATAAAAGTCATGAGAAATAATGTGTCTAAGGATTTGGAGATTAGTTTGTGATAAAATAATCAACCTGCGAGGTCGTACTGACCTCGCAGGTTGGGTGTTATTTTTTAGGAGTTTGTTTTATAGCCAGCTTAAGATGTGGGCTATATTTTTTGTTATGTATTTTCCATTGATCTACATATTGTCCCAAACCGTGAGTTGCTAGCAGATTATAGCGGCGAGTAGATTGTTGGGACCATTCTATCAGTGATATAAAATTTATTTTATAGCGGCCATTTACTACTATATAGTGGAGTTCTTGATTTTTGATAGCTTGGCGTATAGTTTTTTCTGAAACACCAAATAATCTGGCGGCCTCAGATACTGATACTCTTATTACATTTTCCATATTTTTTGTTTTAATAGTTGTTGATAAGTCAATTATAGTATAGACTATTCTATACCTTTTAGCAATATTGTGGATAAGTTTTAGGGATAAAAATAGAAATAAAAAGAGGGTAAAAAATATAACAAAAGAACAAAAGAGGGTATTAGAAAAAAATTAGTAAAGATATGAAGTGTATTTTTTGTAATTTTAGTAGTTGTTTATAAATCTAAAAAATTCGTATTTTTGTCTATTCTTAAATATTAAAAATGTGCTATAATGCTTTTTGTTAAAGCTTAGATTTTGGTAATATTTTTGGCAGGATTACAGGTTTAATAGTATTTACAGAAGAGTTGCAAAATGCTATAATATTAGGAATCTATAGCGGAAACAAGCGGTGTTTAAAGATGAAGTTTTTTATTTGGCTAATATTAGCCAAAATTTTCATTAATCAAAGATTAGTAAAAGTGTAATATTTGACGGCTTTTTCCGTCTATATCTATGAAAAGCTTAAGAAGTAGTTTACAAGAAAAGATAGCGTTTCTGAAACTCAAGTCCGGTGATACTGATGCCTTTGCTTTTTTTTATGACAGGTATGTCAAAAGAATTTACCGCTTTGTCTATATCAAGGTATCTAGCCGAGAAATAGCTGAAGATCTTACCCAGGATATTTTTCTCAAGGTTTGGCAACATTTAGTAGATAAAAAAGATATCAAGAGTTTTCAAGCCTTTATCTTCCGCATTGCTTACAATACTGTGGCTGACCATTATCGGCGCAGTAATAGGCAAGAATTACCCCTAGATTATTTTGAAGAAACAATAGAAGAGACCTCTGATAATCAAGCGGTTAGTCTGGGTAAAAAAATGGATTCAGCTCTACTACTTAAACAGCTTTATCAACTCAAATCAGAATATCGAGAAATTTTACTCTTAAGATATGTTGAAGACTTATCTATAGAGGAGATAGCCCAAGTCATACAAAAAGATAAAAATAATGTAAGGGTGATATTGCATCGGGCTACTAGTAAATTAAAAGAAATTAACAGCGGCCAGTCTAGAGCCAATTAGGCAAAGCCGCTTAACCGTGCCCACGGGCCGGCAATAATAATATGAGTTTAGAAAAACAGCTTTTCCAACTAAAAAAATTATCTGATTTGCAACCAGATAAAAGATGGGTCAACAACACCAAGTACGAGCTCTTAGACGAAATAAGTTCGCAGAATCGGCTGATGGAGTCTCAAGCTATGTCTAGCTATGATAGAGTTAATTTGGTGTCTATGAAGGTGTTAAATCGCTTGGCGCCTTCACTGACCAAGGTAATAGCTGTTTTTTTAGTTTTGATGATGGGCTCAGGCGTTGGCTTGGCTGCTCAGGCCTCTGTGCCAGGTGAACCATTGTGGCCGATAAAGCGTTCTATAGAAGATATGGAGTCATCCTTGACTTGGAGCGCGGTTGGCAAGACAGAGGTTCATATCAAACATGTTAATAAGCGTTTGGATGAGATCAACAAAATTTTGCAAGACACTGACTCTACCGATACTAATAAAGAAAAAGCTATTAAGCAGGCAGTCAGTCATTTGGAAAAAGACGTAAACTTAGTTGATAGCTCTCTCAAGATAGCTAAAGAAGAGAAAAATCCTATTCAAGTAGTAGAGCTAGCTAAGAAAGTAGCTGATGCTACCAAAGAGGTTTCTCAAGCTTTGGATCAAAAATCTATTGAATCTAATGATAAGACCATTGAAGATGCTCTGGATAATATCAAAGCAGTCAATAAAGAGGTCAACAAGTCAGCGGTTGGCGTGGCTCTAGAAGTTCATGATGAGGTTGTCGGCGCAGTTAAAAGCGCTGAGGACAATTTGGCAGGCAATAATTCCGACATAGCTACATCAGCGCCAGATATGGCCAATGACACTACAACTACAGCCTTGCTTAATCCGCCCACAGTAGCCATTGATAAAGATCAGATAGAAGCAGTCAAGAACGTTGTCAAAGAGATGGTAGCTTCGCAGATAAGTGATACCTCTTCTAATGTAGTAGATACTGCCAAACAAAAAGCAGAAACAGTAGATAAAAAAGATATAGATAGTTTGAAAAAAGAAAGTAAGAGCACTAGCCTAGAAGACATTACTACTCTCAAAGAAAATCCTCAGAAAGTAGCCGATGCTTTAGCTGAAGCCAAGACTTTGCTCCAAGAAGGATTTTTACGGGACGCTTTTACCAAGATTAATGAAGTTAGGGATAAATATCAGCGGGCTAGCGATATCTTGACCAATATCAACAAGGCTATACAAAACCACCGTACCATTGATAAGTCAGTTATTGAAGAAGTAGATAAACTAGATGAGCAGTCATCGATAGAACTGAAACCAGTCACCCCTATAAAGATCAAAGCTTCTATGATGGAGACAGTTGATATCAAGGAAGTAGATCAAGCACCAGCTACAATAGAGACAGAGGAGGGGCTAGGTGCGGAGATAAAATAAGTTTGTTATTTAATAATTAATTATATCGACAAACCACTTATCAGCGCGAGAGATAGGTTGTGGGTATTTAGCTTTTGTTCCTAATTATTTAGGAAGGAATGAAAGCTATTATCCCTAACTTATCGCTAATCGCGCGCGATTTAGGGGTTTGTCCCTGATGCTCCATGCACTTTTTGAAACCAATTAAGAAGTGACGCTCAAGTTTATCTTGGCGGAAGAGTAGCAGGTATTTAATTCGTGTTCCTAAAAAATAATTTGTCCCAACCAAAGGCATAGACCTATTACTTTAGTTGACCAGAAAGGTCGGTCCCGTATGCGGGAGGCGCTAAAGAGAATAGTTTGGTCTCGCCCTAGCGAGATGTCTATACTGGCGGCGGTTGAATATTTTTTAGGGCATTTAAAAAAAAGAACACATGAGTTCAATAAAAAGAGTTCTCGTTTTGGGCCTAATGGTTGCCACTGTCCTATGTACCACTGGTTTAAAGGTAAATGCGGCAGACGGCACCTATGGCGCAGGCTCCCTATTGGCTTTGCAAGGTGTTAAGGCTGCGGCTGTCTACTACATTGGCTCCGATGGTAATAAGTATGTTTTTCCAGATGAGAAGACATATTTTACCTGGTATGCCAACTTTGACGATGTTGTCAAAGTCAATGTAGCTGAATTGGATAAATATCCAAATGGCGGCGCAGTTACTTATCGCCCAGGTACCAAATTGGTTACCACCTCAGATACCGCTAGAATTTATGCGGTTGAGCCAGGCGGAGTTTTACGTTGGTTGCCAACAGAGGCAGTAGCCAAAGCTTTATATGGTGACAAATGGTACCAAAGAGTACAAAATGTCATCCCTGGTTACTTCTCTTCAAGCTATACCAATGGCAGTGAATTAACTGCTGATAAGTACCCATCAGGTACCTTGCTACAGGTTGGCTCGGACCAATATTATGTTGATGGTACTAATGTCAGAAAGTTTGCCAGCGCTGATGCTTTTGAGGCTAACAATTTTGTAGCCGCCAATGCCATCACTGTGAGCAGTGTTTCTGGCTATACCACTGGTACTGCTATTACCGGTGAAGAAATCACTTTGTCTGGCTACAAACCAGGCACTTCTACTCCTGGCGTCCCAGGTACTTTGACTGTATCTTTGGCTAGCGATACACCAACCACTGGTGTTATTGTCGGCGGTGCAGCTCGCGTGCCTTTTACCAAGGTTAACTTTGTTAACACTGGTAATGTGGATGTCACTGTAGACCAAGTAGTTGTAGAAAGAACCGGTCTAGCCCAAGATGGCAATTTTTCATCTTTGGATTTACTAGATGCAGGCACAATGCTACCTTTAAATACTGGTAGCAAGACCCTAGGTTCACTACACACTGCTTCTTTCAATGATAACTTTGTAGTGCCAGCCGGTGCTACCAAGGGAGTCTATATTGCCGCTAATATGGCTGCTTCTTTAGCAACCTATGCCGGTGAAACTCCAATCTTGACTGTCAAGACAGTGACCTTAACCAATGGTACTGTCAGCGGTTCATTGCCAATTGCTGGTAATTACCAGAACATCAATGGCACTTTGACTGTTGGTGCAGTCACAGTAGCTGCTGGTGGCAATAATCCATCAGCCACTACCAAGGAAGTTGGTACTACCAAATATACTGTCAGTTCACTAAGACTGACTGCTACCAATGTTGAAAATATGACGGTTAGCCGTTTATATTTCACCAACAACCAGTCATCTGAATCATCTGATGTGGCCAATGTAGAATTGGTCAATGCCAATACCGGTGCGGTTTTGGCTACCAAGACATCAATTGACAGCGATCATATCGATTTCAACAATCTAAATTTGCTTGTTGAAAAAGGTAAAGCTGTTACCTTGGATTTGAGATTGGATGTTGTCAATGGTTCAAGCAGAGTTATTTCTTATGACATTGACAGACAGGCTGATATTAGCGTCAAGGGTAATACCTATGGCTATACTATCTTGCCAACTTACCCAAATGCCGCTGAGCCATACTTTAACTCAGCCGATACAACCATTGGTACTGGTTCACTAAGAATTGAATCAGTAGCCATTGCTCCATCTAATGTGACTTCAAACTTGAAGGGTGTCACTTTGGGCAAATTTAAATTTGTTGCCAAAGGTGAACCAGTCAACGTCACTTCCATTGGTTGGAATTTCTTTGTTGCGACTAGTAATGCCAACTTTGCATTTGCAACTGACTTGACTAATATCACTGTTTATAATGCAGCCGGAGCAGTTGTAGCCGGCCCAATTGATATTACAGTGGCCGGTCATGAGGAAGGTGCTGCTGGTATCAATGAATTGACAGCCACTACCACTGATACTATTACTGTACCAGTTGGTGAAAATATCTATACTGTTAAAGCCGACATAACTGATCATTGGAATGCTGCTGATACTATCCAAGCTGGCGTTCGCGCTAGTTTGGCTGTAGCCAAGGGTGATACCACTGGTAAGACCATTACCTTGGAACCAGCTAGCAATGTACAGTCAACCAGCTTAACTGTCAGAACATCTGCTTTGACAGTCACTGTTGGTGCTAACCCAGCTGCCCAGACAATTGTTGGTGGTGCACAGGACTTAACTGTGGCTACTTACATTTTGAATGGTTCAACTTCTGGCGGTACTGTTAAAGTGACAGCCATTAAGCCAAAAGTTCTTACCACTGGTGCATCTTACCCAGCCTTACTATCTGGTTGGACATTGTGGGATGGTACTACTCAGATCCCTGTATCTTCAGAGAGCACAACTTGTAGTGGTACTACCTGCTCTACAGCAGCCACCAGCGCCACCACCACTTTGACTTTAGCTGAAAATGCTTTGTCAATTGCGGCTGGTGTTACTAAGACTATCACTGTTAAAGCCGATGTTGGCACAGGCGCCACTTCCGGCACCTTCAGTGTTGGTATAATGTATGTAGCGGCTGGTGATGGTGTAGTAGCTGTAGACACTGATGCCCAGACCGTTGATATGTCAACTGCCATTACTGATGCTGATGGTCAAGCTATGACCTTATCAACTGGCGGTGAATTATTGGTTGCCATTGGTACTGATCCAGTGTCAGCTCTTGTAACAGCCGCTACTACAGTGGATGTGGGCAAAGTCACTCTACAAGCCAAGAGAGATAATATGACTATTAACTATCTTGGTTTCACAGTAGCTGCTCCAGACGGTGGTATTGTAGGTAGCTCCAATGACTTAAATACTTTGTACCTATACGATGGTTCTACCAAGTTAGGCGAAGTAGCAGTCAATGGCACTTATGCTACTATTACCCCAACTGGCATGACTTTGACCAACAACGAATCAAAACTTTATACAATTAAAGCTTTGTTCGCCAACCTAGATCCTTCTTCACCAGCTAGCTCTGGTCAGGGTATCAAGGTTAATTTGACCAATGTTGATGTCAGCGGCACTGCTGCTGGTTCATCTGCCGTCACTGTAACCGGTACTGGTACAGCCTTTAACACCTACACGATGTTTAAGACCTTACCAACTGTCACTCAGATCGATTTCACTGGTGGTGATGCTATCACTGGCGACACTGTAGTGACTTTGAAGAAATTCAGCGTTGCTGCTGGTAGCCAAGGTCCAGTTGGTTTGTATAGATTCTCCTTTGGAATTTCTACAAACACCGTGGCCTTAACTGAGAGCGGTTATTACTTGTATGAGTCTGATTCATCTAGCAGCCTAGGCACATTATTGGGCAAAGGCAGTGACATTACTGTCACCAACGATACTGATGCCAGTCGCAGAGTATTGTTGGCTGCTTACTTTGATGTCAATGATGACAACTCTACTGCCCCAGCCTTGGAGCATAAAGTTTTGACTGCTGGTACCACCAAGTATTATACTTTGAGAGGTACTGTATCTGGCCATGATGGCACTGTTGACAATGAGAGCATTTCTACGTTATTCCTTGGCGATCCAGTTTTCCAAGGTACAGCTACTGCCAATGCAGGCGTAGTTGCTGCTACAGCTCAACATGACTTTATCTGGTCAGACTTGAACTTTGATCTATATTCAACTACCACAGCTACTAACAACGGTGGTTGGTTCAATGGATTTAGAGTTCCTGGTCTAGATAGCACTTCATCTACACCGCAAACAATCACTGACTAGTTTCTTAAAACTTTTTAGTGATCTAGTAGATACAACCCAGCCCCTCTCGAGGGGCTGGGTTTGTTTTAATCGCGTTTTTATATATGGTTCGCGCCCCCGCCTGCGCGGGGGCGCGAACTCCCATGTTTTTGACTATTTGAAATCGTTAGTTTATAATTTATAGACTAGCTAATTGTTTAATTAAAATAGTATGAGGAAGAAAAGCAAAACATCATTGGAAATTAAGGGAAAAAAGGTAAAAGAGGAAATTAGCAACAGGCAATTACTTGAGGCAATTCAGGGAAATTCTGAGGATATTAAGAGTCTAAATTCCCGAGTTACTTCTCTGGACTCCAAGGTTACATCGCTAGATTCCAAGGTTACATCGCTAGACTCCAAGGTTACTTCTCTGGACTCCAAGGTTACTTCTCTGGACTCCAAGGTTACTTCTCTGGACTCCAAGGTTACTTCTCTGGACTCCAAGGTTACATCGCTAGATTCCAAAGTCGTGTCTCTGGATACTAAGGTTGCTTCTTTAGATTCTAGGAGTTTATCTTTGGATTCCAAATTTGTATCTCTGGACTCAAGGACTTTGTCCTTGGAACAAGGCCAAGAAAGGATTTTGGAATCAATTAAAGATTTTGCGCAGTCTGTGGATAATCGTTTTGATCAAGTAGAGGATAGGCTGACAAATTTGGAATTAGGCCAAGATCGCATATTTTTGCGCTTGGATAATGTGGCTTACAGATTTGAAGTCAAAGACTTAGATAGGCGAGTAGGATTATTGGAAAGTAGATAAGTAATTTTATATATTTTTATTGTCCCGCCCTGCACCGTATGGTGCAGGGCGGGTTTGTTTTTGGGGGAGTGGATAAGTTTTTCTTGACAGTTTTTTAATTTGAATTATAATTAAGTTAGTAATATAGACGGCTGTAATAATACAGACGGCTATAGAGTGAACTTTGACACTAGAGAGGGGGTTTAAAATGGAGTTCAACTTTGCCGCGATGGAAATCGCCAGTTCCGTGGTTGCGATCGGATGCAACTGCGACGCTGATGGCTCCGAGGGCTCGGGCTGTGACTGCGACGGCCAGGGCGAGTGACCTCTCTCCAGGGGTCACCACATACATACTTGTGGTGACCCGACTTTTAATTAAATGTTATTATATATGAATAGACTTGTTAAAATTAAGTCGGAAAGTCAAAGTAAGGAGTTATCAATTTTTTTGTTATCAATTATAAGGGAATATAGTTCTTTTTTTCATTATAGAGTTTCTGATCCATTAATATTTATTATTGATAATAAAAAAGACCTAGATTTGATTATAGGCAGAAAGACTGAGAAATGGTTTGTAGCATTTACAAAAAATAACTGTATTTATATCTTAGACAAAAAAAATTTTTTCTCTGAATCAATACATAAAAAAAATAGTTT
>Ga0074199_1002261_pt1 | contig 12371 bp, 7 predicted proteins | sample EPASupsiteSAE347_FD_64528 | JGI IMG/M metagenome (GOLD analysis project Ga0074199, IMG submission 64528) | Bioremediated contaminated groundwater from EPA Superfund site, New Mexico - Sample SAE3-47 | ecosystem: Environmental > Aquatic > Deep subsurface > Groundwater > Contaminated ...
ATTCAAACGGACAAACGATGAATAAGCGTTTGGCGAAATCACCGCCCGAAGAACCGGATGCGTTAGTTGCGCACGTCCGGGTCTGTGAGGGGCCTGGGCGCCGACGCCCAGGTCTACTCGACAACATAAAAAAACAGACGGTTTTTAGCCAGTAAGCAGACGACAGATTCAAAAGTCCGATTGGCCGGCAAAAACATGGCGGTAGTGTTTTCGGCCCGGAAAGGCAATTTGCTTGAAATCAATATTAAAAACAGCAACCAGTGGAACGCAGTGCAGGCCGGGTTGATTGTCGAGGACAAATTGTCAAATGGAACTTTCGACGACATGCGGGATAATTTCGGGTTGAAACAAAAAGTTTACAAAAACTATGGCGGGAAGATTGTCAAAAACGATAAATTCTTTTCCGGAGCCGATTTCATTGTCAGGGAAAGCTGGCGGATGGAAGAACGCGGGCTTTCATGGCGCGTTGAACTTGAACTGAAGCCCGGGAAAAAGGAGCGGGAAATCGGTGTCAAACAATTTATTCCTTATCCAAGGCCATCCTATGATCTGAACGTGTGGTCGGCCCAGTCCCGGTTTCCATCCAAGCTTGGGCGCCTTGGTGGACTGCGCCTGGCATATGGCGATGTCTCTTATGGCACGATCATTCCCATGGTTGCGTTTTACAAGGACAATGAAAACGCCGGGTTAAGCGTGGTGAAACCGCTGGGATTACCGTTCGCCAAACTCGAATTTTGTTTTCAGGATTACCGCTCCGACGGGATGATTGTGGAATGGTCCATGTTGGGACTGAGGAAAAACAAAAAGACGGTCGTGGAACTGCTGATATTCGCGCATGAAGGCTGTTGGCGTCCGGCCTTAAAACGCGTCGTTGACCTGTATCCATCGTATTTCAAGCCTTCCAATCCCAAGGTGCGTGAAATCGAAGGAGGCTATTTGTTTTCGCACCCGTTTGTCAAAGAAAAAGAAATCAAGTCGGTTGCGCAAAACGGGACAAAGTGGGAGGAACTGCACGCTCATTTTCCGTTTTACGGCAATTATGTGCCGCGCGAGCCGGAATGGGACAATGTGGCGCGCGTGATGGATTTGAGCGATTATCACGAGTTCAAGGAGTCTGGTGGAAAAGTGTCGCCAAAATTAATTGCCGAACACATCAAAATGGTTCACAGGCACGGGTTAAAGTCGTTGTTGTATTTTCAGTCAACCGGCGACGGTTATCCGCCGTACGTGACCAAACATTTCAAGGATTCCATAGCGATCAGGAAGGACGGCAAGCCGCTTACGGCATGGGGCGATCAATACCTGATGAACGCCGACCCCACCACGCCGTTCGGTCGCGAGATCAGGGATATGTTTGCGCGTATTTTCAAGCAATATCCGGATGCGGACGGAATATTTCTGGACCAAGTGTGTTATAACGGCGTGGACGTCGGACATGATGACGGGATTACGATGTCCGGCAACAAACCGGTTTACATGATGCGGAACTGCTATGTGCGCAATGTTCCGGAAATAACGAAGCAGGCGAGCCGCGCGGATAAGCTTGTCTTTGCCAACGGTTGCCTTGATATTGAAGCCCAGCAAGGGGTGGATGGGCACATGGCGGAAGGTTCGTCGTGGATTGCGGAAGTGGTCAAATACGCGTGCGTCGAGAAACCGCTGTTGTTTTTGTCCTATGATTTCAACCGGGATGCAAGCCGGGTGGAAGAAATGCTCCAGAAATGCCTGATCTTCGGAGCGTCGTATTCGTTGTGGCCGTTTCCTTTACCCGAAGTGCGTAAAGTGTTGAACAGATATCTGCCGTTGGTGGAAATGCTGAAGCGTCGTAGGTTGATGCTGGAGCCCGATCCGATTCGTCTGCCGTCAGGATACGAAGGTGATATTTTTTGGGGGCCATCCGGCGAGGTATTGATTACACTGGTTGGACGAAAAGTCAGTATTCTATCCGGGGCGCAATATGATCGTAATATTTGCGTGCGCGTTCGCTTCCCGGGAATGGCGCGATTCAAGCGCGCCGGCAGTTTTGGGACGCATTACCGCGGGCGGCGTGCGGTTAAAATTGTCCGTGAGCGGGAATGGTTGACGTTGACGATTCCGGAACACAAAATTGCTACAGTAGTGAACCTAACCGGATAAAAAGGAGTGACGGAATTTTTCGTCACTGATTCAGCGGGAAGTCATAAAGCAATGAGTACGTTAAAAATGTCGGTATTGATGATTGGGCTGATTTGTTTTGGAATTACGGTCCCGGCACAGACCAACCGGCCTTCAGAATCCAGCACTGCGAAAGCAGTTCTAGCGAAGGAGGGTAAAAATCTCATTCCCGGCGACAGCAGTTTTGAAACCGGTCATGGCATTATGACCAGCGGTCCTTGGAACCTTGGACATAGTGAAATCATTACAAATGAAGGCGTGGATGGAAAACAATGCCTGAAGGTGGCCGGGGGAATGAGCGCATTGTTGTTTGAGACCAAGCCCGGCAATACCTACACGTTCTCGCTCTATGCCAGGGGGGAAAGCAATAATGTCAAGGCGACGTTGGGTTTGATAAGGGATGATATATGTTCACATCATGTTTTCACTAACATAGTTCTTAACAAAAAATGGGCACGTTACCATCTGACTACCAAGGCGAAAAACTTGGATTATTGGCCGGTTTTTAGGGGTGTTACCGCGTGGGTTGACGCATGTCAATTTGAGGAAGGGGGCAATCCAACGCCTTACAGGAACAGCGAGCCGGTAAGTGTTGGAGTTAATATTCCCAATGCTTATAATTATGTGTTTTTGCCCGGGGAAGATATCACTCTTGATTTTGCCGTGTACAAGGCCTGGAAAGAGGTGAAAAATGTCGGATTGTTTTCATATCGGATCAGTGATTTTCGCGGAACAACCGTGAAGCAGGTTGAAAAAGAAATCGTCCTGGATGGAGACGGAAAATTCAAGGAAACGTTTATATTGCCGGAAAAGCCGGGATTATATGTTGTGCGCAGTCAATTCAAAAGCGTGGATTGTGTGACAAGCAATACCGTTAGTTTTGCCGTGGTCAATCCGCCGGTTGAAATCGTCAAAGGGCTGGAACCTTTCTGTGCGTTAAATGGTGGGTCGGTATTTCCCGACACGAGACGCATTGGCGCACATTGGGCGGATCTTCGTTTACGCTGGGACAAGGTGGAGCCGGAGAAAGGAAAATTTGACTGGAGTTGCACGAATGAATATTTCTATTTCAAAAAGCAAGGTATGAAGGTTTCGGTTTGCCTGCAGGGGCATATTCCGAAATGGACATGGGACATAGAAGAGAGCGCCGAGGCTCAAAAAGTCGGCATGGCGGTTAATTATTGTCTTTTGCCGGCTAAGGATCATCTTGAAGCCTGGCGTAATTTCATCCATGAAGCGGCGGTGCGTTGTAAAGATATGATAGATATTTGGGAAATTGGCGGGGAAGACGATCTGATCTGGGGCCGGAATCCGTATTACCGGGAAAAGTATCCCGAGTCGGTCACAAATTCATTTGTGGTCGGGCCGGTGGCTGACCGGCTTGGCGAAATGATTATTATCGCCGCACGGGAGATAAAGATAGTCAATCCGAAAGCGAGGATTGGCGCCATCAGACCCAGCGGAGAGGATTGCAATCCCCGTTCCAGTTCCTATGCTTTTTCACGGGAGATATTCAAACGGGTCGGCAGGGAAATTGACGCGTTTCCCTTGGATTGCTATTGTTTTCCGCCACGCTATCTTGGCCCTGATAAGGATCAGCCGGACAAGTCGCCGCTGGAGAACATGCTGACCAATACGCTTAATCAGGCAAATGCATTAACAAGGAAATACGGCATTGGCCAGCCGATTTATATCTCGGAATTCGGCTATGCGCTGGATATCAATGAACCGCCGGACAGCAAATATGCCCTGGAGATAGTCAAGCGGTTGTCCAGAACATTTCTAATAGCGCGCGCCACTCCAAATTTGCTCTTTTGCCGTTGGTTTGTTGATCAAGGATGCAGGCAGGCTGATAAATATGAATATGGTATCTGGCGAAATGGCTATCCGCTTGCTACCGTTCCAGCCTTCAGCGCGGTGGCGCGGATCGTGGAGAACGTCGTTGAATCCAAAGCAATGGATTTGAGTCCTGAGGTGAAAGCCGTTATCTTCAGGAAGGCTAATACGGGTGATGCGGCTGATGGAATGATGGAATATATCCGGCGTATTTTCAAGAACACGGACCAGGCGGTCGGCGCCGTCTGGATGATCAAAGGGGAGGGTAAGATCACGATTGCTTCCGCGGAAGGTATTGTTGTATCCGACGTGATGGGGAATCCGATACAGCCGGAACGAAGCGGCAATGAAATGACCTTTGCAATCGGAGAATTTCCCGTGTACTTGGGCATGAATGGAAGGAATAGCTTCAAGAGACTTAATCAGGCCGTTTCAAAAGCGAATCTTTGTGTCGCGCCGCTGGAGATGACTTTCAGCACTCCCCGAGTAGATAAAGGTGTGTTATATCTGCACAACATGGTCAATCAGGATTTGAAGGCGAATATTTCTTTTGGGATACGCGGTAAAACGTTGACAAAGGAAATCGCGGTTCCCATGAAAGGATTGGTTTCACTGGATATTCCCTTGGCGGGCGACATGCGGAAAGAGATGGTCAGCGTGGAAGCGGACTGTGGAGCCGGATTTGAAAAAGTCGCCGCTGACTTTGCGGTTGAATTTGAAAAGTGCGCAAAGATGACCTTTCCGCTGAAAATAGACGGCGATCTTTCGAAATGGAAAGATCATCCATGTATTCTGATGAATGAGCGGGGACAGATATTGCCGTCTGATCCATGGATCAGCTGGAATGGAACGGACGATCTGAGCGCCAAGGTGTATGTCGGCTGGGATGCGACCAACTTCTATATGACGGCGGAAGTGACGGATGACAAACATTTCAACAACCAGACCGGTTCGGATATCTGGAACGGGGATTGCATCCAGTTTGCCTTTGATTCGCGGTCAGACGGATGTTTGTCGAAATGGACCGGATATGGAGACGATGATTATGACCTGGGGATTGCGCTGACAAAGAATGGCACTGCGGTTTACGAATGGACTGGTCCCGTCAAGGACTTGTGGCAACGAAGCGAGTATGTTGTTGTCCGGGATGAGGTGAATAAGACGACCTGTTATGAGATGAAGATCCCTTGGTCGGCTTTGAAAATGACGCCAAAAGAAGGCGATGTCTTCAGCTTCAGTTTTGTCATCTTTGATGATGACGAGGGGGCTGGTCAGACTTATTGGTGTCAATTATCGTACGGGATAACAAATGGAAAAAATCCGGCGTTGTTTAGGCGATTTGTCTTGAGCAAATAAACGGCATTTATTTTTTTGCTGAAAAAAGCTGACATTGGTGAAGCATGAATATGGATTTCAAACAGAAAGCCCGGAATATAACATATAATATAGGCTATAAAGGAAAATAAGGAGACCATGCAGGCAACAAAAAACGATCAAAGCCGGCAACGGATTGAATGGTTTAATCATGACCGGTTCGGCATGTTCATTCACTGGGGTTTATATTCCATCCTCGCGCGTGGAGAATGGGTGCGCAGTAAGGAACAAATCTCAGGCCGGGATTATCAGCAGTATTTTGAAGAATTCAATCCTTTACGTTACGATCCCCGCTCCTGGGCGAGGATCGCCAGACAGGCCGGACAGCAATATGCCGTGCTGACCGCCAAGCATCATGAAGGCTTTTGCCTGTTCGACAGCAAGTTGACAGGCTTCAATGCAACCCGGACCCCGGCCAAACGCGACCTGGTCCGTGAATATGTTGATGCTTTCCGTAAAGAAGGCTTAAAAGTTGGATTTTATTATTCCCTGCTCGACTGGCATCATCCCGGTTATCCAGTGGATCGCCTGCACCCCCTGCGCGATGATAAAGTCGCGAAAGCCCGGAAACGCGATCTGAAACTTTATGTGGATTACCTTCATGGACAGGTTCATGAGTTGTTGACCAATTATGGACGGATTGACGTCATCTGGTTTGATTTTTCATATGATAAGATGACAGATGAAGCCTGGCGGGCTATGGAATTGATGGACATGGTTCGCAAATTGCAACCCGATATTGTTGTCAATAACCGGCTGACAGCCGGACATTGCAACCTGCAGTCCGGATTGCGGCTGGGCGATTTTGCGACCCCGGAGCAGATTGTGCCGCCCAATGGATTGGCGGACGGCACAGGCAAGGCCATACCATGGGAAGCCTGCATTACACTCAATGACAACTGGGGTTATGCCTATTCAAAATATAAAACAGCCCAGGATGTGATCCGTATGCTGGTGGAATGTGTCAGCAAGGGTGGAAACCTTTTATTAAACGTCGGTCCCAATCCCAGGGGTGAAATTCCGGTTGAATCAGTTAAAATACTGGAAGAAGTTGGACGTTGGATGCGTGAAAACTCCGAAAGCATTTATGGCTGCGGCGCAGCCGGATTGCCGAAACCGGAATGGGGTCGCTTTACAAGCAACGGCAATCGGCTTTATGCCCATGTTTTTGAGCGGCCGATGGGGCCGGTCGTTCTTCCGAACATGCGCGGTAAAATCTGTAAAGCACGCTTGCTGCGCGACGGTTCCGAAGTACGCATTCAACAACCCTGGAACGCCGCCGACTATCAGGAAGACGAATTTATCTGTCTGACAGATAATGTCTTTCCTGATCCGATCGATACCGTGGTGATGCTGGAATTAAAATAGTCGTTACAAATTAACTCAAAAGATGTATAAGATAAACTAAAACTTGTAAATCCGCGAGACGTTTACTCGGGAGGTTGAGACAAAAATTGTTGCAGAAGCGGACAACTTAAATTAAAAGGAAAAGGAATTGATATGATCAACGTTTATTTCATTTGTCGTGTTTTGAGCCACGTCCGATTGTTTGCCATGGGTGTTATAATCAAGAACTTCATTGCCTCCTTGCGCCATTCCACCGTAACACCCATGCTTGCAATTGCATTCTTCGCGTTCAGTGTCATGGCAAATGCCGCCACGAATTATGTGGTCACGAGCAATCAGTACGCCGCCGATCCCTATACCAACTGGCACACGGCCGGGACGAATCTTATTGACGTCATGAATGCCGCCATGACCAACACTTCGCCCAGGTTGGTGATGGTGTCGAACGGAACGTATAATTTAACAAACACCGTATATATAACCAACGTGATCGTTCAGAGCGTCAACGGACGTTCGAGTACGATTGTCAACGGCGGCTATCCGGACTATACCAACCGCTGTTTTTATATAAGAGAAGATTCCGGCCAGACTTCGGTCCTGGATGGTTTTACAATAACCAACGGCCGGGTACTGGTGGGGGCCACGCGGCCGCCTGTTTCCGGCGGCGGCGTTTCAATGAGCGGCGGATTGGTGAAAAATTGCGACATATCGTGGAATGTCGCCTCCAACGGCGGCGCGTTATATTTTGCGCCCGGCAGCAGCGGCGGTGTTGTCAGCAACTGTAATATTTGCAGTAATGCGGCGATTGGTTCGAGTTGGGGATATGGCGGCGGAGGCATTTGCGTGGACGGCGCTGCCGGTTCCGTAAAAATTAAGGATTGTCTGGTCTCCTCGAATTATTCCACTACCACGGCCGGCGGTATGAGCGTTGCGGGGACGGCCAACGTCGTCGTTACGAATTGCGTTGTGGCAAACAACCGCGCCCCGAACAATTCCGGCGGCGGGGTCTTTATATATGGAAATACGAATGTGCAGATCAGCCACTGTTCGATCAGTAATAATTTCGGCGGCTTCGATGGCGGCGGAATTTACTGCTATGCCTCGTCAGCCGGAGGATTGATTGACAGTTGCGTCATATCCAGCAACCGGGCAAACGGCAGCACCGGCGGAGGAGGGGTTGAATCCGCCGGGTATGAAATCCGTAATTGCCTTATCTTCAACAACACCTCCGGCACCCGGGGCGGCGGAGTCATTCTCAGGGCGCTCTCAACGGTTGTTGCCAGCACCATTGTCAGTAATTATGCGCCATTGGGGTCGGGAATTTTGCTGACCAACGAAATCGCCAATACCACGAATTGGTTGCTTGACTGCGTGGTTTGGTCGAATGACGTGTATCAGTCGGCCATGTCGGCCATGTCGCTTGCGGGCACGAATCTTTTTTATTACAATTGCCTGCCTTCGACCAACGGCTGCGATGGGGCCGGCAATATTACCAACGACCCGCTTTTCGTCGGCTTTGCCGGCGGGAATTATCGCCTGAGCGCCGGCTCTCCGTGCGTCAATGCCGGCACGAACCAGAGCTGGATGACTAACGTTTTCGATCTGGACGGGAGAATGCGCATCCGCTACGGCACGGTCGACATGGGCGCCTACGAAACGATCTACGAGGGAACCTTCTACAAGATGGGCTTCTAGACTTGGTTTTGCCACGTTTTTAAACCACCTGATGTGCGAAAAAAGCGCGGAAAAAAAATCCGTTGACAAAAACGATTAATGATTGTATATTTTATTAATTAATAAATATACAAATAAAGGAGGATTCCGCATGGGACGCGATATGGGGAAGGAGATTGTGGAAAAATTGCTCAGCTTCGAGCACAACATCACGGAAGATAAATTGGCCGGATTGATCGGCGTCAGCCGGACGCCGCTGCGGGAGGCGTTGAAACATCTGGAGCTGCAGGGCGTCATCGAACGGAAAAAAAAGAAGGGCATCGGCTTGCGTAAGGCCACGGCAAAGGAAATCGCGGATGTTTACGACGTCCGGTCCGTCATGGAGGGATTTGCCGGAAGGCTGGCGGCGGAACGGGCGACCGCCGAAGATTTGAAGGAACTGGAACATACGGCGGAAAAACATCAGAAGGCCTTTGAGAGGAGAAACGAAAAAGAACTTGACGAAACGAACGTGGCTTTTCACAGGAAAATCGTGGAACTTTCCGGCAACCGGGTGCTTGCCATGATTGTCGACAATCTGCAGATCCTTGACACGGCGTTCAGGCTTCAAAATCTCATTTTGCCCGCCGGCAAACGAAAGCCGAACGTTTATTCCCACCGTAAAATCATCGAATCCCTGAAAAAGGGGGACGGCCCGGCCGCCGAAAGAATGATCTCAGCCCATATCCAGGAGTCAAAACTTGTTTTGATCGAGCGCGCGCTCGGCATCAGGCTGAATTTAAACGAGAGGGAGTTGTAATTATGGAGGAAACAATGCAAAAAGCGACGGCAAAATGGCGGTTGTTTGCGGTTTTTGGCTCAATTGCAGTCCTGTCTTATGGAGGTGATTCCATGAATGCGCTCGCGTCAAGTAATTCCAATATCAACGTGAACAAAAGGCCGGTAATAACCGGGGTCGAGCACGTTGTTTTGCACAAGGGCACAAATACCTATTGCGGCCATCCCCGGCAATGCGTATTTCAATATTTTGGCGGCGGAGAAATGATCGTGGGGCACAACCATGCGCCCTGCAATTATGCGACAAATCAGGATGTGGCGCATGATTTCGGCGGATATCACAGCCGCTCCCAAGTCTTGGTGCAGCGTTCGCTCGACGGAGGAAAGACCTGGCCGGAGAATTTGAATGTTGTTGTCTGGGATGAAACCATGCCGGACGAATGGAAAAAGGCATTTCTCCATCCCGAGGATCCGAAACGCGAAGATTATGACATGTTCAAGCCTTCATCCTGTTTTTTCTTCGGAAGGACATATTTGTCGGGCAATGGAGTGACAAAGACTTGCTTCAGTTTGCGGTCGGACGATAAAGGTAAAACATGGGAGAAAACTCCGACTATTATCAGTGAACCTTCCGGCAAAACCGGCGGTGTGCATAAAGATTGCCACCCAATCGTCAAAATGCGGGACGGCAAGACGTTGCTGGCGGCCATGTCTTTGCCGGATTGTGTTGGAGTATATTCATCGACCAACAACGGCCTCTCGTGGGAATATCTGAGCGCTCCGGCCACGAACGATACAGCCAAAACAGGCCGTTACACGTATGCCGGCCTTTTGTTGCTGCCGGACAATGAACTCCAGTGCTATGTCCTTAATATCACCTATGAACGCAATTATAACAACATCAACGGCAATACCAACGCCATCTGCATGACCGCCAGCCGTGACAACGGCAAAACCTGGGGGCCGCTGAAACCGATCGTGGGCAAGGGCGACGCATGCTGGAAGGAATTTAAAAGGCATGCGGGCGGCGGCTGGCATTATCGGTCTCCCTGGCCGATTTTGCTCAAGGATGGCCGGATTCTGGTGGTGTTTGCCAGGAGGCATTTTCCCTTTGGCATTGGCGGAGTCGTTTCCGCGGATAACGGCAGGACGTGGAGCGACGAGTTCGTGATCCGGGCCGATGACGCCAGTTGTGACGATTTGGGCTATCCGGTCGGCTCACAACTTGACGACGGTTCCGTCTTTATCGCCTATTATTATAACGATGCCGGAACAAAAGAATCATTGAAGGCGGTACGCTATATTGCCGGCACCATTTTTCGGCTGGAGTAGTTCATCGCGTCCGGCGTTTATCCTTCCGGACTGTTTGAGGCCTGATTTACATGGCGCATCTTAGAGCATTGGATTATCTGGTAATAGCGGTCTATCTTGCCGGAATAATGTTTATCGGCCTGCGCATGGCGCGAAAACAGAAAACCACGTCGGAATATTTTGTCGCCCGCCATAGAATTCCGACCTGGGCATTGGCTTTCAGCCTGATGGCGACGATAATCAGCAGTGTAACCTTTGTCGCCCATCCCGCCGCCGTGTTCCAGCGCAATTTCTGGCTGTTGATGGTCAATTTGGCATGGCCGCCGATACTCATTGTTGTGGCAATGGTCGTGGTGCCGTTTTATCGCAATGTGGTGGGAATGAGCGCCTACGAATATATCGGCAAGAGGTTTGGAGTGGGGGCAAGGGTTTACTCATCGCTTTCCTTCATTATAAATCGCATCCAGGATCTGGGTTTCACCATATACACAACGGTCATCGCGGTGTCCGTCATGAGCGGCTGGAACATTCAGGCGGTCATATTGATTTTTTGCGTGTTTACCGTCATCTACACGATGATCGGCGGCATCGAAGGGGTAATTTGGACGGATATCGTGCAGGGCTTTGTGCTCGTCGGCGGGGGCTTGTTCGTGCTTTATACGGCACTCTTTGGCGTTTCTGGAGGTCCGGCGGCAATAGTATCAACCGCCTGGCATGCCGGCAAATTCGGCTTTGGAGATTTCGATTTTTCCTGGCAAAGTCTCTACAAGGACCCGGCCACGGCCTGGGTGCTGCTGGCGGTCGGGATAATAGGGGTCTTGCGCGGTTACACCGCCGATCAGAGCATGGTGCAGCGTTATCTGGTTGCCCGCACGGACCGCAGCGCAAAAATCGGAGTGTTCACCGGTTCTCTCGTATGTCTGCCGATCTGGCTGATGTTCGCCTTTATCGGCGCTTGCTTGTGGTCATTCTATAATATTACCGGAAATGTCGTTCCCAAGGAGATTATGCAAAGGCCCGACAATATTTTACCGTATTTTGTCGTTACGCAGCTTCCCGTGGGCGTGGTCGGCATGATCCTGGCGGCGATACTTGCCGCGGCACAGTCCAGCATCAGCGCCGACTTGAACAGCGTGGCAACCGTTCTGACCGCCGATTACTTTGTGCAAATGCGGCCGCAGTCTTCAGATCGCGCGCGCCTGCTGTTTGGAAAATTAGCCGTTCTGGCATCGGGAATGGTCTGTTCTGCGGTGGCATTGCTGCTTACTCTGGCAAAGGGCAAGGGCGCCCTGGAACTGGGGGTTATACTGTGGATGGTCGTCTCATCAGGCGTGTTGGGGTTGTTTGGATTGGGATTCCTTACCCGTTCGGCAACTCGCACCGGCGCATACGTCGGAATAGCCGCGTGCGTGCTTTTTACCGCCTGGGGCGTGGTGACCGGCCCGCTAAAGGTGGATTTGGGATTCAATTACAGGATGAATTCGATGTTGATAGGCGTCTGGGGACAGTTCGTGATGTTCGGCGCCGGTTATGCCGCCAGCCGGATATGCGGAGGTTATTGTCCCGATTTGGAAGGACTGACAATCTGGACCCGCCGGGCAAAGTCTCCCGGCAGGTCTTGAGTGTTGAAATGGATGTTAGCACCTCAATGGTTAGATACTGCCAAGAAAAACAAGAAACAGAAATATTTACCACGGAGGTCACAAAGACACGGAGATAACCCAAGAGGAGATTTTTTTCATCCCAATAGAAATCGGGATGAAAAAAATGGTTTAAGTTGGAGGAATACGGGGAGACGGACAAAAACCTTCCTTCCTGCTCCAGCGAAAAAGTCTTGCTTAAAATCTGTTTTGCCGTTCAGGCAAAATAGATTTTAAGCAACCTCTTCTTGTGCCAAC
>Ga0074199_1002262_pt1 | contig 12369 bp, 9 predicted proteins | sample EPASupsiteSAE347_FD_64528 | JGI IMG/M metagenome (GOLD analysis project Ga0074199, IMG submission 64528) | Bioremediated contaminated groundwater from EPA Superfund site, New Mexico - Sample SAE3-47 | ecosystem: Environmental > Aquatic > Deep subsurface > Groundwater > Contaminated ...
AAAATGCTCTGATATTATTAACAGACTTCATGAGTCATGATTATGTAAAAATCTTATTTCTTAACTTTGCCTTTTGAATAAACATAGCGGATTTTATAAAAATATCAAAGCTACTATTTGATATTATGTTAAACGATTCCATCCCCCGCGCTTGACATCTTATTGAACGTCAATATTATAACCGCTGTTATATTATAATCGGTTGACAATGACTCAAGCAACACCATGGTGCCATGATCGGGAAAAATGTCCGTGCTGTGAACACCGGGCAATGACGCATGTGTTTTCGTCCAATGACCGGTTTTTTAACCGGAATAAAATTTATGATTTTCTGGAGTGTCCTTCCTGCCGTTGTCTTATCCTTTTTCCCCAAAACGGAAATTGGAACCCGGAAGAAGCATATCCTGATAATTATCCGGCTTATGCGACGGAGCCATTGCGCTGGTATCATCGGGTATTTTCCTGGTATTGTTTCCCGAAACTGCCCCAAAAAAACCCCATGCCGATCTGGGAAATCGGCGCCGGCACCGGACTATATTGGGAATATTTATCCCGCAAATATGCCGAGGTCTTTGGGATTGAAATGGATGCCCATGCGGTTCAGTCCGCCGAAAAACTTGGCCGACGGCTGAGGGTGGGCGCTTGGGAATCGTTTGATCCCGGCGAAGGCAGTGTCGGCGCATTGGTAATGAATCAGGTTATTGAACATTTGACGGCCAAACCAGATGAAGTATTTGCAAAATCATATCGCATCTTAAAACCCGGCGGTTTCTGGTGTTTCAGAACGCCCAATGCCGATTCATGGGGAAGACGCCGATTTAACGAGTTCTGGCACCCCCTTGAAACTCCGCGCCATACCGTTATCTACTCTCCCGGCGCAGTGAAAGCATTAGCCGGCAGAACAGGATTTGAATTTTACTCCATCCGTTATACCGGCAGGGCATATGATCTCACCCAGTCAGCCTATTATTTATCAAGGGACGGTAAACACCGTATGATCTTACTGAATAAAGGCATTCCGCTTGATTTTTGCGCCCGTCTCGCGGCAATATGGTTTAATTTACGCAGACAGGGAGATTCACTAGAAATTTTATTGCGCAAACCAGGAAAATTATCATGAGTTTAATTTAGAACAAATCTCTTCCACACGCGTTTTCACGCCGATTTCAGTCAATCGGTCATATAGCGAAACATATCCATTCAACCAGCGGTGCAAGTGCTTCAGGCCCAGCGGATAAATCCAATTCAGATAGCGGCGGAAGAGTGCCTTTTTACGTTTTGACCCGTGTTGAAAATGATATGTTAAAGCTTTTTGTGCTTCAACCAGCTCAAAATCTGCTTCAAATGAGCGAATAAAAAAGTTAAAATCTTCGCGATAGGCACCGGAGACATTCATGGAATCTTTGCCTTCTATAAACATGCCAATCCGCTTGAAATCATCCAAATAAAAGGCCATTGGTATATAGTGACGAGGAACATCGAGCGGCAGAGCAGGCTTAAAATTCTGGCAAAACTTTAGAAATGCTTCCTCTTTGAATTCATCCGGCGTATAGCCAAATCGCCGCCAAATCGTCCCGTCTGCTATTAAAGAAGCTCCCGACTCCACAAGGCGGCCTGTCACAAACCGGTTTGGCGAAAGCCAACACAGTAATTCGGTATCCCATCCAGGCGAGGCCACCTGATCATTAGTAAAAATTATACCTATAGGCGTAGAACATCTTTGCGCAGCCTTGTTAATCGTGCCGTAATAGCCGCAACGGTTCTGATTATATATGACTTCGCAATGAGCAGGCCACCGAGATGGTATTGTCTTTACCCAATCGCGGTCCTGCTGATCTGCCATGGGTTCAACCACAAAAATCAAATTGAGTTTTTCACGACTGTGCCGAATAAGGCTGTCAATTGCCAGTTCGCCAAAGTGAAAATTACCACCGAACGGAAACAAGATTGTCGCTTTATTATTCATAATAATTTATCCAATTAAGGCTTCCCAAGATGGCGGAAGGTTTTTTCTAACTTCTATATTCTTAAAGGGACGTCCTTTGCGAGCACCCTTTTTCTTGGCCCAGTCGGCCATCCGCCCTATCCCATCCGGCAAAGACACGTTATTGATCATATCTCCGAAAAAATGACGCGCTTTGGCATGCGATGCAAATGCGTGAATAACTTCTTTTCTGGCGATTAGATGCTTTATCGGCACTGAAAAATTCATTTTATCAGCCACGATTTTTGCTAATTCAATGACCTTATAAGGCTGGTCGGCGCCCACGTTGAAAATATGATTGTATGCTTCTTTTCGATTTACACTCTCAGCTATGATCGGCGCTACGTCAGAAATATGGCTGAAAGCACGGCTTTGTTGTCCATCGCCAAAAATGGTAAGAGGCAATCCTTGCAAAATCTGATTCATAAAAATACCAATGACATTCCGGTAAGGATCACCTATATTTTGACGCTCGCCATATACGTTATGCGGTCGGAAAATAATGTACTCCAACCCAAACATTTCGTGGGCTTCCTTTAGATCTAATTCAACCGCATATTTTGCTATGCCATACGGATCCTCCGGAAGCGGCGTCATCTCCTCTGTCATCGGCAATTGATTTCGTCCATAGACGGCAATGGATGAAGTAAATACAAAACACCGGACAGTTCCTGTATTCACCGCCGCATTGATAAGATTGATACTGCCAATAAGATTATTGTTATAATTAAACCGTTTGATGAAGTGGCTTAATCCCTCGGCCGCATATGCAGCCAGGTGAAAAACATAATCAAAGCGGTACTCGGCAAACAGATCGTTTAAGCGCTGTTCGTCATTGATGGATATTTCAGCAAAAATTGCCGCCGGAGACACATTGTCACGAAACCCGCCAGAAAGATCATCTATCGCGACAACTTGATGCCCGCGTTTCAACAATTCATCAACAACATGCGACCCAATAAAACCTGCGGCGCCGGTAACGAGTGAGATACTCTTATGTTGCATACAGTTAAAGTTTTTAGATTCTTATATACTTACTGTCAAGGGAAAATGGCACTCCTGCAAAAAAAAATGGGCGAAAAATTCTGGACAAGAGAAAGAGGGATTATTGAGCACTTAGCTACCTAGCATAAATACCCCGTGCAATATCCTATCCCTACTTGCAATATTGGAATGGAAATTCCAAAATAGGTTGAAAGAAAAATGCGGTAGGATATCTGCCTGGTTTTGTTATTCGTTTGTAAAATTCCATTTCAAAATCCAATATGAACCATAAAATCCACAAAATTTATGTCTATCTTGCGGTGGACATGTCCAACCTATTAAGTTAAACGGACTTGCCTTTCTGTAAATCCTCTAATAGCCAGTATCCTATCACGTCCCCGGATTGCATGATGCCATAATACCATGCGGAATCCACGAAGCGGCGGAAGCCGGAAGAGTTGAGCGCCACCGCCAACGCGCCATACCCATCTGGCATGTGTTTCATCCTCAGTTGGCAATCGGGAAAAAACCATCGGCCGAAGAAACCGGCTTTTCACTTCCCGGCATCAACGAGGGCATGCGCCGGTTGTATCCGAAAATGGCGTCTGCTCTGGGCGACCTCGCCCGTGTGTATCATGTGCCCTGTTATGATATGACCTTGTCCATGACAGGATTTGCCGAAACACTCTACGTAGATTACGTCCATTTAAACGACAAAGGCCAAGCCATTCTCGGCGAAAAAATCGCCGACTTTCTATATACTAATAGCTTTCGAGAAGCTGTCACGGCTTCTTATCAACGTCGGCCCGATTGAACCCAATTGGGAGTCTCAGATTGGACCGGTTCAACGCGAAACGGCCATAAACACGGCCAACGCAAAAAACAAAAGGGCGAGAGCCGCTTTCACGGCCACGATTGACCGGCGGGAGAATCCGAGGACCCGTTGCCAGGCAACGCCCGCGATGGCAAGCCCCATGACCACCAGTAAGGGTGTTATGAACATGAGATTATACAGCAACAAATACGCCAAACCATGCCCCCGGGCGGAAGGATCCTGTATAATGACCATGATCGTCGGCAAATAGATCTGCCCCGTGCAAACGACTTCCAGGATGGATACCACGAATCCCGCGGCAAAACAGCCGGCGACAAGGTATCGCCCGCGCAGGCGTTCCCGGAGAAACACCCGGATCCGCGCGCGCAGCGTTTCCGGAACTTTCACGCCGATCGCATCGGCGTCGCCGGTGCGGGCATACGCAATGGCATCGCGCGCCTGGAACGCGCCGGCGACCACGGCCAGAACCGCAACCATCCAATACACGGCATCGGCGACAGTCCGGAAAACGTCAAGACGATGCAGAGCCTTCATGGCGCCGAGTCCCATCAAAAAATAGGCAAGAAATACGGCGGCGCTGAACGTCAAACCCGCCTGCGTTATTTGGGCCGTGGTATAACGGCCGGACGCCAGGATGGAAACCAGGAATACGATTGTGGCAAACGCGCATGGATTGATGCCGTCAATCAACCCTGCCCCGGCCACCAACCAGAAACGCAGCCGTGTCAGCACGGTTGCTGTCGGAATTAAACGAGGGGAAGGCGAACAAAAAGAGGGCTGGGCACAAGGCGCAGGCAGATTAGTGGCAAAGTTGGAAGGAGGCGCAGTCAAGGCCGAAAATACGTTGGCAAGCGCCGGGCCCAAATCATGCAGGATACTCTCATGTCCCAGGAAGACCCGTCCGGCTGCAAATACTTCCATGGGCACGCTCTGCCTGACTCCATGGCGCCGCTCGTAATCCATCATCCGCTTGTAGTTTGACAGGTCGGCAATATCCAGGCGCTCAACACGCAGGCGGCCGGCGTATTGCCGCTCCAAACGTTCCATGAATTGCTTGACTTCCCCGCATTTGTAACACCCCTCGGTATAAAACAGTTGTAACGAGACGGCATTCGTGCCGATATCGGCCCTGCCGGGCAAAGGAAACAGCGCCAGAAAACTATAAACACTTAACGCAACCGCTAACACTGACCGCATGCAATGATTAAGGCAGGCGCGATTACATAAAAGAGCGTGAATCGTTGCTTCACTCATTCGGCAGGTGAGGGTCCGTGTTCTGGATATATTCGTCCCGATTGATCCGGAAATCGTTATCAGGATCGGCGGTGGCGTCGGAAGCATTGTTCGGATTGAGATTATAGTGGACTTCCCACCAATCGGGCATGCCGTCGCCATCGGTGTCTTGGGCCGGATCAAAGCTGAACGCATACTTCACCTGGCCGATATTGGCGATTGCAAAATCGTTCGTGACAGGCGCGCCGATCCATGGATAAATCATATACAGCCGGTCATAGAATGACTTTACCATCTGCTTGAGCTGGCCGAGATTTACGGCCGTATAATTGTTGCTGTTCGCCAAACTCAGCGTGAACCCGGCCCCGCCCGGCAGGGTATTTATTTCCTGCCATGCCATGGCGGCAACATGTTTCAACTGCCCAACGTTCGCGGCCGCAAAGTCATTTGTCACCCGGCCCTGTTCCAGGACGTTTCGTTGCCCCCACCATGCGGGCGATGAGCCGCCGGCAACGGCCTCCACCACGGTAATCTCCAGGGATTCCGTGTCCGAGAGGACCCCATCCGAGGCCGTGAACACCACCTCATAGGAACCGGTCTGGCCGGAGGAGGGAGTCCAGGAGAAAAAGCCGGCGCCGTTCTGGCCATCCGTAAACTGCGCGCCCGAAGGCAGACTGCCGGCTGACAGCGCGGGCACAGTGCCGTCTTCATCAAAAGCCCAGACGTTGACCCCGAGCGGCTGGCCCGCCCCAGCCACAACCGGAGATATTTCCGCCAGCACAGGCGGATGATTTGAAACACCGGATCCCGTGCAATTGATCAGGTAGAAACAATCCGACGCGTTCGCGTCAAACAGGTTGAAATAATAATCCCACCCCTCTTCGGGATTCAGCTTGCGTTCCTGCGAGATCCAGAAGTTGGCCGGAAGAATCTGCTTGCCGTCTGACCGCGCAACCGAGGTTAAAACCTGGTTGCTGGATGTAGAGAGCTTGACGTAAATCAATCCCCAGGAAGGCGTTGAAATGGTCATGGTCTGATTGGAACCCGCGGACTCCAGTTGCGCGTATTCTTCATCCATGAAGGAGACCTGATTATTGCTCCCCTGCGATTCATACACATAGCCGTCCTCGGCGAGATAATCGCGGATATTATCGCGGCCAGGCAGATCAACCTGCACGTCGTGAATGAGAAGGTGCGTGTGCAGGTTGGCCGGCTGGATCAGCGAGGTCAATTCCCCGCCCAATTCATCCGAATGAGACACGCTGGCCGTGAACTTGGTAAATGTGCCGGAGAGGGAACAGGCCATTTCCCATCTGACAGCCGAGGCCGCTCCCGAAGCAACCGTCCCCATATCCGCCAGCAGGCTGGCGGCGCACGTTTCCCCGTTCACCTCACAGCCGCGAATATCAAAAGCAACCAGGAGCCCGTTGGTGTTGGACACGATCTCGGGCTGGGCCATCTCAATTTTGAGGTTATACGCCGCCCCGGCACCGATATTTAGCAGGCGCAAACCAAGGGAAAACGGAATGGAAGCCTCAATATTGGTCGTGAAAGCATCATCGCCGTAGACATGACTCGGCAAAAAATAATCCAGCGCCAGATTTGGCAGGGGCTTTACGTAAATGTAATCGGGCATCACCTCCGTGACATAGGATGTATCGCCAAGCTTGTAAGAGAGCGTGGCGCCGACGTAATAAAGGACGCCTTCCGGTTGTTCGCCGCCGGCGCTGATTGCCGGGATGATCAGCCAATGAATGTCAGCGGCGGTGGCAGGCGCCACCACCCCGCTGCCGCTTACATCCGCAATCCCGGACATGGAATCCACCGTGATGAAAAACAGGGCGTTGGTGTTATTGGGGTCAGAGGTTGCGGTCACGGTCTGGCCCTCGCCATCCGTAAAAATAACTTCCACGTTCACGTTAGTCAAGCTCAGTCCTTCCAGGTCGTTTTTAATGCGCATATGGGCGTCAAACGCCTGCCGTTCCAGGGTCACTTCCTGCGCGATCTCCATCTTAACCGTGGCGCAGGCGGCCATAATCTCCTGGCATGAGAGTTGTACGGCAACCGCCAAAACAATCAACGGGCCTGTCAATCGCATCCAATTAGAATATATCTGCGCGTTATTAAATCTCATTTCAACCCGCTTTCTGTTTTGATCCGGCCCGCGGTCATAGCCGATTTCATTTTTGTTATGTGTTCGGCTGTGAGCCGGATTGTTCCTTTATGTCATTTCCCGTCAGACAAATTATTCGTCTCCATGCCTATTGTTGAATATTGAGAGACAACTCCTAAGTCCGTGTTCGAAGAAACCCAAACGAGATTATCAAAATTGTTTTCAAGCCACCGCGTTTGCGACTCAAATGAAAACAATCTCCCGGATGACGGAATAAATTCACTTAAAAAATTCTCCGGCGACATATTGAACCAAGGAAGTTCTGTCTCATCATTTTTTGCGGACTTCGCCCCATATAACACCCAGCATAGCCTGATATATTTAGGTAGGTATTCCTTGTTCCCTGTATTTACCAGCCAGCGCGCGCTTCGATGCGCTATCCACACATCCGAATCGTTCACATAACGCTCAGATGTCTCTTCTTTTTGATAATTCATCTCATATAACGCCGTAAAGAGTCTTCTGCGAAGCGAGACATTTTTTGTTTCGCCCATTAACCTGTTAATCTCGTCGTAACTTTTTAATTTGCCGCCTTCAGATTGGCGCAACCAGCAAGCAAGCATCAATGCTTCCTTGGCAAAAGCAAGCGAACAACGCCCTTTGGTTATATATTGGGACACTATTTCCAGTACTGTTTGGCAAAATGAGTCATAATATTTCTCGCTCTTTAGTTTATAATCAGCTCCCTCTTCTTTCCGACGGATATCACCGCGCCAAAATATCGCATACTCCATCGCATCTATAAACGTTTTATATGTACTATTATAATTCTCAAAAATATTTAGGCCTTCGAAAGGCCAAAGATTGGAGACATCTATAGTATGTTCTCTTGTAGTACAGACCCATGCTCCAAGCAACACCTTATGATAGATTGACAGGGTATCCATTCGCTTCCTTAGATTGCTTCCCGAAACACCTTCAAGCACCAAAAGAATTTTAGTTATTTCCGTCATTTCTACAGATAAATAATGAGCCGAGGCATATTCGGCGTCATCACGTTCTTTATTCTCCGGCATGATTTGCCCATCGGAACAACATGTTAAAATCAACATTACGCTAATTACGCAATAAAAAATTAATTTGTATCTCATTAGCTCACCTTGATCTTTTATTATTGATTGTACCACTCACCTGATACATGTCTTCTTAATTTACCCAAACAGTTGTCAATAGGTTTTAGTACGAGAGTCCTGGCAATATTGTGTTAAAGAGATCATCTGCATTACAGCAATCCAACGATGTGCCATAACCACAGAAGTCCGTTATGTTTTGTAGCCTCTGAGGCATGATAGGCGTGTACTTCAATTGACTAAGAGATTTTTTTATAGCTTTGTATGCTTCGGAATAAAAACCAAATATCGATCCGCTTCCTGGCATAACATCGCCGCCAAACATTTCCGCAGTAGTCAAAAACACCTCTAACGCATCAGTCGAACTCAGAGACGAACCATACGTTGATGTTTTACTGACAACATCGGCAATTTTTAATGCCATTTCAGAGTACTCCCTAGCCTTATCTATTGGTAATCTACTAATATCAATACCATAGAGATTACGCAATATTTCGGCAGCTCCAGCGGTGACGTCTGTAGTCATTTTTGCTTTATCAACAATTTCCTTTAATTGCGAAGACATGTCTTTAATCTTGTCAACATATTGTTGAAAGTCCTTGTTATTGCCAATAATTTTATCCGTGACATCACGTATCCTATTCGCTAGCCGAGGGCACTTAGACGTGCAACTTCTTGTCGCCTTGTTCAGGCTATTCATCAAAGCGGAGAATTCTTTTAGCGTGGCAAGGCCTAAAGGATCCTCAAAAGCAACCGGATTGTTTCGGCAATATGCAAAAAGATTCAATCCTCCTATTTCCTCTATTGGATCTCGTGACAGGTATCTTCTGGATATAGGGGTCACATCCGAACTTATAACTATTTAATTTCGCCTTCATATTTTTCCAACACCAGATGCCATTGCTTGGATAGGACTTTGTCCTGTTTCAACTTGCGCTCCAACCGCCGGATCGCCATGCCCACGGCGGCATAGTCCACTCCATTACACTCCGCGCCAATCTCCGCCATTGTCATCCCCGCATAATCACGCGCCGCTTTATACACTAACGCTCGTCCGCTGTCTCCATGCCTGTCTGCAAAATCAGCCCATTTCTCCCCCTTGACCAGTTCCACCGCTTGACGTGCCTCATCAAATGTAATTCGCCTTCTAAAAATTCGCTTCCCCGCCGTTTCACGGCCAATAACCAACCCCTTTCGTAACTTATCGGCAAACGCTCGCGTCCCCAACGCTATCCCCGCTTTTAGTTCACCCCATGGCGATTCCATCTCGCCATCTTTTAACCGCCCTTCCGCAAGCTTCCGATAAGATTCCTCCCCTTTCCCCGCTCTCTGCAGCAGTGTCTTCCGTTCCAACCACAATGGAACCTTACCATATCCGGCATACGCACGGTAAGAACTCCAGGCATAGCCCCGCAGAACTTCCAACCGCCGGGCCACCATTTCCCGCGATGGCGGAGCGGACAACCCGGCCGACTCTGCTTTGCGCACCGGCTTGCTTAATCCCAATCCCGCCACCCGCACCGGATTGAGATGAACATATATGCTCATCTCCAATCCCCATCTCGCGCTTTCCAATACAACCGCTTTGTATCGCCCCTGCATCAGATGCCCGATCCGCCCGTGCCGCCGATTGAACCACACCCCATAACTCACATTCAGCCACTGCATCGCACGGCTCAGATTCGCCTCCGGCGTCTCGACGATCAGATGATAATGATTCGTCATCAGCACATACGCATGTATCCGCACCTGATATCGTTCCACGGTCGTTTTCAGAAGCTCCAAAAAATGCATGCGATCCCGATCATCCCTGAATATCGCCTGCCGCTCCTGCCCGCGCGATGTCACGTGATACCATGCCCCGGCATATTGCTTCCTTAATGGTCTTGCCATACCTAAACTTTTTCATCTCCCCGTCCATAACACAAGACTTATTTGTTATATGTTCGGATGCGACCCTTATTCATGTCACCCCCGATCCCTCCTTATTTCTTATATTTTGAGACGCGTTCCTGATTACCTCATTTCTCCCATGTCTTTAGACTAAAGGACTTGATTTTTCGGCTCTTTGTATATTGCAAATCAAGATACCAGCCTTCAATCCAGGACTGCCCGTCAGGAACTTTGGATTTGTGGAGCACACCAAAATCAACTCTAGCACATAAACCTTCACGGCCCTCTCCACAATCTATGAAATCCTTACCAAATATTTGCTTAACAACTTCAAGATCAACGCCCCTGTCAATAACCCATTGATCAATCAGTGAAATACAAAAGTGAAGCTTCTCGTGACCATTGGTACATTTCGCATATTGTTCTGCCAACGGCTTTGTATCTACTGCTGGTGGAGACCAAGGAATGATTTTAGGAATTACTGTATTAGTGGAGGCCACCTGGTTGGAAATGGAACTGGCAAGCCCTAGCACGGTTACTGAACAGCAGATAATTAAAAAAAATCCAATGCGCATATTGTTCCTATGTTACGGTGGTGAATACGAAAGGCTTTTACGACCGTTTCTGACACACGAACCGCACCACATTGTAGCATCGTATATCCGAGGCGTACGCTTGCAAACAGTAACAAACTGCTCTCCATATTTCGCACCTTGGTTCATATACACATAATAATCACCGGTACTTAGCACATAATTCCAAACATTTGGATCATTATCCTGCATCGATATAATTGAATCTCTACGAATACTCCCATCTTGTCCAGGCGTCGGCGCCTTTCCATTTCTCCAACGCCCTTGTTTGGCAAAAACCACATGACAAGGTTTTTCACTCGGACATTCTTTTTTATGATCATTTGCTTCCGCCTGACTGAGATAACACTTCGTGTCCGCCATGGCTTCTGGAGTGCCTGCTCTGTTTTGAGCCTCGCATACGACACCAATGCATCCCCTTTTCAGCTGATTTAGCTGGAACTGCGTCGGTTGTATTCCTTGCGATTGAAGCCATGCAATATAATCGGCTAATGAGTAGGTTGTACATTCATCGTCCGCTTCCGATGGTGAAAACCCCCAAGTATCCCGCAAATTCACCGGATTATTCATCACAAATGCCATTAGGTTTATTCCTCCCATTTCTCCAATCGGATCCTGGCTGAGGAATCTCCCGGAAATCGGATCATAATACCGCATGGTGTTATAATGCATGCCGGACTCCTCATCATAATACTGGGAGGAAAACCGGAGATTACAGATAATCGTGGAATTGGAAGACACAACGGCATGGCCAAAGGCATCACAAACCAGCGACCAGACTACCAAGCCGTTCTTGTCTGTTAATTTCTGAGGCGCGCCAAGATGATCGTTAACAAAGTAATAATATCCGGTTGAACTCCCCGACTGACGCATGAAAACCGGGTCGTTCATCCAAAGCGAATTCGGCTTGTAGGCATAACTTTTTGTTTCGTTGCCGGCGGAATCGTATTCGGCAATCAGACCCTCGTCTGCATAAAGGTAATAGTTTGTCACTCCGTTGACCACTTTGGAAAGCCTTCTTCCAAACGGATCATACGTGTATTGCGCAAATGTTACACCGTTAGTGGCAATCTTTTGGAATTCTACCATACGGTTTTCAATATCCCACGTGAACGTGTTGGTCTCCGTCGCACTTGTCTTGTTCGTGACACTGCCGTTGGCATCATACTGCAACGTAATTTGAGATTCAGTATTTGATATTTCAGAATATTGATTAAGAGAATTCACAGAATAAGTGGAGTTAAGAGTTCCGAGTTCAGATTTCACAGTTGAAGAGGAAAGCTTATTCCCCATGGCATCATAAACAAAAGCCTCGTTAGTTGCCGCGCCAACCGGGCCGGAATAACCATCAATAAAAATATTCGTCAACTGATCAATGAGATCATATTCATAGGCGTAATCGCCTTGCTCGGTATTCTGAGCCAGAATATTGCCCGCCAAATTACGCGAATAGACGCGAGACAGGAGCGGGTTCTGAGCTGAATCCAAGGCCACATTGGTCATCATGCTCATCATCGCATCATAACCGTAATTTCGGTTGTTGCCGCCGGGCAGATTCTGGCCGGACAATTGGCCATATTGATTCATGCTGTAGGAAATGGTTC
>Ga0074199_1002263_pt1 | contig 12368 bp, 13 predicted proteins | sample EPASupsiteSAE347_FD_64528 | JGI IMG/M metagenome (GOLD analysis project Ga0074199, IMG submission 64528) | Bioremediated contaminated groundwater from EPA Superfund site, New Mexico - Sample SAE3-47 | ecosystem: Environmental > Aquatic > Deep subsurface > Groundwater > Contaminated ...
TCATTTTCGAGTGGAAATGAGGGTAAGATTGGTTTTTTCAACTCAAATTGAAAAATATAGTCGTTTTTTTTGTTGATATTTTAATTGTTTTGGATTCATTGAAGTTGGATTTGAGACAGCCTGTGAAGCACCTTTTATGTAACGGGTGCATCTATCCTATATACGAGATATTCTTGGTGTTCCATTGCCTCATTGAGCGTTAGGGGCAAAAGCGGTGAATCTTCAACCCAAGGCCCGTATGGACAGTATTTGAGTTCCCAGCAAGGTTTACAGACACGAGTGGCTGCCAATTTAAACTCAGCAAGAACCTCCGCATCAGGTTTATCTGAATCGAATCCAAATAAAGTTTTAATTTTTGAATCTATCATCGGCGCATATTACTATTTCACTTATAATGTTTCATCTTTGTAATGCCTCTGAAAGTTTACTGGAAAATCGCGCCCCTGTCAGCCGAGCCGACCTGTTTCTGGTACCGCGCAAGATATCCCTTCGTTACCCTCGGCGCCGGGGGTTTCCACGCTCTTTTCCGTCTCTCAAGTTCGTCCTCAGGCACGTTCAGGTTCAATACCCTGCCAGGGATATCTATCTCTATGGCATCGCCCTCCCGCACGAGCGCGATGGTTCCACCCTCAGCAGCTTCAGGCGATACATGGCCTATGCAAGTTCCCCTTGTCCCGCCTGAGAACCTGCCGTCCGTGATTAGCGCCACAGAATCCATGAGTCCCATTCCCGCGATTGCTGCGGTGGGGGAGAGCATCTCGCGCATGCCGGGTCCGCCCTTTGGGCCTTCGTACCTGATGACCACGCAGTCGCCGGGTTTTATCTTTTTCCCCATAATGGCTTTCATCGCCAGCTCCTCGCTGTCAAAGACGCGAGCAGGCCCGGAGAACCTGAGCATATTCCGGTTCACAGCTGTCTGCTTTATCACAGAGCCACTGGGTGCAAGGCTTCCGTAAAGTACAGCTATGCCGCCTTCCGCATGCACGGGCGAATCGAGGGTTGCGATGATCTCTTTATTTGCGCGCGGATTGATGATTATATACCCGTCAAGATTCTCTCTCAGGCTCTTACCGGTCACGGTCATTGCATCCAGGCTGAGCTTCTCGTACAGCCGCAGCATCATGGCTGGAACGCCTCCTGCACGTTCAAAATCTATAAGGTACCTGTCCCCTCCGGGCCTGAGGTTTATAAGATGCGGCGTCTCTTTGCTCAGTTCATCAAACCTCAAAAGCGCAAGGTCAAGCCCGAATTCAGAAGCTATCGCAGGCAGGTGGAGTGCTGTATTAGTGCTGCCCCCTATTGCCATATCCACGCGGATGGCGTTATCGAGCGATTCCGCAGTAACGATCTGACGCGCCGTTATTCCTTTCTTCACAAGTTCGATTATCCTCATGCCCGACTGCTTCGCGATCCTGATCTTCCTGGCGTCCACTGCATGTGCGGTCCCGCATCCCGGAAGGCTCAGTCCCAGAGCCTCTGTCACGCAGGCCATCGTGTTGGCAGTGAAGAGCCCTGCGCATGAGCCTGCGCCGCAGCACGAGCAGTCCTCAAGGTTCTTCAGTTCCTGGTCGCTTATCCTGTTGCTGCCGCGCGCCCCCACAGCCTCAAACAGTGAGATAACGTCCCTGGGCTCATCCCCGACAATGCCCGGCATCATTGGTCCTCCTGTGACCGCAACAGCGGGAATATCAAGCCTCCCTGCAGCCATCAGGTGTCCGGGGACGATCTTGTCGCAGGTCGGTATCATGACCATGCCGTCGAACTGGTGTGCCTCTACCATGAGTTCGATGCTGTCTGCTATCAATTCCCTGCTCGGGAGCGAGTTCTTCATGCCGGTATGGCCCATAGCGATGCCGTCGCAGATCCCGATTGTATTGAACTCAAACGGCACTCCGCCGGCCAGCCGTATCCCTGCTTTCACAGCCTCAGCAAGCTTATCGAGATGGATATGCCCAGGTACTACCTCGTTCCATGAATTTACCACTCCGATGAACGGCAGCTCCATCTCTTCATCCGTCAGCCCGACCGCTTTTAATAAGGACCTGTGCGGGGCGCGCTCAAGCCCTTTCTTGATATTATCGCTTCTCATGGTTGTTCTGCTGAATATACGCCTCCACTGAAAAATGTTTTGATTCATCCTTTCAGGAGGATTATTTCTATTAATAGGAGTATTTTCAAATTAGGATATGTTAGTGTATGCGGGAGAAAATTAACGTCGCAAAATCCAGGATTGAGCGTTCCTGGGAGTTCATCCAGTTCGGTCTTGTCAGGATACTTATAGCTATGGGCGCAGGTTTCATTATCGCCTCTGTACTGAATCCTGCAGGGACAAGCCGCCTGATAGGGATGATCCTATATAATCCCGATTTGCTGTCCGAGGCGCTCCAGCTTGAAGAGACCTGGATACTGCTCGGTTTCGGGATGGGGCTGATCATATTCGGCATACTGCTGTATACATTCACATATCTTACGGAGTACCACTTCAGGCTTATACTCCAAAAGCTGAAAAAGAACCAGATAAAGGAGATATATAGAAGAGGGCACAGCCAGCTTCTGGAACTCCAGTTCATAATCACAACCTCTTTTTTAATAGCGTTCACTTTATCAAGGGCCATCGTCGTCATATCGGGTGAGTCAAAACCTTCGCTTGAACTGTGGGTGGGGAACTACCATATACACCATTTTTTCTTTGGCATCCTGCTTTTATCAATAAGCGGCTGGATAAGCCTCATCGAGGGTCAGAGAAAATACAAGAAGCTCTCTGCGGTCCTCTATGGCGGCGGTCTCGGTCTGTTCATGGACGAGTTCGGTCTTTTGCTCACATGGGGTAATTATTGGGCTACGCAGTCGTACATTTTCGGCGTGATCGTCATATTTATTTTCCTGAGCATCATTTTATACGAGCACACAAGGGAGAGAAACAGGTGACTTGAGCGAATATCTATAAGCAATATATATGCCCGGATTGCCAAAGTTATCCCTGACAATCAACTTTCGCTATGTGAGGTGATCCTATTGAACCTGCTCCTCAATAAATCCCGGTTCAACCTGATAACGATATACCAGCCCGTGACCTGCCACGCCAGAACTGTAAGATAACCTGCCATCAGTCTTGCGCCACGTATCTTATGGTCAATACCCGACAGATCTCCAATAACCTGTGGATATATCAGTGCAAAGAGCTGCGGGATCGATGTATTTAAGAATGCAAAAACAAGAGGTACAGACCAGGCGAAAGTATAGACCCGCCGTGATATATTATTCAATGTCATCACCATTACCAGGAATGGTATGAGCAGGTCAAGATTGGGCTCTGAAACCCAGGCGCGAGTGAGCAGGAATATCAGGATTATGCTGCAAGCGCTCCGTGTCATTTCCTCCGGCGAATTGAACCGCGGATGCAGGAAGATGTAGCCTGATGCTACAGCAGGTATCCATACAAACCCGAGCACGTACAGGAAATCAGGGATATGGTTTGTGCCGTGCAGGGCTTCCATGAAACCAAAGATGGATAAACCTCCTGCAACCGTTTCGTGAGCGTCCCAATTTCTCAATACAGTCCCGGGATTCCAGTCTAACAGGTAGAACGGCACTACTGTTAGAACAAGAATCGATGCCAGAGAGATTATGAGATATTTTGCGCAACTTTTCATCGACCCACGGGCTGCGTATATGATCGGAAGGGGAAGCAGTGGCAGAGCAACAGGTTTCAGGGAAATAGCAAGCGCAAGCAGGATAGCAGACCTGCCTGTCATTTTGCGATGCAGGTAATGAAATGATAATATCACAAGGAAAGCAACGATCCCGTCGATCTGGCCCCAGGCAGATGTCGTGATCAGAATAAATGGATTAAATAGAATAAGAAGCCACGCTCTTCTGGCTTTTATTCGATCGATCTTCAGATCGTGCAGCAGCATATTTCTTACTGCGTAGGCAAGGAATATGTTTCCCGCTATTATAGGGAGCTTGATCGCGAAGTTATACAGGAACAGGTCATGGACGATTTTATAGGAAAGCAGATAGATGAGCCCAAGGATCATAGCCCACGGAGGAGGATACCCTATGCCTGGAGTTATTCCCTGGAATATCTCGTGATTGAAAATGCCACCGAGGTAGTGCTGTTCATAGGGATTCAACCCCCCGGCAACAAGATACCCTGTCCCCATTGATATTCTTATGTCATAGAAGTGACCCAGGAAAAAGGCGAGGGGAATCTGTATCATCAGGCTCAGAAGTAAAGCCAATTCATCTCGCTCAAGCAATGACCCAATCCTGTGCCTGACGATTTCTGCGTACACGTTACATCTCTTTCTTGCTCTGTGACATACTTTAAGTATCCGACAAATATTTATGAGTTCGTATTTATCCCGATGAGTATCGCTATGGCGACAATAAACTGTTGGATTGGTATTAAAGTCCAACTCCTAATAATATTATTAAATGTATCGAATATTTTCACACTGCTTGGCACTGGGATTTACATTCAGAAGGATATCTGTCGTGGCAACTTGTACAGCAGATTATCTTAACAATGTTGCAGAGGGATATGATGGAATTAATATATAAACAAGAATTTTATGAAATAAAGTCAGTGTGCATTGAAATAAAGAATGTACTTGGTCCAGGATTTCTTGAAAAGGTTTATGAAAATGCATTGAAAATAGAACTTGAGGAACGAGGTTTTGAAATCAAACAACAGTATCCGATTAAGGTTATCTACAAGAATAAAATAGTAGGTGATTACATCGCTGATTTGTGTATTGTCAATAAGATAATTATAGAAATGAAAACTGTAAATGAAATAACAAGCATACACAAGGCACAACTTTTGAATTATCTAAAAGCTACAGGGATAAAACTCGGAGTTCTGGTCAATTTTAGCAGAGATAGAAACACAGTTGATGTTGAAAGAATACCAAATTTAATTTAGGATAGATTATGAAAATAGCGTACTCTACAACAAGAGTTCGTTGGAGTTCGTCTCAGTTCGTTGTTTATAAACATAAAGATTTAACAACGAACTGAGACGAACTCAAAACGAACTCTCGGTTTTATTATTTTAAGTTATATTTATCTATCAATATCAAGTGGAGAGGTGGGTCTGAACCAAAGTACTTCATCAAAAATAATTTTTAATGATATAGTATGTATAAATACATACTATATTATAATAGCAAAAAACAATGTCTGTAGATGGAGACTACCAAATCTTAACGATATTTTCCAACGGCTTTATGATGCTATAGGCCATGTCTCTGCTATAGATGCAAATCCTTTTAAGTCGTGAAGTTCAACTAAAAGTGACAAGTATGGAAAGCATTACTCTTGAAAAAATTCATGAGGACTTGTTGTTGATCAAAAAAGATCTGAACAAAATTCGAATCTATTTTGATGAAGATGAGTTTAAACTTGCAGATGAAATAAAAAAGCAGATACTGGAATCTCGTAAAATACCTATTTCCCAGATGATACCTCAGGAAGAGGTTGAAAGGGAATTTTTATGAATTTCGAGATCTTATGGGATCCTAAAGCCATCTCACAACTAAGAAAACTCCCAAAGACATTTCCTCACGCGTAGTAAAAAAGATCAGGTTAGTGGGCGAAACTGGAATTGGACTGGAAATGTTAAAAGAGCATGAATATGGGTTCAAGATCCGAATCGGGGATTACCGAGCTTTATGCGATGTGTATTATAATCCAAGAACAATTGTTATCAGGATAGTGGAACATAGGAAAAAAGTTTATAAGGAATGATGGCTGGAAGCAGACGACAGTACTCTTACGTGACTATATTTCCTATTAGCTAAGCTCCTGCTGATCTTGATATGGTATCTTATCCGGAACAACCTCCCCTACTGCCCGGAGCAGGCAAAACCGCCGGAACTATCTGCAATGGAAAAGTGAGCTGATTTGAGACCAAGATATAAATAATACCAGCTCAATTTTACAGGCATGAAATGTCTTGTGACCGGCGGTGCGGGATTTATTGGCTCTAACATAACCCAGCATTTATTAGACAGCGGAAATGAAGTTATATGCCTGGATAATTTCGATCCGAACTATGCTGTCAAAAAAGCAAACGTAGATCCATTCCTGTTGAACAGGGATTTTGAGCTTGTCGAGGGAGATATCCGGAATAAAGAATTGATGCAGAGGCTTGTTGAAAATATTGAGTGCATATTCCATGAAGCTGCGCTGGTATCTGTAGTGGAAAGCATGAGAGACCCGGTAAAAACAGCCGAGATAAATACGATCGGGACATTGAACGTCCTCAATGCAGCTCTTGCCGGCGATGTCAGGAAGGTTATAATCGCGTCTTCTGCCGCAGTGTACGGAGACTCGCCGGTTCTGCGCAAAAAAGAGGATGCTACACCGGATCCAAGATCACCCTATGCCGTGTCCAAGCTTGACTGTGAATACATTGCAAAAATATTCCATGAAGAATACGGATTAGAGACCACCTCCTTGCGTTATTTTAATGTTTATGGACCAAGACAGGATCCCACCTCACAATACGCTGCTGCGATACCTAATTTTATCAGGAAAGCATTAAAAAATGAGAGCATACCGATCTATGGGGATGGAAAACAAACACGCGACTTTATTTTCGTAAAGGATGTCGTGCAGGCTAATGAGCTGGTGGTTTCTAAAGGAGAGGGCAAGATCTTTAATGTGGCGAATGGTAGCGCTATATCGATCAATGAACTGGCAGAACTAATTATCGAACTGGCAGATTCAAAATCAAAGATAATATACAAAGAACAAAGAAAAGGCGATATAAGGCACAGTCTTGCAGATATTAGTGAGATAAGGAAAGTCGGATTCAAGCCGGGAATAAGTCTAAAAGAAGGTCTGAAAGCTACGATCGAATGGTTTGAGGAACACTACAACTGAGGTGAAACTGTGAAAACGGATCCGGTAGTTATCGCTGCTCTGCCTGCCTACAATCATAGGAAAGTTTCTTAACTGGTTGTACACTTTTTGGGGGTTCACTCCTAAGTATTGCAAAAGGTTTCGAGACTAAGATTTATATAAGGCTAATTCTATTTTACAAGCATGAAATGCCTGGTGACTGGCGGCGCGGGACTTTATAGGTCGCAACTGTGCAAATGGGTTGATGTATATATTGAGGTTATTTTCATGGAAAGGCTGTTTTACAAAATCAATAGGTGTTTGAAGTGTATATCATATTAACTATCGTTGTCTCAATGCTTTCCGCTTCAATTGCTCAGGTACTGTTTAAAATCGGTTTAGATAAGATAGGGGAAATACAACAAATAAACATTCACACGATTACAGCTATATTATTTAATAGATATATTGACATCGGGCTTTCATTATATGTTATCAGCTTCGCTTTATGGTTTGTTGCCCTCTCAAAAAAGGATTTAAATTTTGTTTATCCTTTCACCGGCTTGACTTTTATTTTTGTATTTCTAATGTCATATTTTATTCTTGGTGAAACTATATCAAAAAATGGTATAATAGCATCTTCTTTAATTGTGACTGGAATTTTGTTATTAAGTAGAGCATAAAAAGTGATATAATAAATGAGTCTCAGTGTTGGAATTGTGATTCCTGCATACAATGAAGCAAAAACTATTGGAGAAGTAGTTGCTGCTTGTAGGAAGTATGGTATTGTAATCGTGGTAGATGATGGTAGTACCGATAATACAAGCTTGATAGCTAAAAAGAGCGGCGCAATCGTACTTACACAGCCAGTGAATATGGGGGTTGGGTTTACTACTACTACCGGTAATTACTATGCAATAAACGAGTTGAAATTTGATATTGTAATCAATATCGATGCCGATGGGCAACATTCTCCTGACACAATTCCAAAACTTTTAGAAAAAATAGAAGAGGGAAGCGATTTTGTATTTGGTTCTAGAATGAAGAATCATGAAGAGATGCCTTTTATAAAAAAATTAGGTAACAGTTTTATTACATCATTTAATAACTTAATTTTTGGAACGAAAATTTCTGATACCCAAACGGGGTTGAGAGCTTTTACTCGTTCGGCCTATGAAAAGCTAAATCTGCAAACCGACGGCTATAGTATATGTTCTGAGTTCGCGTGTGAAGTGGGTAGAAATAAAATTAAATATAGTGAAGTAGCTATAAAAGCTTCATACAATGATTGGACAAAGGTTAAAGGTACGAATATATTTCATGGGTTGAGAATAATCTATGAAAGCATTTTAATGAAGGTGAGAAGATGAACATAGCAATTCCACAATTAATGACTATTATGTTAGGGATATTGTTTATTTATTATTCAAATATACAATATAAAAAAAAGTTATTTAATAGATCCGAGTTCTCCTTTTGGTTATTGGTTTGGGGAGGTCTAATTTTAGTTTCAATCAGCTCTGCATTCATTGTATCACTTTCAAAACCGATAATATTTTATAGATTATTGGATATAATATTAGTTGTTTCAATTATAGTGCTTTTTGGGTTAGGTTTTAAACTGTACAAAAAAATAAATGAAAATGAACAAAAAACAAAAGAATTGATTAGAAAAATTACTTATTCAGAGTCGACAAAATAACCTAATAAATAATGAAAATTGTTCTTATTAATCCGCCACTTATAGCATTGAGAGGAGATTTCTTGGGTAGTGGCATCCCCTCCCTTCCAGTTGGAACACCATATTTGTCAGCATTTCTGAGAGAAAAAGGTTATGAAGTTTCAATTATCGATGCTTTTGGTGAAAAACCCTACCAAACCAAGTGTTACAGAGATAAATATCTTCTAAAAGGATTGTACTTAGAAGAGATCATAAAAAAAATTGCAGTTGATATCGATCTGATTGGAATTTCGATCCATTCAGGGGAAACATTTTCATTTTCTCTAGAATTAATTAAGGAAATTAAAAAGAAGTTTAACGCTCCAGTTGTTGTGGGCGGCGCCCTTCCAACAGTAGTGTATAAAGAATTTATATCTGCTGGTGTGGATTACGTTGTGTTGGGCGAGGGAGAGTACACATTATTAGAACTGCTAGAATCGTTACAAGGAAAAAGAGAACTAAAGTCTATTAATGGAATTGCATATGGAAATACTGTGAATCCTAAAACTAAATTTATTGAGAACATAGACTCGCTTCCATTTCCAGCCATTGACCTTTTACCTCTGGAAAATTACTGGAAGTTAGGTTATGCTCATGGCCCAGTAAGTGGAAAATATACATTTTTAATAACATCAAGAGGATGCCCTTATAACTGTAATTTCTGTGCAGCGCCTTCTATTTGGCAAAGAAAATGGCGGGCGAGAAGCCCTGAAAATGTTGTAGATGAGATGGAATATCATTTTAAGAAATATGGAATTACGGATTTTCACATTCAAGATGATAACATGACCTTTCAGAAAGGTCGTGTCATTAAGATAAGCAAAGAGATTCTAGATCGGGGTTTGAAAATCACTTGGAAATTGGCAGCAGGTATGAAAATTGAAACCATTGACGAGGATACCCTTACTTGGATGAAGAAGGCTGGATGTGATTACATTTCGATTTCACCCGAATCGGGGAGTAAAGATGTCTTAAAACTGATGAATAAACCATTTGATTATGATTATGCATTTAAAATGGTAAGAGAGGCCAATGAATTGGAGATTAAAGTTCAGGCATGTTTTGTGCTTGGATACCCTGGCGAAACGGATAGAGATCTCAAGAAGACCAAAAAATATATTAGTAGCTTGGCTAAAGCAGGTGTAGATGAAATTGGACTATTTATTATGACGCCACTTCCTGGAGCCACTGCCTATGATACATTTCCGATACAAGAATATGAAGAATTAAACTTTTCCCCGCAGTGGAGAGATGATTATAAAAAATTGCAAAATATGCGAGTCAAACTTTATATATATTTTATTTTAATCCGATTTATATACTTCCCGAAAAAAACATTTAAAAGCATATATAATTTACTAACAAGAAAGTTTGAAATTAAAATGGAAATGACCTTTTATAGAATGATCAGGTGGCTGATATTTGATGGAAAATATAATATGTAATCTTTGTGAAGCGGAGGATTATTCGATTGTGTATGAAAAAATACCGGATAGAGAAGATGTGGAAATCACGGCTAAATACTCGGCAGCGAAAGGAGTCCTATGTACAGACCAAGTAGTTAAATGCAATAAATGTGGGCTTGTTTATATAAATCCGCGCTTGGAAGATAATACAATAATAAAGGCAGTTTCTGAGGGAGACGATAAGTTTTATGTTTCACAAAGAGAGGGAAGAATCGAAACTTTCAGAAGAGGAATTGAACTTGTGGAAAAATACTCACCGAGTGGGAAAATTTTAGATGTGGGCTGTGCAGCAGGATTTTTTCTTACTGCAGCTAAAGAAAGAGGGTGGGAGACATATGGTGTAGAACCTAATACTTTTTTATGCGAATACGGAAAGAATGAATTTGGACTTAACGTATTCAATGGAACTTTAAAGGATGCGAAGTTTTCCGATGGTTATTTTGATGTTGTGACGATGTGGGATGTCTTAGAGCATACCACAGACCCTTTAAGCGAATTACATGAGGCAAATAGAATTTTAAAAAAGGGTGGCGTGTTAGTTATTAATTTTCCTGATTTTGATAGTATCTGGGCCAAGGTATTCAGACGAAAATGGTGGTTTCTTCTCTCTCACCATTTATATTATTTTACTCCAAAAACATTGAGATTAATGCTAGAGAAAGCAGAGTTTGAAGTCATTGCTCAAAGGTCACACGCGCAGAAATTAAAACTTGGTTATATGATTGACATGATAGATAGGTTAAGTAAGGATGCTGTTAGCCAGTCGATCTATAAAGTATCAAAATTTTTTGCTAGAGCATTATCTCTTGAGAATATTCAGGTTACATATTATCTCAGTCAGACAAATATAATTTCAAGGAAGAAATAGCATGGTTGAAAATACTGTTATTTTGGGGGGTGGAATTACAGGTTTGAGTGCTGGATATAAGTTATCTGAAGCATCGGTTCCTATAACAGTTATTGAGAAAGAATCTATCATTGGAGGCATGTCTTCCTGCTTTAAGCATAACGGCTATACATTGGATTACGGGCCTCATAAGATCTTTACTCAGATGGATGATATAATGGCGGAAATTAAAAACCTTATTGGGGACGATTTGCTTACTGTTCCTAAGAAAAGTCGGATAAGGCTGTGCGGAAAGTATTATAATTTTCCTGTGAGTGTAAAAGATTTATTCTTTGGTATGCCTCTGAAAGGACTTAGTTGTGGAGTGGGCTACATTAAGGCTGCAGTAAAAGCCAAGATAATAAAATCTGAGGATGGTTCATATGAAAGTTACATAGTAAACAGATTCGGAAATGGAACATTCAATCTGGTTTTTAAACCTTATGCAAAAAAGGTATGGGGAGAACCAAAAGAATTATCTGCCAGTCTTGCCAAAAGCCGAGTTGCAATTCCAAGTATCGCAGAACTTATAATTCGAACGGTTTTTGGGGATAAGAATAAGCCTGCGATAAGCGCAGAAGTCTTCTATTACCCAAAATATGGAACTCTTGAAATACCGGAAAAACTGGCAGAAGAGGTCAAGAAAAAGAATAATTCAATCCTTCTTAAAACGATTCCGATTCAAATAGATATCAAAAGTAAGGAAGTAACAGTTAGAAATGAAAATGGTCATGAAAACACATTAAAATACTCTAATTTAATATCCACTATTCCGATTGGTATATTGATTAATTTGCTCAAACCAAAAGCTCCAGATACTATAATTGAAGCAGCACTCTCTTTGAGGCACAGGAATTTAGTTCTTATATATATAGTTATAAACCAGAAGAGGTTGTTTTATGACAGTTTTATTTTTTACCCTGAAGAAAAATATATTTTCAATAGGCTATCTGAACAAAAAGGATTCAGTGAATACATGATTCCCAAGGGTAAAACCGTGCTATGTGTAGAGATTACCTGTGGTGAAAATGATGAAAAGTGGAACTCCCCTGATGATGTTTTATATAATAAAGCGATTGAAGGTTTAAAAGATGCTGAAATTATTGGAGATGATAATGAAATCGAGGAATACTTTGTGAAAAGATTGATCAACGCCTACCCGGTTTATGATGTCAACTATAAAGAAAATTTAGAAACAGTTTTAATTTATCTTGATTCGTTAGGAAATATATACACTGCCGGAAGACAGGGGATTTTCAATTATTGCGGTATGGCAGATGCTATGGATATGGGATTTACTGCGGCAGAGCAAATTATAGCTAATGGAAGAGAGAGTTCTTGGGCTGAGAAAAGGAAAAAGTTTGATAATTATGTAACGGTGGATTGATGTAATGTATAATAAAACAGATATTATACTTATTTTTCCTTCAATGACTGAAGAAGA
>Ga0074199_1002266_pt1 | contig 12350 bp, 15 predicted proteins | sample EPASupsiteSAE347_FD_64528 | JGI IMG/M metagenome (GOLD analysis project Ga0074199, IMG submission 64528) | Bioremediated contaminated groundwater from EPA Superfund site, New Mexico - Sample SAE3-47 | ecosystem: Environmental > Aquatic > Deep subsurface > Groundwater > Contaminated ...
CGTATGAACGTCTTTAGAATTTTCACTATCCTTTTCTGAAATATTACTAATATAAATCACCCTTTTCGGTGCTAAAATGTTCAATTAACAATACAAAATGAATAAAAAACGAGAGCATACGCTACACATTAAATACGTTACATTCTCTCCTCACCTGTGCCCTTCTAGCGACGTGGTATAAAAACAAAAGTCGATACGCGGTGCTATTGTTCGGGAAGTTTGCCGAAAAGGAAAGCCTAGGCTATCGAAAAATGATGATAATGAAACACGAACCAGAAAATTGTGTAAGTAGTATTGGTTCGCAAACCATATATTTCTATCGTTTTTAATTTATACTTCTATAGTTATCTAATAAGCATGTTTTAGAAAAACCACTATTCGATCTAGATAGTTAATCCAAAAAGAACCGATCCACTGCTGAAAGATGCTAATAAGACTCTCATGGAAGATTGAGAGATGGGATTGCAATAATGAATTAGATAATGTTATATAACTGCTTTTTTACAATATTATACAACTGTGATTAGTATGAGACCAATAGGGAGATCTAAAGTAAGCAAGTTGAGCCCGAAGCCAACTATCACATATCCCTTCATTCGATTGCCCCAAGATTGTGGCGATGTGATTGGGCAGACGGTTGGAATTTATGAAACAGAGCATGAAGGAAGACGTGCGTTCTTGCTGATATTGAGTGATGATATAACACTTCCATCGAAAGTTATACAACCAAATGATACAAAAGGACTCGAAAATCGGGTCTGTGCCCTTGAAACAGAAATCAGAGAGATTAAAGAGGCTATTCTTAACAAATCTCAAGAATCCACTGAAGAATCCTTAAAAGAATTACGCCCAGGTCGGAATTCGAATCCGAGTCGATTGCGTGACAGGCAATCATGATAGGCCACTACACTACCTGGGCATGTTTTTTACAGTAATCCCGCCTCCCAGATTCGAACCGGGGACATCGCGGTAGCCGCGCAGTTGCCTGAATCGGCAAACCATACTACAGCCGCGCACTCTACCAGGCTGAGTTAAGGCGGGGCACTGCGCTACTAATGTTAGGCAAGTCTGCTATTAAACGTATCGTAAGATCCCCGAGGTTTTCCCGGAACTGAGTCCGGTTTCGTCCCGGACGGACCGGCACAGCGTATGATGCGCAGATCCGGACCGTCCGGTTCTCCGCGGTTTTTGAGAAAACCAGATCACCGCAATGGATTGCCAGAATGCAAAAAGTGGTGCAGCAATCGTTTAAATAATCCGGGTGCCCATGAATTTGTATGACTGCTCGCAAGGATTTTGCGGGGGATCGTCTTCTTCACCGATAGCCATGCCCGTGAAGAAGTGACTGTTTTTGACACGACATTACGTGACGGAGAACAGACCCCTGGTATTGCATTCACATTCGAACAGAAGATCGAGATTGCCCGCCAGCTCTCCGCGATCGGCGTACACGCGATAGAGGCAGGGTTCCCTGCATCGTCGAAAGCCGAGAAAGAGACCGTTGCCGCCATCAAGAAGCTGGGGCTCTCATCGAAGATCTGCGGGCTCGCCCGTTCCGTGAAGGCCGACGTGGATACCTGCCTCGACTGCAACGTCGACATGGTGCATGTCTTCATCCCAACCTCGGACATCCAGCGCGAGAACACGATCAAGAAGTCGAGAGCGGAAGTGCTCGAGATCACGGCCGACATCATCGGTTATGTCCGGAAGCGTTCCGAGCTCTGCATGTTCTCGGCAATGGACGCTACGCGGACGGACTGGGACTACCTGATCGAGGTCTTCCGGACCGCGGCCGATGCCGGCGCCACCATCATCAACGTGCCCGACACGGTGGGCGTCATCTCGCCCTCCGCGATGAAGACGCTGATCGCCCGGATCAACCGGGAAGTGAAGTGCCCGATCGACGTCCACTGCCACAACGACTTCGGCCTCGCGGTCGCGAACACGATCGCGGCGGTCGAGGCCGGCGCCTCGCAGGTGCAGGTGACCGTGAACGGCCTGGGCGAACGGGCCGGTAACGCCGACCTTGCCCAGACCGTGATGATCATGGAGTCGATGTACCGGATCAGGACCGGGATCACCAGGGAACGTCTCGTAGAGACCTCGCGCCTCGTCTCCCGGTTCTCCGGTATCGGCATCCCGCCGACCCAGCCGGTCGTGGGCGAGAACGTCTTCTCCCACGAGAGCGGCATCCACTCGCACGGCGTCCTGCAGAACGCGGCCACCTTCGAGCCGGGCATCATGACCCCGGAGATGGTCGGCCACCGCCGCCGGCTCACCCTCGGCAAGCACGTGGGGCGCCACGCGGTGCAGCAGATGTTAAGAGACGTCCACATCGAACCGGACGGCACCCAGCTGGACGCGATCGTCGAGAAGGTCAAGGCCGTGGCGAACAAGGGCAAACGGGTGACCGACGCCGACCTGTACGAGATCGCCGAGTCCCTCATGGGCATCGAGCTCGCCCACAAGGCGCTCGCCCTGGAGGACATCGCCATCATGACCGGCAACCATGTCATCCCGACCGCCAGCGTGAAAGCGATCGTGAACGGGAAGGAGCACATCTTCTCCTCGGTGGGCAACGGCCCCGTGGACGCGGCCTTAAACGCCATCCTCGGGATCACCCCCTCGAAACTCCAGCTCAAGGAGTTCAACATCGAGGCGATCTCGGGCGGCTCGGACGCGATGTGCCACGTGACCATCGCGGTCGAGGACGAACGGGGAAGGATCTTCGACGCCAGCGGGAGCGGCGACGACATCGTCCTCTCCTCGGTCGAGGCGCTCGTGAACGCGATCAACCTGATCAACCGGGCGTAAACGGCCCGGCATTAATTTACTTTATTTTCTGTCCGGCATTCCGGATACTCACCAGGGTACTGAGGGCGCTTTCATACCCGTGGAGCGAAGCGCGAACGGAGAGCGTATCGATCACCTCGTCGGTCGAAGCAAGGTAACGTTTCGTAAATCCCCCGTTACGGTCAGCGGAATCGAGAAGATTGTCGATGCGGTCGCAGAGTTTGACGAGCGTGGCTTCCGGAGGCGCATCCAGGATCCGGGCAAGGCTGTCCGACAGCCGCGCCGCCTTGCCCGGTATGGTGTTCTTCTTGGTCAGGGCATCCACGATGAGGGAGATCTCCTGCCGTTCGTCATCCTGAAGAGGAAGATACCGCACAAAAGCGTCGGTCTGGGTGATCCAGGCAGGAGAACAATCCTCGTACACATCATGCAGCCATGCCGCGATCACGGCAACATGGGAACCCCGGAACTGGTGAACCAGCGCCGCAACACGGGCCGGGTGGACGATATAGGGCGTCTTTTTGTCTTTACGGAACTGCCCCTGGTGCGCCCGGGCAGCATGATCGGCGGCCAGCTTGATAGATAATCGCTGCCCCATTGGATCGGGATCCCCGGTTGCCGGCCGTTCTGGCATGATCTACCATCGGCAGGCTACAACGTAATCATTCTGGTTGAATCCTGCGGAAGGAAAAAAGGATTTACGCGGCCGACGGGGCGCTCTTGCCCTCGATGGCTGCCTTGATCTGGGCCTGCAGCTGCTCGAACTTGCCCTGCAGCATCTTCTCCTGCTTCTCCAGGGACTTGATGCGGAGATCGAGGGTCTCCACCTTCTCGGCAAGCTTCGTGTTCACGACATCCTTCTTCTTCTGCACCATGACCGTTCCGACGCTCAAGTACATGACCGCGTCTTCGGATGCGTCGGCGATCTCCTCCTGCGCACGCTTGGCCTCGCGGACGGCCATCTCGTACTGGGCCTTCTGCTGGAGGATCGTCTGGAGCTGCTGCTGGATCTGCTGGAGCATCGCGAGCTGGTTCTGGACCTTGGGTGAGATATTGTTCATGATCGTTCCCTCGTCTGGAGAACACCGTTGCCGGTGCATCGTATCAGGGGATGGGGGATTATTCCGTCCCTGTCACAGGAACATGTTGCACGCGCTACGACATAAAAAGATAGGATGCACGGGGGTGTGCTGCCGTCACCGGATCTCCTGCATTTCCGCAGCTACGTTCACGAGCCGGAGGTACATGTTGAGCGCCGCCCGCAGGGACGAGATATCCGCCGCATCCACGGCAAGGACCAGCGTGTCGGGCCCTTCCAGCCGGCAGGTCACCACCGAACGCGGGTTCACCTCGTCGGCCAGTTCCGGCAGGAGGGCCCGGTAGATCCGCGGGGCGTGGGGAGTGACGAACCGGAAGACGGCGGAGTGCGGCGGCATGGCAGATGCCCTCTCTTGAAATACTCGTCAAAAAAGCAGATATAGATATGTTCCGGGGTCTGCCCGGGGATGTGCGTTTACCGGGCCTTCAGTTCCTTGATCGCCGCCCCGCGTTCCTTGAACAGGATCCGGTGGCCGCAGTAGGGGCACCGCACGTTGACGTCGATCTCGACTTTCTGTTTGCACCGGGCACACTTGTAGGTACTTGCCATAGCGAAGACCGGTTATTTCCTGATCTCTTCGGTCGTCCGGTCGATTGCACGCTGCGCAATCTTCATGGTCGGGGTCACCGGCTGGTACGTGCCGCCGGCGAACTTGTACCCGCACTTGCGGCACTCCCAGATGCCCGTGCCTTTCCGGGCAACCGATTCCATGTCGCACTTGGGGCAGCGGTGGAGTGCGCGGGAGATCTTCTCGATATCGCACACGCGCTTTCTTACAAACCTGCCGTACCGGCAGCCGAACCGGCCTGCACTGCCGGTCACTTTTCCCTTTGCTTTCGTGGTTGATTTTGCCATGATGGATACCCACCGATCTGTCTTCTTTTATTTGTCCTCTGTCCTAATATACTTGATTGAGGATCTTGACCTGCCCTTCGCCCTTACTGAGCTTATTGATAAGGTCGTAGAACTCGCCCTGGATGCCGGCCGGGATGCGGACCACGCAGACCCACGATCCGTCCTTCTGCCATTCGTCCTTCTCCATGGTGGACGCAGCGGCGATGTCACCGTAGGCCTTGGCCGCGAAATCGGGCGGGATCTTGATCGCGAGCCGGAGCTCCTCGAACCGGATCGGGAGGAGCGGCCGGAGGGCTTTCACCGTCTCCTTCACCTGCTCGTCCACGTGCTTGAAGGGATCGATGTTCACGCGGGCCTCTTCCATGGCCCGCTCGATCCGGGCCGGCGGGTGCGGGTGGCCGTCCTGCGGGTTGACGGCGTTCCGGGCAATGAACGTGATCACCTGCCGGCGCTTCTCCTCCACCATCTGCTTGCGCTGGTCCGCGGTTAAGTGGATCTCGCCTTTGATGATGATCTTACGGGCAACTTCGTCGAAACCGGTGGTCTGGAAGACCTTCATCAATGCCTCATCGGAGGCGCGGGTGGCCTTGGAGGCGTTGCCAAAGACATTGAGCGCCGCCACGACGTCCTCGATCTCCACCGGCTGGCCCTGCCGGACCAGCGCGGCGCCGTGCGGGTCCACGAGGATCTCGAAACGCTCCCCGTGGCTTTCGAGGCGCGCTACCACGGCATGGTCGAGCGGTATCATGCGATCACGGCTTGAACTGTTCCACGAACGAGGCCACTTCCTCCCGGCTCATCTTCCGGAAGGCCGGCTTGTCCCTGCTGATGAGCCCGATCTCGACCGTGTCGACATCGAACTTGCCCTCGGTGGCCGAGTGGAGCGCCTTGAGGCCGAGGAGGATTGCTTCCTTGCTCCCGGCCTCCGGGTTATACTCCTCCTCGAAGACCTTCATGGCGGCGGGGCGGCCGATGCCGATGCCGGTGGCCTTGTACTCGAGAAGGGTGCCGGACGGGTCGGTCTCGAAGAGCCGGCACTCGCCGTCGCTCACGCCCGCAATCAAAAGCGCCGTGCCGTACGGGCGGATGCCGCCGTACTGGGTGAGGTTCTGCATGTGGTCGCAGAGCTTCTTAGAAAGCGCCTCGACCTCAATCGGCTCGTCGTAGGAGACGCGGTTGATCTGGCATTCGACCCTTGCTCTGTCCACGAGCGCCCGGGCGTCGCCGACAAGGCCGCTCGATGCGACCCCGATGTGCTCGTCGATCTTGAAGATCTTCTCGATGGACGATGCTTCGAGGAGCTTGGAGCTCACGCGCTTGTCGACGATCAGGACGACGCCGTCCTTTGCCTTGATCCCTACTGCCGTGGTACCGCGTTTCACGGCCTCCCGGGCGTACTCCACCTGGTAGAGTCTCCCGTCGGGCGAAAATACCGTGATAGCCCGGTCATATCCCATCTGGTATTGTGGTTGCATGATTCTTCTCCAGATCCTCTGTTGTCAGGTATAATCGGTGTGTATTTTTAAATCCCTTTTCAATCACATCAATCTTCTGACCGTCACCATGGACCACCGCGTACCCGTTCCCGGCGAACCGGGCCTCTTCCGGCAGGGCAGCGGGCCCGGGGGGGGCCGGGTCGGTTTTCATCCGGTCGCGGAGGCTCTCGATGGTACCGGAGGTGGCGACCGTCCGCAGGGCGATCCGCGTGTCGCGAACCTGGGTGACCGTCGAGATCGCAACGGTGAGCTCGCGCTCGGTGCCGCGCCGGCACCGGACCACCACGTACCGGCCCTCGGCGCAGATCACGGCGGGAACGATGACGCCGGCTGCCGCATCGCCCCAGAGGGACGTGACCGCGTCGGAGATTGCGTAATAGAGCTCTTTTGGGTCGATCGCGGTGCCCGGGGGATCGAGCTGCACCAGCACGTACCGGCGCTTCTCGCGGAGGGTGGGGGGGCGGACGGTCATGAGACCACCCGCACGGCCGGCGGAACCGGGTCCGTTACGGCCCCGACGCCGCCGAAGGCCCGTTCCACATCGGCAAGGTCCATGCCCAGCAGGGAGCAGAGGCCGGTGATCTCCCGGACGGCGCGGAGATCCAGCACCGAGCGGGCATAGGTCGAGAGCGTGAGCGGGAATTCGAACCGATCTTCAAGCACCAGCACGTCCCGGTACCGCTGGATCGCCCGCTGGCGGAGAACTCCCCGTGCGCCGATCAGGACCGAGAGGTCGATGTCCACGGCCACCCGGTTGTCCGCCGCCATCTTCGCGGTCACGTGGTCGAAGGCGTTCCGGTCGGCCGCGTGGATGCCCCGCAGGATGTGCACGCCCCGGTACCCGACAGCGGCCCGGTTGAACCCGGCATCGCCTGCCTTCACGGAGACCACGGTTCCGGATCCCGCCTCGCGCTTCACCTGCGCTATGACCTCTTTCATGGAAGGCGTACGGATCAGGATACCGCTTTTCACCTCGATCCCGCTGTACGTGGCGGGAGGGGTGTCGAGGGCGACGAGGCTGTCGAACCCGAGCGCTGCGGCTTCCAGCGCGAATCGTCGCACCGATGTATCCCCGTGCGGGAACGGGCAGACTGCGGCGTCGGTGATCTTCATGAGCAGTAGTTGCACTAAAAAAAGAAGAAGGTTACTTGCCCTGGTTGGCGTGGGAGCGGATGCTCGGCCGGGTCTTCTCGGTACCCTTGCCGCGGGTCCTCATGCCACGGCCCTTCCTGCCGGCAAAGGTCTTGCCGCGCTCGGCACGGCCCCGGTGGGTGGAGTCCGCGAGCCAGGCAAGGTTCCTGTCCGCCCGGATCGAGGGGTGGTGACCGTCAACGAGGATGACCTCGTAGTATTTCCGCTTCCCGTCCTGGCCTACCCAGTAGGAGTTCAGGACTTCCATGTTCGGGAACTTCTTGGATGCGCGTTCCTCGGCGATCCGCTGGATGCTCTTACCGGCGGTGAGCCGGTTCTTGCCCATCCGGGCGGAGCGGCGTGCCCGGACGTACCGGGATGCCCGGCGGCCTCCGCGGCGGACCTGCACGCGGGCAACGGCGATGCCCTGCTTGGCCTTGTAGCCGAGGGCGCGGGCGCGGTCGATACGGGTCGGGCGCTCGATCCGGACAACGCTACCTTCGCGGCGCCACGTCTGCATCCTGTTCCAGAGGAGTTCCTTGACCTCTGACTTGTCAGGTCTCTTCCATGCGTCCCTGACGAACGCGTACATTGACTTTACCATGGTAATCACCTAAGGTTCGGCCCAAAGAGGGCTACATTCCTTGTCTACGGGAAAGTATCCCGTATGCCTGTATACATAGGATAAATAGGGATATAAAGAGTGGGGTAAAAATCAAGGTGAATTTTTTGTAGTTGTTACGGGAGCTGCATGGATTTCAAATTCCCGCGAAACCCCGCACTCCGTTACAATTTTATAATGACCGGGGATCAGATCAGCAGTATCCAGTCGCTCGATAGAAGTAGACTCGCCAGGCTTTAAGTAATATCCATAATCATACTGAATTCCACCGTGTTTGGTAAGTAATTCCCAAGTACCAATTTGGCGATACAAGGTATATGATGGAGATTTCCGCCAACAGGATAGTGTCCCGGATCCTTCATTGACAACGGAGAATTCGATCGTCTCGCCCTGAGCGTATATATCGGAATTTAGTTTTACATAATCAGGGTGAATGCTGTCAATCTGAGGAATTTTTGAACCGTAAAAAAACAAAGACTTATCCATTTTCAATGAGTCTGGTGATGGAGACTGGTTCACAGTCTGGGATTGCAGAGTCGATTCTGTCGTACATCCTGCAAAAAACATGAACGCTATGATTAAGAGGATGACTGCAACAGTGGAAGGGATTAAAGACATGAATTATGTAGAAATTTTCGTTAGAGAGTAAATAGATTGTGAAATATTATTCACGCGCCATTCAAATTCTTGATTCCGTTAAGGTCCAATGCCTGCCGTTGTCCTCAGGGGGACCTCAATGACAATTCACAACTCGCAGACAGGTGATAGATAACGCGAAACCCGAGAGGAACCAGTCATTGCATCAGCAAGGACTGGTTGGAGAAGGCGAAGCCTTCGACTCGTTTCGCGCGTAGGGCCATCGCAGTGGGGGATGCCACAGCGGCGGGGCATCAGCCCCAAGAGCGTCAGAAAGCCGTACAAGAAAAGAGAGAACTCACTTCCCCTTCTTCTTCTCCACAACCCGGATATCGGTAATCGAAGTAACCGGATATTGCCCGTCCGCATCCTTCTCCGCGGACTTCACCATGTCCCACACGGTGAGAAGCGCCACGGAGACACCAGTCAGTGCCTCCATCTCCACGCCGGTCTTCCCGGTCATCTTCACGACCACGACCGCCTCGATATACCCGTCGCCGTCCCGGAAATCAACGGCTATGGAGCTGATCGGGATAGGGTGGCACATCGGGATGATGGTGGCGGTGTTCTTGACCGCGAGCGTGGCGGCGACCCGGGCCGTGGCAAGGACATTGCCCTTGACGACCGTTCCCTCGCGGATGGCCTTCAGGGTCTCGGGGCGCAGGAAAATTTTCCCGGCAGCGGTCGCCTCGCGGACCACCTCCCCCTTCCCGCTGATGTCCACCATCTGTGCCCGGTCGTTCTCGATATGGGTAAACTTCGGCATGCACTCAGCCCTTCCTGTCCTTCCTGTACATGATATGGGGGATCCTGTTCACGATGTCCGAGGCAAGGAGACCCCCGCCCTGTTCGGCCACCACGGCCTCCCCCGCCTTCCCGCTCACGTACGCGGCGATGCAGGCGGCGTCGAACGCGGGGAGCCGGCAGAGCAGCGCCCCGGCAATGCCGGCCAGGACGTCCCCGGTCCCGCCCACCGTCATCGCGGGATCGCCCGTCCGGTTGAACCGGACCTCCCGGCCGTCCGCGATGACATCGATATGCCCCTTGAGGAGCACGGTCCCGGGCAGGGCCGCCTCCTGCAGCACCTTGGCCCGGCCCAGCGTGTCGTCCGGCAGCGTGCGGCCGGCGATACGCGCGAACTCCCCGGCGTGCGGGGTGTAGATCGTCTCCCCCCGGGCCTTTGGCAGGGGATCGCGGAGGGCGTCGGCATCGAAGACCGCTTTTCTGCAGTGCGGGGCGATGGCAGTCACAACCTCGTGGCTCTCAGTACCGAGGCCGTTTCCGCAGACCACCGCGTCCGCCTTCTCCGCTAAGGAGATGAGCCGCTCGGTGTGCTCCGCCCCGATCGCCTTCCCCTCCAGCCGCTCGTAGATCAGGTCGGGGACGGGTTCGAAGACCGGGGATGCGATCCGGACAATGTCCGCGCCGGCCCGCAGGGCCCCCAGCCCCGCAAGCCACGGGGCGCCCTGGTACGGGCCGCCGCCGATGACAAGCACCTCTCCGCCATTGCCCTTGTGGGCCTTCTTCCGGCGCGGGGGGATGAGCAGGAGGTCGCCGGGGCCGACAAAGCACTCGGCCTCGACCGGGATGCCGATGTCAACGACCACCGAGCCCGGGACCTTGGCCTGGTGGAAGGCGCAGATCTTATCCGCCCGCATACCGGGCGTGGGGATGTCGGCGGCGATGATCGCGGCCCGCGAGGCATTCGCCATCGCAATGCAGGTGGCAAGCGGCTCCTTTGCCGCCCCGCTCCCCCCGGTCCCGAGCAGCGCATCCACGATGATGTCGGCCTTCTCGAAGACCGGGCGGAGGGGAGCCAGGTCGTCCCGGCACGCGAACGGGTGGAGCGGGATCCGGATGTGACGGAGGGCCGCAAGCTGGTGCCCGCATGCGCTGCTCCGTTTCCCGGCATCCAGGTACACGACCTCAGCAGCCGTATGCCGGCAGAGGTGCCGGGCCGCCACCATCCCATCCCCGCCGTTGTTCCCTTTCCCGCAGAGGATGAGGACGCGGGCAGGGTGGTCGGCGAGCACCTGCTCGGCAAGGCCCCGCCCGGCGCTCTCCATCAGCTGGAGCTCGGTGACGCCGAGCGCCATCGCGTTCGTGTCCACGCAGCGCATCCGCTCGGGCGCAATCAGCCATTGCCCGGAGGGGCCGGATGGCGCAGGTTGGGTCATGAAAGTACAATTCATCTGTAGGCAGTCCCTAAATATTAGACAATGGGTTTCTCAGATGATGTGCGTGCGGCCGCCGAACAGATCGCCGCAGCACCGGAGATCACCATCATCTCCCACATCGATGCCGACGGAATCAGCTGCGAAGCGATCCTGTCGCAGGCAATCGCACGGCGGGGGATAGCGGTCAAATCCGTTTTTGTGCGCCAGCTCGAACCGCTGACCATGCCGCAGGTGCCGGACGATCCGTCCCTCAAGCTCTTCACGGACCTCGGGGCCGGCCAGCAGAACCTGATGCAGGAGCGGGGGCTTCTGGAAAAGGACGTCCTCATCATCGACCACCACGTCAGCCAGCCTGCCGGGCGGGAGTACCGGCAGGTGAACTGCCTGCCGTACGGCCACACCCGGATGAGCGCTGCCGGCGTCTCGTACCTTGTCGCAAAGGAGCTGGACGACAAGAACATCGACCTCGCCCAGCTCGCCGTGATCGGCAATGTCGGGGACATGATGGCCCGGGAGAAGTGCGGCCTGGTCGGCCCTGCCCGCGACATCGTGGAGGACGGGGTGCGGCACGGCTCGGTCCTGGTGAAGAAGAAAGACCTGAACTGTTATGGCACGGCCACCCGCCCGGTCCACCTCTCGCTCGCTTACAACGACGACCCGTTCATCAGGGGGATCAGCAACAACCCGGAAGGTGCCCGGCAGTTCTTAAAGCGGCTTGGGATCCGGCAGCAGGCCCCGGACGGGCGCTGGTACGTCTGGGAGGAACTTCCCGAGGAGGACCGGCGCACGGTCATCTCGGCCCTTGCCCAGCAGCTGATGGCAAACGGCGAGAAGACGGACCGGCTCTTCATGGAGTCCTACTGCTTCCCCCGCGAGATCCCGCGGACCCCGCTCCGTAATGCCCAGGAGTACGCCACCCTCCTGAATGCCTGCGGGCGCTGGTCGAAGCCGCAGGTGGGCGGGGCGATCCTCCGGGGCGACCGGGGGCAGGCCTACCGCGACGCCGAGCACATGCTCAACAACCACCGGGCAATCCTCCGGGAACTTCTCCAGTATATCGTGGATAAGGGCGTGAAGGAACTGGAGAACCTCCAGTACCTCCACGTGGGCGGGAAGTACCCGGACACGATTGTCGGCATCGGGGCTGGTATGGCCCTCTCGAAACTGAACCCGGACAAGCCGATCCTGATCATGTGCGAGGTGCCCGAGGACCGGAACCTGACCAAGGTCTCGATGCGGACCACCGAGAGGGTGGTGGGGCAGGGCATCGACCTCCAGAAGGCCCTCGCGGACGCCTCCGCGGAGTACGGGGGCGGGGGCGGAGGACATAAGATAGCGGCGGGCGCATATATCCCCAGACCAGCGGAAGAGGAGTTTGTCATACGTGTCAACCGGATACTCGGAGAACAGTTCGCTGCGGCGGGGCCAGGGCATCGCTGACTACCAGTTCGGCGGGGACTGCGGCACGGGCCTCTTCCCCGAAAGGGGGACGGTCATCCTCTCAACCACAGGCAGGGACCGGCCGGGGCTGTACAAAGCGG
>Ga0074199_1002268_pt1 | contig 12338 bp, 13 predicted proteins | sample EPASupsiteSAE347_FD_64528 | JGI IMG/M metagenome (GOLD analysis project Ga0074199, IMG submission 64528) | Bioremediated contaminated groundwater from EPA Superfund site, New Mexico - Sample SAE3-47 | ecosystem: Environmental > Aquatic > Deep subsurface > Groundwater > Contaminated ...
CACAGAACAAGTCTTAGCACTCATTTCCTGACTATTCGCGGCAAGAGTTGTCGCGATATCAATTAATTTTCCTGATCCATTCTGTAATTCTCCAGTAGAAGTATAAATATCTTTAATCATTCCACTAATTTGCAAAATAGAATTATTTACAGAATGGGTTAATGTCCCAATCTCATCTTGGGCATTTATAGAATTAACACTGCCTCGTTGGGTTAAATCCCCGAGTTCCACCTTTTTCATTAATTGTTGCAATCCCTCAACAGGACGACTGACAATAGCAGCCATAAACCAAGAAAGAGCAATAATCAAAAATAGTGCCATAATAGGGAGGACTTTTAAGACGGCAAGTTCACTATATATAATGGCCTCTGGTAAGACAAAGAGAAATACCCAGCCCGTACTAGGAACTTTCCGAAAGGCCATAATTACATTCTGATTGTCAATGGTATAGGCCTTACATCCATACTCACTTGCTAAAATATCTGCTATAGCATTTTTATATTTCTCATTTTCCAACAAATTTTGCCCTAATAGCTTTTCATCAGGATGGGACAATACACTGCCTTTTCCATCTATCATAAGCGCATACCCATCGCCTCTGACTTTAGCTTCTTTAAATTTATCCGTCATAACTGTTAGTAAGATATCTTCTGCTAATACACCTTGCAGTTTTCCTTGTGAGTTTTTTAAAGGAATAGCAGCTGTCACAATATATTTTTTTGTCATTTCATCAATATACGGTTCTGTAAAAACAAGGCCATTTTTTTGAACTGCTTGTTTATACCAAGGTCGATTCATGGGCATAAAGTCCGCAGGTGGAACCCAATCCGTTCCATCCATGAACGAACCATCGGCCAGGCCAATATAAAGATCTGTTAGCTCTGCATCTTTTTCATAAAATTTTAAATAAGGTTTATAGGTTGACGGATTTTTCCCCGAATCCCTTAGAGCAAACTCCATTGTTGTAATTAATTTAGCCTTAGAATCTGACCAAAGTTCGATTTGATTGACATAGGATTTTACCAAGCCATTCATTTCAAAGGTAACATTTCGTCCCGTCTGTTCCTTGAGCCAATAATAGCCAACCACCGTTGCTAAAATAATAAGCAGGAATGTTATTGTACTAAAAAATGCAAAAAACTTTGTTCGCAGCTTCACCAAAAATCCCCTCCTGTCATTTATTTTTTATATTCCTTGTAATCCTATCTGACCGATTACAATCCACCTATATTAAAAAAACGAATTTACATAGTTACAATTTTATCATTGTTTTGGTTTATTTACCATCTTATTGTTTTTTTATGTTTTTAGGAAAAACATAGAAAACTTGGCTTGCGCCAAGCCTTAGTTGCCCTTGCTTGGAATCAGAAAGTATTATACTTTCTGATTCCGTAAAAAATGCACCTTGCTCTTAAGTAAATACCTAAGAAACAAAGTGCATTTTCACGTTCATTTTTCTTCATTTATTATATAGATTCATAGCCTTCGTTACACCTTCTTGTATAATACATTCCACGGCCTTTGTTGCTCTCAATACTGCTTCCTTTACTAAGGGCTGCTCTTCTACCCCAAAGGAACTAAGTACATAATCTACTACTTGCCAGCCTGTGGGAGGACGGTCAATCCCCATGCGCACACGCGAAAAGGTATCTTTATCCAAGTGAGCAAGAAGGGATTCCATACCTCGATGTCCACCTGAGCTACCTTTGGTCCGTATACGCAAACGTCCTATGGGTAAATCCATATCATCAAAAACAACGATAATATCTTCCGTCTTCACTTTATACCAACGTGCCAATTCCCCAACAGGAATACCACTCAAATTCATATAGGACTGTGGTTTTACCAATATTATGGGCTCAGCGGCGCGATATTCCGCCACCAGTGCTTGATTGCGTTTTTTCCAAGAAGTGATGCCCCACTGCTGTGCTAATTCATCAACTGCCATAAATCCTATATTATGACGAGTATTCATATATTCCTTCCCAGGGTTACCTAGGCCTACTACTATCTTCACTACTTACGTTCCTCCATGTTAGCCAAAATTTCATCCACGGTTACAAACCGGTAGCCCTTAGAAACTAAGGTTTGAATAATACGTCTTGTCGCCTCTACGCTTTGACTTCGCGAAGCCTTAGCTGCAATGCCATCTCCGTCATGCAAGAGAATAATAGAGCCATTCTTCACCTTTGTTACAACACGATCAACAATTACTTCTACTCCTGGGTTGGTCCAGTCCCTGCTCATGACTGACCACTCTACCACGGTGAGGCCTCGCTTTGCCATCATTTCCATAACTACGGGGTCACGAAAACCATGGGGCGGCCTCATCACATGAGGCACTATACCCGAAGCTTTTTCAATCGCTTTACTAGTCTTATCTAGTTCTTCCCCAATGACAACAGGATCGCTTTTTAATAAATCCACATGGTGATAGGTATGATTCCCTAGTTGATGTCCTTCCCGGGCAATGCGCTGTACTACTGCTGGGAACTTATCAACATTCTGCCCGACAACAAAAAAAGTGGCTGGCACATTATATTCTTTGAGTACATCTAACACCTGTTCCGTATAAGGAGAGTAAGGTCCATCATCAAAAGTCAGGGCCACGACCTTTTGGCTAGTCTCTGACTCTGAAAATACCCTGCCAAAAACATTATTTTCAGGTAGCACAGCGCATAATGTCAAAAAAAGACCTGCTAGGATACCAACTATCGCCACAGTGATACCAATCGGCCGACGATGGCTGAATACTCTGCGATAGTCTAACACTAATGCAATTAGCACGATGACGGTTAATAACCCGAGCATACTAATGAGTCGTATCTTTACATCAAACATTGTCCTGCTCCATTTCTTTAAACATAATTAACCACTCACCCTGGGAATCTGTAGTATAACCGTCTCTAGTAAAACCCCATTTTTCATATACCCGAATAGCTGGATAGTTTTCAGGACGAACTTCTAAGCGGACTTTTGTAACCTTTTGCGTCTTAAAATATTCCACTGCTGCAGCTATCAGTTTAGAGGCAACGCCCTGTCCCCTTGCCTCTTGGGCTACGGCAATGGATAGAATCCGTGCATTTGCCGACCGAGAAGGCGCCAGGGCCGAACGTAAAAAGGCTAATTTATTCATCACAATCAATCTCACAGGATAAAGGCCAAAGCCATATTGTCCTGTCAGCCAGCGCCAGATCCATTTTAGCAAATGTCCACTCCATACCGCCCGAGTCCACAATCCTGACAATTGAGTAGGAGCAAAGCAATAGCCTAGCAGCTGTCCTTGTATTGTATGAGCCAGTAAGGCGGCCTTAGGCTCTGCCTCATATACTAATAAAAATATGTCTTCCATAGCCTTTGGTTTCGGCAAACGACCACCGCAGTGATGCAAAACACTTTCTTTAAAGCTTTCTGTAAATAAGAGGGCAATCCTTGGAATATCCCCTACCGTCCCTTGGGAAATAAGAATATCTATTTTATTGTCTAATGATTCTTTCATCATGAACATCACCAACCCTAATGGGATTATACCATATCACAGCCTAGGTGCAAGTAGGGGCCAGGTTTGACTTAAATAAGTCAAACCTGGCCCCATTTTTTATTCTTCAAACATTTTGCTGACAGGTAATTCACTAAAAATCCTAAGAATGGCTTCGCCTAAGAGGGGCGCCATGGATAAGACTTTAATTTTTTCAATTTTCTTTTCTGGCGGCAAAGGAATGGTATTGGTAATCACTAATTCTTTAATGACAGATCCTTGAATACGAGCGATTGCCGGATCGCTAAGCACACCATGAGTACAGCAGGCATATACTTCTTTTGCTCCGTACTTCATTAAGGCATTGGCCCCCTCTGTGAGAGAACCGGCTGTATCAACAATGTCATCAATCATTACCGCTGTCCTACCGGTTACATTACCGATTAGATTCATTACCTCAGCTACACCAGGCATCGGGCGACGTTTTTCGATAATAGCAATTGGCGCTTGCAGTCTATCGGCTAGCTGTCTAGCACGGGTTACGCCCCCTAGATCTGGAGATACAACAATAAGATCATCTAAGTTTTTAGACCTAACATAATCCGCAAGTAAAGGCACTCCTGGTAAATGATCTACTGGAATATCAAAAAAACCTTGAATTTGTCCAGCATGCAAATCAACGGTAATCACACGGCTAACACCTGCTACCGTTAGCAAATTGGCAATTAGTTTCGCAGAAATGGGTTCACGCCCACGAGTTTTACGATCTTGCCGAGCATAAGCATAATAAGGAATAACTGCTGTAATCGTACGAGCAGAAGCCCGCTTTGCAGCATCTACCATGATTAGAAGTTCCATCATGCTGTCATTAACAGGATTACAAGTAGGTTGCACAATAAATACGTCTTTACCGCGCACAGTCTCGTCAATAATGACTTGTGTTTCTCCGTTATTAAAATGCCCAACAAAAGCATTCCCCATTGCAAGGCCCAAATGGTTCGCAATTTCCTTTGCCAACCCTGGGTTAGCATTACCGGAAAAAATCCGCAATCTCTTTTTTTCTTCTAACATCTAAATATTACCTCCTGAGTATGCTTTTTCTACAGTCTTACATCCTTGGTAAAACCCTGTCGTTACTTCTTATTTACCCAACCATCAATATTGCTTTGGCGAGCTCTTGCTACTCCTAAAGCTTCTGATGGTACATCTTTCGTAATTGTTGAGCCAGCAGCTATGTAAGCACCTTTACCAACAGTGACCGGTGCTACTAGATTTGTATTACAACCCACAAACACTCCATCTTCAAGAATGGTACGATGTTTCTTCTTACCATCATAATTGACGGTAATGGTTCCTGAACCAATATTAACCTTTTGCCCCATATCCGTATCACCAATATAGCTCAAATGAGGAATTTTACTACCCATTCCCACCTGAGAATTCTTAACTTCTACAAAGTTACCAATTTTAACCCCATCGGCTAGCACGGTTTGCGGACGCAAATGCACATAAGGTCCAACCGTTACACCATTACCAATTTGGCAATCATGAGCATAGGTAAAATGCATAGTTGTATGATTTCCAATATGGCAATTTTGAATTCTACTATTTGGCCCTATTTCAGTACCCGTGCCAATGGTCGTAGCACCTTCAATCCACGTAAAAGGATAAATAATGCTATCAGGCCCGATACAGACTTCTTCATCAATAAAAGTACTATCCATATCCATAATGGTAACGCCACTATCCATTAAACGGATTAGTTTACGTTTTCTTAGTATTTTTTCCGCTTCCGCTAGCTGTTGCCGTGAATTAATGCCTAAGGTTTCTTGATCGTCCTCAACTTGCATCGCCCATACTTTCCCTTGGCCTTGTGCCAAAATGCCAATTACATCTGTTAAATAATATTCACCTTGTACATTGTTGCAATTTATACTGCCTAGAGCCTTAAATAAGGCTTCCCGATCAAAGCAATATATACCTGTGTTGATTTCGTTGACAGCTAGTTCAAACTCATTTGCATCTTTTTGCTCAACAATTTTTAATACTTGTCCACTGCTATCTCGAATGACCCGACCATATCCAGCAGGGTTAGATAAACAAGCCGTGAGCACGGTGGCACTAGCCCCGACAGCTTGGTGCTCAGCAAAGAGCTTGGCTAAGGTTTCTCCTCGTAATAAAGGAGTATCTCCACACAATACCATTACTGTGCCTTGAAAGTCCTCTAATAAATCCCTGGCCTGCATCACCGCATGACCTGTACCAAGTTGCTCCGCCTGTACAACATACTGGGCCTGAGCCCCTACCCTATCTTCCACTTGCTCCGCCCCAAAACCAACTACCACAACATTTTGTTTAGCGCCTGCCATCTTTGCTGCATTCAGCACATGCTGCACCATTGGCTTACCACCAATGTTATGTAGCACTTTAGGTAATGCTGACTTCATGCGTGTACCTTTACCCGCCGCCAAAATTACCGCCAGTAAATCGGACATTAACCTTCCTCCATTCTATCAATACCCATATTTTCCTAAACATCTTGTTATGTCTCAAGACCTCAAACTTTTCTCTTTTTCGACACTAATCTTGACATTCCTGCACAAAATAAAATAAAAAAACCAATACTTCCTTAAATCATTTTAATTTCATAGCCACATTCCTTCAATCTTGTCAAAATATATTCGGTATGCAAGACATCACTAGTCTCTAAACTAACTTCGACTACAGCCTGTCCAATAGGTACATTTTGCTCCACTCTATTATGAGAAACGTTGATAACATTCGCTCTTGTTTCTGCAATAACCGTTAGTAGCTGTTGCAAAATACCAGGACGGTCATTGATGAATGTAGAAATTTTAATGCGCCGACCAGCTTTCACTAACCCCCGTTCAATAATGCGAGAAATAAAATTAACATCCACATTGCCGCCAGATACAATAGTTACCACTTTACCGTTAGCTGGGATTTTGTGATGCAAAATGGCCGCCAAGCCAACAGCCCCTGCCCCCTCTACCATTAATTTAGCCCGTTCAAGCATCATCAAAATAGTACTGGCAATGGCTTCATCATCAACGACCACAATATCATCAACATACTTATCAATTATAGAAAAGTTAATATCCCCAGGAACTTTTACGGCAATGCCGTCGGCAATGGTTACTGCATCGGGAGTGGTTTTTCGTGAATGGGACTTTTTAGATATATACATGGCTGGCGCCCCTTGGGCCTGAACTCCATAAATTTTCACATGAGGTGCTAGTTCTTTTACCACAAGGGCAATGCCAGCAATCAGTCCCCCGCCCCCAACAGGAACTACAATGGCGGATACATCAGAAAGTTCTTCTAGTATCTCAAGGCCAATCGTACCCTGTCCCGCAATGACTTGTTCATCATTAAAGGCATGAATAAAAACTTGACCATTTTCTTCTTCTATTTCCTTAGCTCTTTTGAAAGCATCATCATATACCATGCCATTTAATATGACTTCTGCTCCATAGCCACGAGTGGCCATAGTCTTGGCTAAAGGCGCCGTTTCCGGCATAACAATGGTGGCTTTAATGTTTGCCATACGGGCAGCATAAGCTACTCCTTGAGCATGGTTTCCTGCTGATGCCGCAATAACCCCTTTGGCCTTTTCTGCTTCGGATAATGAATGTATTTTATTATAAGCACCACGAATTTTAAAAGATCCCGTTTTTTGTAAATTTTCTAGTTTTAAATAAACATCATACCCTGCCATATTACTAAAAGTGGTACTTTTATCAAGAGGTGTATGATGGATTACATCATACATAGCACGCTGAGCTTGCTGAACGTCTGCTAAAGTGATACCTTTGTGCATAACAATCTGCCTCCTTATTAAAAAGTATTTTCCCGAAAAACAGGCGAAGGATGTGATTTTCCAAGGACTACATTATAATACTGGTCGAATATCGATGGTCTTAGTATGCTGATCTACATCATGTAACATGAGTAGTGCCAAATATTCATCTACTAGTTTTTTTTCAGGTTCATGGGTGGCAATCAGCACACCTGTCCCTACGACTTCAGCCCCTACTTCCTTGGCCAATTCAATCATGCCTTGCGCTGTTCCGCCAGCCTTCATGAAATCGTCAATCACTAATACTTTAGAGCCAGGAGCAAGGGCTCTACGGGGCAATGACATGGTCTGAATCCGTTTTGCTCCTGTTACATAGTTGATATTTACGGATGGTCCTTCCGTAACCTTACTACCTTGCCGCACAATCACCAAGGGTAGTCCAAAGGCCCTCGCAGTAGTGAACGCTAGGGGAATTCCTTTCGTTTCTACTGTCATAATATAGTCCGGCGCCAAATGAGCAAAGCGTGTCCGAAAAATCTCACCCACTTGTATCATTAAATCAGGCATAAATAAAATATCAGACATGTACAAAAATCCACCCGGAATAATTCTTTCTGGTTCTGCTAAACGCTTGGCCATCTGAGTTAAAAATGTATTTACCCGTTCCTCGGAATGACAGGGAACGTAACGGATTCCGCCGGCCGCCCCCGATACGGTCTCTACCGTTCCTAGTCCAAAACCCTCGATTGCCTGTTTTATGGCGACCATGTCCTCACTCAAGGTAGATTTTGCCGCGCCAAAAATATTACTAAAATGCCCTAATGAGAACAAATAACCAGGCATATCAATCAACATTTTGCTAAGAGCTATTACTCTTTCCATTCTTCGTACTTTACCCATTACAATTATCCTCCATCACAAAAATGCCGAATGTTTTTCAAAATTTTAATATTTTTATTCAGTTTCCCCATATTTCTTCAAATCCCTGCAGAGATTTAAAATTTTTATTATTAAAGATGTCAGAAGTGGTACGCAAAAAGCGCGATAACGTTTATCGCGCTCTCATGATATCTCATCATATCCGAAAAGAGAAGGTTGTGCGTACTAATTCTAAATCACTAGGTTTATCAACATCAATCCCGAGTTCTGGATAATTGGATTGAATAATAGCACCAGTAACACCTAATAGCTCAGCTACCCGTTCTTTCACCTTACTTAAACTTAATGTGCCAATTAAGAAACGTAGTACAAAGCCCCAACCTAATAAACAGCATAATTTAAAAGGATTTTTACGGTTATTAATCAATTCTTCAGCAACCACCAAACAACGAGGTACAATCTCTGGATTGACTAAAAAGATGTTACCGCCGGTATAGGTTCCATCTGTAAATCGTACATAGGTGCGTTTATTACCTGGATAATATTGATTATTTGTTTCTTTACTGACAATTGGGTAATATAAATCAACATCGTCCTTCCCACATTTCCCTAGAAAATCATCAATGGCTACGGGTGTCAAAAGAGGTATATCCGCTGTTACTACTAAAACCTTGCGTTGATGACCAAGGGCATTGACTCCGAGTTGAATGGTTTCAACAATGGTATTGCCCCCCTCAACAAGTATTGTATTAGCAGGAAAATCACAATGGGCCAATTGTTCAACGGGACCCACCACAAAAATTTTTTCCACTTGGGGGGTAGCAGCCAATGCATCCGCAACAAAGGTTACCATAGGTCTACCGTCTATTTCAATCATCGCCTCATACGGCTGAGATGAAAACCGCCCTAAAGGTTCCTTATTTTCACCACCAGCCAGTATAATGGCATCATACATATAACTATACCTCCCACTGTGAAGATAATACTACTAGTATGTTATATTATTTCACAAAAAATCTTTTTTTATTCCTCTTTAGCAGAATCTCCCCGCTCAAGCATGTTTTTTAATAAAGTTTGTTCTGCATTGGCCATATGTTCACCAGCTAATCGTTTGGCTAAGGGAACATTGCGCCGTCCAAGAGATTCCACTAGACGAGTATGTTCGCCAAGCATTTCCTTTAAACGCCCAGGATAAGACATGGAAAGGGACCGAAACCGGGTCAGCTGTTCACGTAAGTTATTAATAATGCCTACCAAGCGTGTATTACGGCTAGCACTATATAAAAGATCATGAAATTGACTATCAGCTTCTACGATTTTTTCAATTTCATTGTGTTCAATATATTCACCAAGCTGTACTAACAAACGCTCCATCTGTTCTAGTTCATCATCGGTAATGCGTTCCGCAGCCATACCTGCCGCCAATACATCTAGCGCCGTGCGCACTTCAAAAACTTCATTAATATCTTTAATGGAAAGATCGGAGACATAGGTACCACGACGTGGAATCATGACCACAAATCCTTCTAACTCCAGTTTACGAATAGCTTCCCGTACGGGAGTACGACTTACCCCGAGTTCCTCGGATACTTGAATTTCCATCAACCGTTCACCGGGCTTTAAAACCCCTTCAATAATCGCAGTACGCAAGGTTTCGCATACCACTTCTCGTAGCGGCTGATAACTATCGAGTTTAATCGGTAATAATCGACTTTCCATCTAATCCCTCATTTCTTACTCTGTTTTCGTTACAATAATTTCAACATTGTTGTAACTGCGAAGTTTTTCAGCAATTTCTTCGGCTTGCCCTTTATTTTCAACTAAACCGAAAACTGTCGGACCACTGCCTGACATCAAGCTTGCCATGGCTCCATATTCTAGCATACTCTCTTTTAGTTTCCCAATCTGAGGGTATTCTGGAATGGTTACCGTTTCAAGTACATTACTTAGGCGTTTTGCTATCCCTACTACATCACCTTTTTCTAGGGCTAACTTCACTCCCATGGTATCAGGATGACGAATTTCCGTTTTATCTTTATATTTACCATATACCCAGGCTGTAGAAACACCCATTCGCGGTTTGGCTAACACTACATAACAAGATGGCATGGGTGCTAATGGATGAAGAATTTCTCCCCGTCCGGTGGCTAACATGGTTCCTCCCCTTAAACAAAAAGGAACATCCGATCCTAGTCTCGCTCCCAAGGTTTCTAATTCTTGCAGGGATAATCCTAAGTTCCATAACCGATTGAGTCCTACAAGTACACCCGCAGCATCCGTACTGCCACCTGCGAGGCCTGCTGACATCGGTATCTTTTTTTCTAATATAATATGTACCCCTTGGTCGATGTTATATGTTTCTTTCATTAGCATAGCAGCTTTATAAGCTAAGTTTCTATGATCGCATGGTAAATGAGCTATATTCGCTACAATACTAATTTCACCCTTAGCTCTTTCTGCAAAGCTCAATGTATCTGCAAGTTCTATAGACTGCATAATCATTTCTACTTCATGATATCCATCGGTACGCTTATGGAGAACATCTAATGTTAAATTGATTTTCGCATTTCCTCGCACTGTCAACATCATGGATTAACCACTTATTTGTTTCACAGCAAGTTCTTCTTGAGCCGTAAATACTTTATCAATATCGAGTAATATAATGAGCCTGTCATTAATCTTGCCAACGCCATTAATATACTGGGAATCAACCGCAACGGTTGTTGGTGGTGGTTCGATGTTTGCCATATTGATCCGCACCACTTCTTTTACGGCATCAACTGTCACACCTACAATCTGCCCACTAATTTCTACAATAATAATCCGTGTTTCATCATCATGAGAGGTTACCGTCATGGTAAATCGTTTTCTTAAATCAATAACAGGAATAATACGCCCCCGAAGATTGATGATACCTTCCATAAAGGATGGGGTTTGGGGTAGTTTGGTTACTGGTACGAGACGATTTATTTCCTGAACCTTAGTAATAGGAAGCCCATATTCCTCATTTGCTAGTCGAAAAGTCACCAACTGCAATTCTTGTTCTGCTTCAGTATGTTCCATATGGCAAATCCCCTCCATAAAACATTCATCTTGATTATATTCAACATTATAGTGGTGTTTGCCTGCAAATACTAGAAATATTTTATACAGTTCTACATAATAATCTTAGTTTTTTCCAAATTCACTACTATTAATATTCTCACAACTATTGTATCTTTCTATACCTTGCACCAACATTTTTTTCTAGCATAGAATAACTAAGGATTTTTTCAGGAGGTAGGTTTAATGAAAATTCGCATTCTGTATTTGTCTCATCTTTTGAGAGATAACAATTTTGCAGATCATGTCTGCCATCCTCTTATTGGAAGGATACAAGAACTCTTACTGAACCGCAATTTATACAATGGTCCTATTACAAATACCTATGATAGCGCAACCGTTCAGGCCGTCACTTTATTTCAAGAAGATGAGCATTTACCGCCAACAGGTATTCTAGATGGCATTACTTACTGCCGCCTAGAGCCGGCAGCGATCCGTCAGCTTACACCTTTGCCCTCAAAAAAAAGAGCTGACTTCACACTGCCAAGAGCTAATATTCTGATCACAAAAGCCACTCGCCAGCTTACACTTTTTAATGGTAATATACCTATACATCACTATCCTGTAGGCATTGGTAAAATTTCAACTCCCACTCCAGTAGGTGATTATTCCATCGCACTCAAGTTTATGAATCCTGGCGGTATGTTAGGTACCCGTTGGTTAGGGCTCAACTATGACTCTTATGGCATCCATGGCACTAGCCAGCCTTGGCTAATCGGCACTATGGTATCACATGGTTGCATTCGTATGCATAACAGCAATGTAGAGGAACTTTTTGCCTTAGTAAAAGTAGGTACTCCTGTGTATATTCGAAATTGATTTACATAACTTTGTAACAATAGTCTCTACCATATTGCACCGCTTCATCATATATTGCAGCAATGCTTCACGCTCGGTATTCCTTGAGAGCCATTCCTCGGGAATACTTTCCACTAGCTGCGTTAACTCTTCATTGGAAATTGTATTAATTTTTGTAGCATACGGTATAAAATCACCGGCTGTCAAAAAGTACTTCAACAACCAGCCATAGGCTCGCCAATGATTGATGGGAGTTTTATC
>Ga0074199_1002270_pt1 | contig 12319 bp, 12 predicted proteins | sample EPASupsiteSAE347_FD_64528 | JGI IMG/M metagenome (GOLD analysis project Ga0074199, IMG submission 64528) | Bioremediated contaminated groundwater from EPA Superfund site, New Mexico - Sample SAE3-47 | ecosystem: Environmental > Aquatic > Deep subsurface > Groundwater > Contaminated ...
GTTAATTTTTTTAGCGATTTCGGTAAAATGAAGCGGCGCACCAGAATGTTTTAAAACCAAGTAAATTTTGTCATTAATAGTTTTGGGTTTAACTTCGCCCCAATTAGCGATTCCCCACTCTCCGTATTTATTTTGTTCTAAATTACGGATCGCCTGCATTAGCGAATAAAGAATTTTATTACCATTAATGATCTCCCCCTTATCGGGAAAAACTTGGCTCTTAAAAACCGAGGTGATATCTGATTCTGAAACTTGGTTTAATTTAACTTGGTGCTTGTTGAAAGTATCTAATTTCTTTAATAAATCTAAAAGTTCTTCGGTGGTAAAAGTCTTTTTTAAACTCTCTACTTTATTTAATAAGTCCTTAGCTAATTCTTCCAAGTAGTCAACGGATTCGGTCTTTGCTTTAAAAGATGGATTAAAGTCACCGGAATTATCAACCATTTCTAAATCATCATTCATTAATTTGGAAATGAGAAAATTAAAATGATTGCGATAAGCTTGACGGCTCACCTCATAGTTAGGATCATCCGTTTTTAGATCACCGTTAATCTCTAGGCAAATAACGGTTAAGATATCTAATAAATAATCACGCCGAATTAAACCACCATGCTCTTTTAAGAGGTGTTGAACGGTTTCTTTCAAAGTCGAAATGGACACTTCCAAATTTTCCAGTTTCTTGATTTTCTTAATACTCGCGGCTTCAATTTGACGAACGCGTTCTCGAGTTAATTTATGAAGACTGCCAATTTTTTCCAAAGTTTCCCCTTTATCGCCTTTTAAACCAAAACGACGAGATAAAATATCTTTTTCTCGGTCTAGTAAATCAACAAATAAAGAATTGACAATATTAATAGCATCCAGACGTGCTAATTCTTCTGACTTTTCCTCTTTAATCATTTTTTCTAATAAATTTTCCATATAAAAAAAATAAAGTGATTATCTCTGTTTATCATCCCCTAATTTATCACATTATTTTGTATTAGTCAATACTTATAAAAACCGAAGTAAACGACGATAATTTTTTAAGTTAAATTGCTCTAACATTAAAGAAAATACTAAAACAATCCCTACTCGAAAAATGATAAAAAGCTTATTGACAAAATTTTGCTTTGACCAGTGTTTAACATAAATTAAGTGTTCATTGAGATGCGACCATTCGCGAATCGATCGATTCTTTTTTAAACGATCCTTAACCACTAAACCTAATCCTGATCCTGAAGAAGCGGCGGTACGATCGTGATAGATTAAGGCCGAAGAAACGAGAGCTGATTTCAAGCCGGCCAAAAACAAACGGTAATTTAAATCACAATCTTCTCGATACATAAAAAAACGTTCATCAAGATAGGTTCCGTTTTCTTTAATTCTCTCTAATAGTTTCAGACGATATAGACCAGCGGCTCCTGATGGCCCTAAGATATTAGCCTGATCATACTGTCCGTGGTCCTCTTCCCCTTGACCCAAATCTTTAAAGCGTAAACCGGTTTTAAGAATAATACCACAAGAATCAATCTGTTTCGTTTTAATTCGATTTACGAAGTCCCAACGTAATATCTTCGGGGAAACAGAGACTAATTCACCATTATTTTCTAAAACTTTCAACATTTCCTCGATCGCTCTCGGATTTAAAAACATATCAGGGTTAAGAAACAAAAAATACTCCGCCCCAACCTTCGCCGCTCGATTTAAAAGAATATTATAGGCCCGACTAAAGCCCAAATTAGTTCCTTGAGTTTCATATTCAATCTGTGAATCAGCCGCTAAGACTAAACGATTAGCCCCGTACTCCGGAGAACTATTATCCCAAACATAAATCCGGTAATCAGCGGGATTTAAAAAAGCTAACGCCGCCTTAAGACTAGGCAAAAAGTCGGCGAGATATTTAGAGCTTGAATTTTGATAAGTAATAAACCCAACAATCAACTTCATAGAGAGGTAAATATTAAATCGCCATCTTACCGGTCATTTTGTCTTTAGCAAAATTTTGGGCTCGAAGCAAACTATCAAAAGTCCCAGCATCAAGCCACTCCCCTTTTACTAAAGCCACTTCAAGTTCGCCTTTTTCCAAATACCAATTATTCACATCCGTAATTTCCAGTTCACCACGAGCACTCGGTTTCATGTTCTTAGCTAACTTGACCACCTGATTGTCATAAACATAAAGACCAGTAACGGCATAATCACTTAAGTACTCCTGGGGTTTTTCCACAATCTTTTCCGCTTTCATCGCTTCATTGAATTTTACTACACCGAAGCGTTCCGGGTCGCTCACTTTTTTAGCGAAGACTTTAGCACCGCTTTTAAAGTTTTTAATTTCTTCTAAAAAGTCATCTTCAAAAATATTATCCCCTAAAATCATGACCACGTCCTCTTGATCAATAAAATTTTCGCCAATAATGAAGGCCTGGGCTAAACCCTCAGGTTTGTCTTGGATTTCATAAGTAAATTTAACCCCAAATTCTTTACCGGATCCTAAAAGATTAAGATAATCACCGGCTCTTTCTGGAGCAACAATAATTAAAATCTCTTTAATACCAGCTTTGATTAAAGTATTAAGGGGGTAGTAGATCATGGGCCGATCATAAACCGGTAGTAGCTGTTTACTAGTAACTTTAGTGAGCGGTTTAAGCCGGGTACCCGAGCCGCCTGAAAGAATAATGCCACGCATATTTTATAAATTAATTTTTTATTTTTTCGCTTTCTAAATATTCTTTTAAAGCAATTTTCCAATTGCGCAAACGCCTAGTTTTATTATTTTGTAAAACTGAAAATTTAGGCCGTCGTGCGGGACGAGCTAAATTCTCACTCCGAATCGCCCGCACCGCTACTTTGACCTTCTGTAAACGAAACAATTCTAAAGCACCTTCATACCAAGTCACTGGGCCATCATTAACTAGATGATAAATGCCAAAAGGGGCAGTTGTCTCCAGGAGTCGTTTAGTGGCACTAGCCAGATCAGGAGTATAAGTAAAGCAACTAAGTTCTTCATTAACAACGGTTAATTCTTTCTTTTCCTGAGCCGATTTCAACATTATGTCAAAAAAACTAGGTTTGGCCGCCGGACTCAAACCGGCGGGACCAAAAAGCTTAGAAGTTCGGATTAAATAATATTTTAAGCCGCGCTCGCCGCGACGCAGTATTTCTCGTTCCCCAGCAAACTTGCTCTCACCATATTTATTTAACGGGTTGGGGACATCATCCTCGGAAAATTCTTTTTTGTCAGCGGTACCACTAAAAATATAATCCGAAGAATAATGAATTAAAACTGCTCCTAACTCACGCGCCAAGTCCGCTAACTTTCCAGGTAAATCACAGTTAAGCTTTAAAGCTAATTCAAACTCATTCTTATCGTTCTCACATTTATCAGTCGCATTATAGGCAACGGCATTAATAATTATTTCTGGTTTCAGCGATCGCATTTTCTCCGCTAAACTAATAAAATCGGAAACATCACAATCTTCCCGATCCCAAGAGATAACGGGGTAATCTTCGGCAAATATTTTAGTTAGCTGGGTGCCAAGATTACCTCGACCACCCAAAATTAGAATAGCCATACAGTTTCAGTATAATATATAAAATAAAAAATTGCTATTGACTAATTATCAAAAAGATTCTAATATTCTAGGACAGTTACATAGTTATTTACCAATTACAAATAAAGAAATCAAAGAAATCATGGAGAAACAAAAAACTTTTAAAGAAAAGCTGGCTGAATTAATCCAGAAGAAAGATCTTGGCGGGCTGGCAAATCTGTCGATTAGCTATGAAGAACCGGAGGATCAACCGGCCATCGTGCAGGCAATGGTTGATATAATTCTGACCGAAACCGATAAGACCGACTCGGAAACGAAATTGTCTGTCTACGGATACTACCTGGAAAGGTTATGGGATATCAGCCGCTCTTTCGAGTTTGGGATAGCCCAAGACTTGTTTACCGCTTTGCGCCTGGAAGTGCAAACGGAATTTATACTGGCCAATTTGGCTAAAATCCCCAGATGTCCAAAGGACGCCATTTACCAGCTGGAAGAAATTTTCAGAATATGCGGTGATGATGAAGACACCAAAAAAAGATTTTGTCGCGCCTACCAACGCTTTAAGGAAAGAGATAATAACTTGTAAATCAAAAAGAAAAAATGAAAAAAGGCAGTAAACCAGAAAGTCAGGAAGAAGTTCTAACCCGACTGATAAAATATCAAAATGAAAATGAATTAATGAGAGCGGCCAACTTGCTCGAAGCATTTTACCCTGAGCTATCAGAAGGGCATCAAGAGAATGCCAAGACAATATTAATGGCAATGATCGACTATAGAGTTCAAAATGCTCGTTACTTTGGAGCGGTTGTCTTGGTGCAAAAAGAGTTGAAAAAAATCATGAGACTTGAAAGAATCATGATTGGAATGGGGACAAGGATTATTATTGCCGAGGAACTTACTCGAATTAAAGCAATAATATTAAGCGCGGAAGCAGCAATTGCCCATTCGCACCTACCGAACTTAACACGGAATCTCGAAAATACTCTACCGAAAGGATCCACGCCAGAGCAAATCAAACTCACTCTATATAAAGTGTTGATGACCTCGGGATTCCCGATTGAACTTAACCTTATAAAAGAAGGGGAAAAATAGAAAAAAATAGAAAAACTATATGATCGAAAAAGGGTCTGGAATTCCAGGCCTTTTTCATTTCTCTTGATTGATTATTAAGCATCGGGCCACTCCGTTCCCTGTCGAACTAACAGCTCCTTGGCTCGTTCCGGTTCGGCCATAATTTCCTTAACTGCTTTTTCCATCCTCACTCCTTGTGAACCTTTAATAAAAATGATATCACCCGCTTTAATTCGATCTTGCAAAAATTTACCCGCCTCCTCTGATCGGTCAAAGTGAAAAACGTTATCAGAATCAAATCCAGCCTCCAGAGCACCACGAACAATGTCACGTGATTTTTCACCAACAATCACTAAATAATTCAAATCACTTTTAACAACATTCTCACCTATCAGCCGATGCCCTTCTTCAGTATAAGCGCCGATTTCTAACATGTCACCTAAGACCGCATATTTCTTAGCTCCTTCATCAATTTTAATTCGCCGCAGGACTCCTAGGCCGGCCAATACCGCTTCGGGTGAGGAATTATAAGTATCATCAATAATAAAAGTATGTTTGATACCAGGGAGAACATTCATCCTCCCCCGCGGCAAAATAAAATCTTGCAAAGCAGCCGCAATTTCTACCAAATTCATCTCAAAGTAAATCCCGACTGCCGCTGCGGCTAAGGCGGCATAAAGAGCCGTTTCAGCCATCACATTCTTCATAAAAACCGGCACGACCGAGCCATTATAGTTTAATTTAAAATTTAATCCTGAGAGTTCATAATTTCCTTTAGTAAAATTATAGATAATGTCCTGGGCTTGAAGATTAGCTCCTGTCTGTAGCCCATAAGTTAAAACCCGCGCCTTACTCCCTTCCACCATTTCACGCGTGGCTCCATTGTCATAATTTAAAATCGCTAAACCTTTATTATCAAGGTTATCGATTAAAACTTGTTTCTCTTTTTTAATATTATTTAAACTGCCAAAATACTCTAAATGGGAATAACTAACCGCGGTAACAATACCCACTTGCGGTGGCGCTAACTTAGTGAGGTAAGCTAAGTCGCCTGGACGATCGACCCCCATTTCTAAAACTAGAACTTTGGGATAATTTGGATTTTTACTGAGCAATAATAGCCCCGCTTGAATAAAAATTTTCAACCAGCCAAAAGGATTGTGCCCAGCTGATTCCGTCCCAATAATTGTGAGAGGTAAACCAATTTCATTATTATAATTCTTCTGACTCATTCTCACGGCCAAATGATTCTTTAAGACGGTATAAATTGCTTCCTTAGTGCTCGTTTTGCCAATCGAACCAGTAATGCCAATCACCACCGGTTGATATTTTTTCAAAATCAATTTAGCTAACCATTTTAATTTTAACTGCAATATTTTCCGCATAATTATTTTCTCGTTTTGGGAACTTGATAATACTTCAACATGAAATCGGCTATTTCTTTCCATAAAGGAACGGCTGAACCTTCAGCATATTGAACATCCCGAGGACTATCAATTTTAGTTAACATCACAAAAGCTGGTTCGTCAACCGGGGCAAAACCAATAAAGGTATGAATATACTCATCGGTGCTATAACCACCGGAAACCGCCACTTGAGCGGTACCAGTCTTCCCGCCGATATAATAACCATTGATATAAGCTTGTTTTGAGTGCCCCCGCTCCACCACATTAACCAACATGGCCGAAATTGTCGCCGCGGTCTTATCACTGACCACCCGTCCTACTTGTTTCGGGGTCATTTCTTCCCGCTTATCGCCACGAATAATCGCTTTGACAATATAAGGCTTCATTAAAATACCGCGATTAGCCAAAGCCTGATAGGGCATAATCATTTGCATTGGGGTTACCGCAATTCCCTGGCCAAAAGAAGCCGTCGCCGCATCAATTTCTCTGACTTTATTAGTTAATAAATTACCAATATTACCGGCACTTTCCGAACCCAATTCTAAACCCGTCTTTTCACCAAAACCATACTCCTTAACATAGTCAGAAAAAATTCTAGGACCAACTTGGCGCATGGCAAAAATCGCTCCAGTATTTAAAGAATTTTCCAGAACCGTATTCATGTCAACTACGCCATGACCGCCCTTAGTACTGAAATCCGAATTCTTAATCGGTTTTGGCCAACCATTAATCATAATTTGTCCTTCATCCTTATAGGTGGTTGACGGAGATACTTTACCTTGATCAATTGCAATAGACATCGTTACAACCTTGAATACTGATCCTGGCTCATACTGATAAAGCAAGGCGGGATTATTATAATTACTGATATCAGCGACATTCTTATAGTCATTAGGATTGAAATCTGGTACCGAGCACATCGCGATAATCGCCCCCGTTTTGGGGTTAATAGCAATCACCGAGCCACCTTTAGCACCGTGCTTTTTAACCGACGCCTTTAACTTCTCACAAGCGACAAATTCCACGTTGCGATCAATAGTTAAAACTAAATCAGCCCCCGCCTTCGGCTCAACAAACTCACGGTCATTAACAATCATTAAATTACTCTGACCGCCTTTCTCGGATTTAACGGAGCCATATTGACCAAAAAGTTCATCATTAAAGAACTCTTCTAAACCGTATTTGCCCGTACCCTCTTCAGAGGCATAACTCACAAAACCTAAAATATGAGAACCAATCTCATTTTCAGGATAATAACGATATTGTTTTAAATCAAATCCCAGTCCGGGAATCTTTAGCTCTTTACCCGCTTGACTACCGACGCTAGCGGCGCTTGATTTGTAATAAACTTTCTCATTTTTTAATTCCAAGTCAGTCGCGCTTAGCGGCGTGCTGGTCGCCGAAGCTAAGTAAGCCCACAAACTTAATAGATCATCATTATCAACTTTTCTCTCTAGCGGTTCATAGACATCACCGGGTTTATCCAAACGTTTTAAATAACCAGTTAAAATATTATCTTTAGTCGTCGTCGCAATCAAAAGCGGAGTGCCACTAGCCGCTTGATCTTTTAACTCTTGAGTTAAACGAGGTTCATCAAAAAAGAGATATAGCTTTTCGGCTATTTCTTGAGGATTGACTACGTCTTTGGGCACGACATAAAGCTGAGCGAAATCCTTATTGGTTGCCACTGGATATAACTTTTCTTGACCGTTAACTGTTTCCGTAAAGAATATCTTTCCCCGATCGGGTTTAAGTTTATTATAAACTTGATGCTGACTAGCGGCTAAAGCCGTATATAAATCACATTGTCTAATTTGCACCAAAAATAATTTATAAGTTAAAGCTCCAAGTAATAAAAAAATAATCGCTACGACTAAGCGCCAGCGACTATTACTAATTCTAGTCTTTTCCGGCCGGGAATTATTTTTATGATCTCGCCACATATTGTCAGATTTAAAAAAACCGTCCTGTCTACTTCTTGGCGACTAGAGAACGGTTAGCTGCCAGGTATTCTACGTTATCAACCGCGACCATATCAAGCTGTTGAGTGCGAGTGCTTAAGGAATAATAAGACTGAATTGAATTAACTGTCTCTTCGTTAGATAGCTTTTCACTCGCTAAAACATTAGCCTGAGTTTTTAGCTCCTGCAAAGCGAAACCTTGAGCGGTTAAATCACTAATATTAATTAGATGCCAAAACCCCAAGACGGCGCCTAGAGTAAAAATAATAAGATTAACACGTTTGAGGTTAAGTCGACGGCCATTAGCAGTTGAATTTTTTAGTCGAGAATAACCAGTCTTAATAACGGGCATAGATTATTTTGTGATTTATATTAATTGAAAATTATCAAATTTTTTGGGCGGCGCGGAGTTTGGCACTGCGGGCGCGGGGATTAGCGACGATTTCGGTTTCAGTGGGGATAAGTGGTTTTTTGGTTAGAACTTGAAAATCGGGATTATTTTTTAAAAACTGTTTGACGATTCTATCTTCCCCGCTGTGAAAAGAAACAACCACTAAACGTCCACCGGGGGCTAATCTTTTACTAGCTATTTGCAAAACGATTTTTAAGGCATTCAACTCATCATTAGTTTCCATCCTCAAAGCTTGGAAAATACGAGTGGCTGGATGAATCTTAGTGCGAAAGCGGAAAGGAACTACTTTCTCAATTAGCGTTACTAAATCAGCCGTCGTTCGTAAAGATTTAGTTCGCCGCGATTCGACAATCGCTTTCGCGATCTGATAAGCATAACGCTCTTCCCCATACTCCCGGAAAATCCGGGTTAATTCTAGGAGCGGATAACTATTAATAATTTGGGTAGTCGATCGTTCATTCTGCGGTCCAAAAGCCATATCCAGAGGATGCTCACCTTTAAAGGAGAAGCCTCGCTCCGAATCCGCTAGTTGAGCTGAGGATAAACCTAGATCTAAGACTAAACCAGAGAACTTTTCCAGCGCGGGAAAGTGTTCTTCCAGCAGCTCATCTAAATTTTTAAAATTACCGTTCAGTAAAGTGACATTAGATATTTTCTGTTCAGTGATTAAACTCGCGGCGTTATTAAGGGCTAAAGGATCTAAGTCCAAACTAATTACCCGACCTTGAAGTCCAACCATGTCAGCGAGGGCTAAAGTATAACCAGCTCCGCCTAAAGTACCATCAATTATTATGTGTCCCAGTCGCGGAGCTAAATACTTAATAACTTCTGTGAGCATCACCGGATCATGCGTATAAGTAACCATAGAAAGATAAGGAGCCAATTAAATTCCTAGCTCACCCAATTCTTCGGCAATCGCATTACTGTTTTTTTCTGAATCCGCTTTATATTTATTCCAGGCCGCTTCATTCCAGATTTCTAAATGATTATAAAGTCCAGCAATAATTACGTTCTTACGCACACCAGAGAATTGACGTAAATATTCTGGTAAAGTTATCCGGCCTTGATTATCAAAATCGACATCCATCGCGCCCGCTAACATGTGTCGACTAAAGGCGCGTGCTTTAGCTTGACTAATTGGTAAAGCCGCAAATTTAGCGGCAATCTTTTCGAACTGTTCTTTAGAATATAAAAAAAGACAATTATCTAAACCCTTAGTAACCACCGCGCCCTTATTTAAGATGGCACGAAATTTAGCGGGAATAGCTAAACGTCCTTTGTCGTCAAGATTGTGATTATATTCACCGATAAACATAAAAGTAGTGATTGGAATTAAGCTGATGACAAGCAAAGTTTCACCTTAATTCCCCACAATTCACCTTACGAATATAATTATACACCACTTAGCCCCTAGGGTCAACACTAATCTTTCATTTAAAATAAGCTAAAAAATCAACAAAAAAACTACTTTTCAACAAGTAGTCTTTTGACTTTAAAATAATTTGCTAAATTCGTCTAAAAGTTTTCAACAACTAGTGCACAGGCTTAATATTTCAGTTTTTTAGAAATCCCAATTGTTGGTTCACGATCATAACTTGGTTCGACAATAGAAAAGGAGCCAAACTTCTTGTTCTTTTTCTTCATAAATTCGGCCACCACGGGTATTTTCAAAGCGTAAGCTAAGGCGTTGGCAGTGATCACACCAATTCTTAGTGACGTAAAGCTGCCCCCTTGATTAGCAACCACAATTTTGGTGAGTTTTTTGGGAGTTACCTTCTGACTAACTAATAATTGTTCGATTGCCGGGACAAGTTTCTCGGCTTGTTTCCGAGCTGCTTTAACTTTTTTACTTGCTAATTCTTTGTGACGATCGCGTAAAGCAACAATAATTTCGTCGGGATTAACCGTATTAATATAAAGAGTCATATTATTTTAAAATTTTTTTTATTTCTCCAAAAGTATTAATTCTCACTAATTGAGCTCGAAGTTTAGCGGCCTCCGGTAAGCCCAACATGTACCAAGCCAGGTGTTTACGTAATTCGATGAGACCACCCTGCCCCATTAACTTTTGACTTAAGGCGGCATGGGCTAAAACAATTTTAAAAACAGCGGCTGGTTTTAAATCAATAATTCGATTCTTTTTTATTTCTCGAAATAACCAGGGACGACCCAAAACTCCTCGCGCCAAACCTAGTCCATCAGCCTGACTCTCTTTTAGAACTTGCTGGGCTAAAGTCAGATTATTAATTCCCCCATTAGCTAAAATTATTCCCGAGAAATATTGTCTGGCCTGTTTTAAAATTAACCAGTCAGGCGCACCCACAAAACCCTGCTTGAGTGTCCGACCATGAATCATCACGGCGGCAATGGGTAAATCTTGAATATTTTTTAAAAACTCTAAAGCGGTGACCTGACCGGCCTGAGCGCGGAGTTTTATCGAGACTGGCAAATGAGTGTTAGCAATAACTGCCTCAAGCGCCGCCCGCGAATTTTTAAGATTCTGCATCAAACCAGAGCCCGCTCCTTGTCTGGTGACTTTAAGAACGGGGCAACCAAAGTTTAAATCAATACCAGCGGGCTTAATTTGTTGAGTAATTATTCGAGTCGCGACTGCTAAATGTTCGGGATTGGCTCCGAAAAGTTGAACAACATAATACTTTTCTTTCGCTCGATTGAATTTTAAGAGTTTTAAAGTCTCATTGTTTTTCAAAGACTGATTATAAAAAAGGGCTATGGCCGAAACCATCTCGCTATATAAAACATCCGCTCCATATTGTTTACAAACCTGACGGAAAGCGGAATTAGTGAAACCGGCCATGGGGGCAAGCGCTAGAATCGGTCGGCTAGTATTTTTTAATTTTTTCCAAAAATTGTCTGGCATGCTATTTCTTATTTTTAGTTCACGCGATTAATGTCGATAAAACTAATAAAACTAGGGGGCAATAAAATTATAGAAAGTGATGTTCCTAAAATTAACTTAGGTAGACCATAGTTATTAAAAATAGACTAAATAATGGGGTTAATTATTCTTTAGCTCAACCTTTTGCCCATCTGAAGCGTCTTTAATTAAATACCCTAAATCTTCAATTTCTTTTCTTAATCGATCTGCCTCAACCCAATCTTTTTCAGTGCGAGCGTTTTGACGTTTTTTAACCAACTCTTGCACCACCACTGGTAAATCGCTGAGTTTTAAAGAGACAACAACATTCGAAGCAGCTTGATCAAGGTGTAGACCCAAAACTCGATCAAAATCCAAAATAGTCGCTAGTTTGTCAGCGGGACTTAATTTAGATTTCAAAACCGAAGCTAAGACCGCCAAAGCTTTGGGTAAATTCAAATCATGATTAATGACGGCTAAAAACTTCGCCTGCCACTCTAAACTCACTAGACCTTTAGTCTGACCCAATGCGGCCACTTGGTTTAACAAACTCTGATAACCCTGAGCAGCCTGTTTTAGCCCCTCTTCGCTGTATTCCATGGGTTTACGGTAATGAACCTGGAGGGTAGCAAAACGATAGACTAAGGGGCTAATTCCTTTTTTAATTAAAGCGTTTTCAACTGTTAAAAAATTGTCTTCACTTTTAGCCATTTTCTTCCCCCCTTTAATATTTAGGAAAGCGCCATGCAACCAATAATGGAAAAAGGGTTGACCGGTCGCCGCTTCACTTTGAGCGATTTCATTAGTATGATGAATATTGATATGGTCAATACCGCCGCAATGAATATCTAATTGTGAACCGAGGAATTTAAGACTCATTGCGGAACATTCAATGTGCCAACCAGGGAAACCAACACCCCAAGGAGACTCCCACTCCATTTGACGTTTAGTGCCGTCTTCCGGCATTGGTGAAAATTTCCATAAAGCAAAATCGGTCAAATTTTTTTTATCCGGATTTTTTTCTACCCGTGCTCCCTCGCGTAATTCTTCTAGTGGTA
>Ga0074199_1002271_pt1 | contig 12311 bp, 9 predicted proteins | sample EPASupsiteSAE347_FD_64528 | JGI IMG/M metagenome (GOLD analysis project Ga0074199, IMG submission 64528) | Bioremediated contaminated groundwater from EPA Superfund site, New Mexico - Sample SAE3-47 | ecosystem: Environmental > Aquatic > Deep subsurface > Groundwater > Contaminated ...
GATCAGAAGCCGTGACAGCTTCTCGAAAGCTATTAGTATATAGAAAGTCGGCGATTTTTTCGCCGAGAATGGCTTGGCCTTTGTCGTTTAAATGGACGTAATCCACATAGAGTGTTTCCGAAAACCCGGTCATGGACAAGGTCATATCATAACAGGGCACATGATACACACGGGCGAGGTCGCCCAGAGCAGACGCCATTTTCGGATACAACCGGCGCATGCCCTCGTTGATGCCGGGAAGCGAAAAACCGGTTTCCTCGGCCGATGGTTTTTTCCCGATTGCCAACTGAGGATGAAACACATGCCAGATGGGTATGGCGCGTTGGCGGCAGGCCTCATACGAAAGACTTGTGGCATAGAGATAGGTGGAAATGATGCCTGGAAAAATATCCTGATCATACTGCGGGTTAGCTGCGCGGCGGTTCTGCCGCAGACGGCTCCATATCCGGTACAAGTTGCTGTGCTGCATAATGTAGCCGTGAAGGATATCAAACGGCCGGCCGGTCATATAATAATAATTGATTTGCCATTGCCACGGGTTACCAGGGTTTTCGCCGAAGCATAAAGGAAATGTTAAATCTGTAAACCCATCCACCAGTATGATCCCATCCGGTTCCAAGGGGAGGATATTCAGGCACAGGTGAATCCACTCTTGAATGGCATTGAATCCGCCCCCGCCGCCCGCGATCACAAATTCAATTTGCGGGAAACGCTTGCGAAGTTGTTCCACATAACAAGTTGAATCACCACTAGCGCCTGCGCCATATGAAAAGGATGCGCCGTTGATGAACACCCGGGGGCGGGTTCGCGCGCGTGTCACCGTGACAGGATGACGGAATCCTTGCGCGTTGATTTTTATGGCGGACGCATTCGCAAGCGAGGTCTGCCGCGTCGCCGACATTACATAAGGTGCCGGGAACAGAGCGATCTCCGCTTGCCCCCTATTTTTTGAAGTAATGCGTCCTGCCAGCAAACGCCCGGCTATCCAGTCTGCCGCCAGCAATGCCATCAGCGCGGTCAATGACAGTTTGCCTAAAATTGCCAACGTGTTTTTCAAGTTCCAGTTCATCTCAAAATGCCTTGTAAACGAAATCTGGTATGTCGGTGCGATTTTGCAGAATAATCCAAGCCAGAAGAGCCGCCCGGGCCAAAAACCACAAACTAGCCACCCAGCCATTCGGCAGCCGGATGGCATCTTCTTGCAACCAGTTGGGCAGACGCTTGGCAACATTTTCATACAGTGCGGAGAGCAGTGCAATTACGAAGCCGAGGATTACCCATGACGCAAGTTCGCACCAGAATGGTATGCGGCGCAACAACTCGTAAAATGATGTCTCATCCAGCCAGAAACAGGTCAATGCCAAACTGAAGTAGGAGAGGGCCATACCCCGCGCCATGTGGCGGTAAAAAGGTAATGCCGTCAATATTTTTGTACGCTCCTTACCAATAATTTTTGGAAGATAAATCTGGTAAAGACGGTTAACACTGGCTCCCAAGCCAAGAAATAGTCCGTAGAAAACGAAGGCAGAGGTTGTGCCGTGCCAGATTCCCATCACAAAAAAGGCCACAAAAAGGGATGCCGTTCCCCAATAGGGCAACATGGTGTGTGATGGCCGGCGAGTTACCAGCGCCTTCAGAAGAGGATTGTAAAGATACCATTTAAACCAATTGGATAAAGTAATGTGCCAACGGGACCAGAAATCCAGGAAATTCTCCGCCGCGAACGGGTGGCGAAAATTTTCCGGTAATTTCCAGCCGAACAACAGTCCGGCGCCAATCACCAAATCCATATAACCGGAAAAATTCATGTAGAGGAAAAGCAGATAGCTGGCGGCGCTGCATGCGTAACATATTATCCAATATGCCGCCGCCGGCAGAGTGGCGGACACAATCCCGTTATTCCAATTCAGCAAATACACAGCGCTGTTTTTCTGCCATGCCAGAAATATGCCGGATAGAAATAATATTTTAATGTAGCCGGTCAACAATCGCGAGGCGGCGCCAAGGCCGTCTGTCCGTGTTGGGGAAAATACGAGAAAGGATTGTTTTTGCTCCTGATATGCCTGGAATCTTTGAATGGGGCCGGAGACAAAGGTTAAAAAGCTGCAGGTAAAATTAAAGTAGTCAAGCGCTGATATGGGTTGCGCGATTTCACGGACATAAACATCATACATTATCTGCAAGAGGCGGAATAAAATAAAGGATAATCCCACGGTCACATAGTCAAATGGCAGCGATTGCATGCACTTGCAAATGCTGTAATGTTTCAAATAAACGAAAACAGCCACCAGCGCCACAATAAACAACACCAGCAAGCTTCGGGATGCGTTCCTGGCAAGGATACGCACACAAAAAAAACCGGTCAGTAAAAACAGGAAAAGCGGAACAAGGCTGAACACACTGTTCGTATAACTGAATAAAAAAGCCAGATTCATGCCCGTGAAAATCAATGTTCGCAAAACGGGCTGTGGCCATATCATGCACAGAAGCCAGCCGCAAAACACGAAGCAGACGAACTGGATGGAAGAAATGTCCATGGTGAAATTTTCGGATATTCAGGCCAGCTTAGGTATTTTTACGCGCCAATAAGTCAAGCATCGCGCCAACGTTTTCCAACTGGCCGACCTCAGCCGCGTTCAAACGCACATGGAACTCCTTTTCCACCGCCACTACTAATGAAATGTGCATAAGGGAATCCCATTCCTTGAGGTCTTCCGCGGTCATCGTTTCAAACAGTTTTATCTTGTCGTTATCAAAAACATCCTGGAAAACTTTTTCCAATCGTTGTCTTATTTCCTCGCGTGTCAACGTCATAAACACCTCTTTAATAGGCGGAGACCGGCTTGATAAATGTTTTGCGCAATACTGCATCATCCGAAATTGCAAGGGTCCAGCGCGAGAGGGTCGCGGTCTCTTCCGCCAGTTCATAGTCCAGCTTTTGATAAAGCGTTTTAACCAAGCCGTTTTTTTGGGTGGGCAAATAACATCCTTCCACCATGAGCAGTCCCAAATCGCGGGCGATCTTTACGATTTCGTTATGCACAAACTCCTCCATGCCGCGCGTCAGCACACGGCAGCTCATCACCCATGTGTCCACGGTCAGGATGCGGGCATCCTTTTTTTTGAGAATCAATACGCAGATCAAGCCGTTGTCACCAAAACGATCCTTCAGCTTGAAATACCGGCAGACATACTCGGGATTTTTCATAATCTCCCGTATTTGAGCTTCTGAATAGCGCGTGGTGGTGAGATGGAATTGGTTGCTCTTGTTAATCAGTTGCGCGATGCGGGGCAGGTGGAAATCATCAAAAGTGTGGGATATCGCCTGCATGTTAAGCGCCTGGAGGTAGTCGTCCAGATTGGTGGCTTGCCGTTGGAGTATAGCGCGTTGCGCGTTTTCCCGGTACATCGTGCTCCGGCCGGCATCCTCAGCGGAAAAGGCTGTCATTTCAAAATATTTTTTGCAGTCCAATGCGCGGATATATTCGGCAGGATCTTGCGGCATCTCTGGGACCGCCACCATGGGGAGCACCTGGCGGATCAACTCGCGTTCCGCCGGATTATCGTCCACAAACACCAGAGCATCCAATCCAATATTTAAAATACGGGCGATTTCGCGAATATTGTCGGCTTTGTTGTCCCAGTTTGCCTGGAAAACTGCCACGTCATCAAGTTTTATACGCATGTCCGGGTGCTTGAGGAACGGCAGACGGGCGTTCTCTTCCTCGTTTTTGCTGCAGATCGCCAAAATAACTCCGCGATTCTTTAATGCCAGCACGTAACGCTGAAAATCAACGTAAGCTTCTCCTTCCGTGCCATGGCCGAGGCGCAAGCCGTCCAGGCCGTCGTCGCCAATTATGCCGCCCCAGAGGGTATTATCCAAATCGAGCACCAGCGCTTTTTTGGCCTGTCCTTTGCAAGCCCTGATGGTGCATGCCGCCTGATGCGCGGCAAACCCCGAAGCATCCAGCGCAAAGGCATGTTTTGAGTGATACCAATAACGTTCGTCGCACCAACGGGCTTTGCCATATTCGGACGACAAGTGATCAATATCCAGCACCACCACTCCGGCGTCGGCGGCCATCCCCAGGGCGACATTGAATTGCCGGTAAAGATTTGTGCAACCCCATGGCGCCTGGCCGTCAAGATTTCCAAAAGGCCGTACTAGAGGAGCATCCGCATTGTTTTGTAAAATTATTGCGGAGCTGTTCTGGCGGATGCTTTGCCAGAGGCGCGTGAAACGCTCCACATTTTCCTGAATCTTTTCGCGCACCAGCGCCTCGCTGCCTCCGGAACGGACAGCCAGATCCAAATCCCGGTAACCCGTGAATATCCAGATAAAATCCGGCTTGAAAGCATACAATGCACTGCCGGGATCCGCCGCCGTTTGTTCCAGTGTATTGAATGGGTTGTTGAAAATCTGCGCAGAATATCCTTCAACGGCCATCCAGAATTGGAAGGCTTCAATGAAATGATCCACCGTGCTTGAAGCCAGAAAGGCCACGCGCACTGGCAGAAGTCCCAAGCGCTCGCATGGCATTTTGCTGAACAACTTGAAATACCGATGCTGAAGTGAAAAATCGTCATCAGGCTTAACACAGGCTTTCAAAGCGGACCAAGCCTCTTCAGCCCGGTTCTCTGCGATCAAGGTTTTGACTGTTGCCAATTTGTCTTTTGTCTCTGGGGGCATGATTTTGAACACAGTTTGAAATCCATCGCGTGTCAATAAGGCATAAAATAACCGCCGTCAACATGCAGGACTTCGCCATTCACAAATGAAGCATCATCCGAACATAAAAATGCGACCAGCCTGGCTACATCGCGTGGTTCGCCAGCCCGCTTAAGCAAGGTGTTGGCAATAATGTTCTTTTCATTGATTTCAAAAATATGCCGCGTCATGTCCGTGCGGATTGGGCCGGGCGCCACAACATTGGCGCGGATTCCGTACTCCGAATATTCCGCGGCAAAACCTTTGGTTATTGCTTCAACAAATGCCTTGGTTCCGGCATATAACGCATTCATGCGAGGCACGGTGCGAGTGACAACGGAAGAAATCGTTACCACATTACCGGAGCGCTGTTGTTTCATCACGCCAACCGCCGATCGCATGAGATAATAAACGCCGAATTGATTTACCCGCACCAGATTCTCCAGGGCTTCCCTTGATATCCGCGCAAACGGAGCCAGATGCGATAAGCCGGCATTACAGATCACAAAGTCAATGCGGCCCCATTTCTCCATTGCGGCCTGGCACAGTGCTTGAGAAGTTTCTTCAATGCCAATATCTCCCGTCACCCATTGTGTCCCAACCTGCATCGCGCACAATCGTTCGTTAACCTGGGCCTGCTCCTCAGATTCCTGCTGACAACCCAGCACCAGATTGGCGCCCTTCCGCGCCAGTTCCTCGGCGATAGCCGCCCCGATACCACGGGATGCTCCGCTGATAATCGCGGTTTTTCCGGTAAAAGGTCCGTTCATAATGAGCTTGTCCGATTTTTATCGGATGATTCCGTGGTTAAACCAATTTGCGCTTTGCCGCGCGCAAGCAGCCGATCTTGTTGTTTATGCGCTATTTCAAACTTGAGAACAATTGTTCTTGTCGCCAACGAAATTTGATCAATACGAGCTCGCAACTCAACGGCATCGCCGATATAAGCCGGCATAACAAAATTAAGGGTCAAAGACTGAAGCACCGCGTTTTGTCCTGGCAGGTGCATACCAACCAAGCGCGACACCAAGCCAGCCAGAAGAACGCCGTGAATTACACGGCCCTCATAGCCCCGTTGTCGGGCAAATGTTTCGTCTATATGAATAGGGCTTTGATCACCGCTGATAAGGGTAAATTTGTCCACCTCTTCTTCCGAAAAAACATGATCAAAAGAATAACTCTGGCCTTCCCGTAATTGTTCCAATGTCCACCTTGCGGCCTTTATACATTCTTCTCCATTCATTTATACACATTATCTTAGTCGCGGCGTGGAAATCAAGAGTGAATTGCCAATTGCATCAGACACAATAACCCGTTTTCGGGTTAATTCAGGGCAAAGATTGGGAAACCAAACTTGAATTACCAAAAATATCAAAGAGTAGCTTTGATTTTTTGGCAGAATAAGATATATTCAATAGACACAGTAATAATTTTCAATGATGATACATGAATCCTGCTAACAAGACCAAGGCATTTTTGTGCTGGCGTAATGGTTTGTTTATTGCGTCAATTATTTTGTTTTCATTGGTCTTGTTTTATCCGTTGTTTATCGCCGGCCAATGTCTTTTTACAACGGATGACAATCTGGGAATGATGCCGTTCATAAAGGAAGTTTTCCTCGCCCAATTTGGGGGAGGTTGGGCAGACCATGTGTTTTACGGCACGCCGGGCTTGAGGGGGCAGATAACATGGACTCCGCTATTTTTAGGGGTTTTTCCGTCTTTGTTTGCCTTCAATTGGATTCACGCCATAGACCTGGTCCTGGCTTCCATTTTTCTTTTTTTCTTCCTGCGCGCCAATAATATCTCCCGGCCGGCAATAGCCCTGGGGATTCTGGCCGCCTTCTGGCTCGGAAGTAATTTTACACTCACTTATGCCGGTCATATTTCCAAATTCAGCATTTTGATGCTGGCGGCCGCTTTTTTAGTTTGCATCAAAAAAGTGCGGGGTAATGTTGATGACTGGCTTTGGTGCATAATGGCCGGAGGATTGCTGGGGCTGATGTTTATTGAACAGCAGGATGTGGCGTTGTTTTTCGGCATTTTCCTTGGGCTTTATGCATTGTTTAATTTTATCCTTGTGCATTTTCCGGGATTATTCGGCAAACAACCATCATCCTCTGCCGGGCAGAATGAAAGGAAACTTGTGATACAGATTGTCCGCGTTGCCCTGATGCTGTTTATAATTGTGATTATGGCGTTGCTGGTATCATCAACCACTTTGATCAGCAGTTACGCGGCCAATGTTCAATCGGTATCCGAAGAGAAGAAGCCCGATCCGCGGGACCAATGGGAATTTGCGACCCAGTGGAGTTGGCCTCCGGAGGAATCAATTGATTTTATCGCGCCGGGATACATGGGCTGGCGGTCGGGCGAGGTAGAAGGGCCATATTGGGGCGGGATGGGGCGTTCAGCCGGATGGGAAAAAACCGGACAGGGTTTTATGAATTTCAAGCTGGAAAATCAATATCTGGGAGCGATCCCCGTTATTTTTGCGCTGTTTGCGATTTGGGCGGGGGTGATAGGGTACGGAGTAACGGAGTGTCGGAGTAAAGTCGTACAAGGGGAAAACAACGATAGTGAGACGCGATCCTGCGCCGATACGCCGATACGCTCATACTCAACTACGTCAACGCGGGCGGAAATCTTATTCTGGTTTTGCGCCGCAATTCTTGCCCTTCTGCTTTCCTTCGGTAAATATTTTCCATTGTATCAATTGTTTTACCAGTTGCCGGTGGTGAACAATATCCGCAATCCGAACAAGTTTCTTCAGGTTTTTCAACTGGCAGTCGGCATTCTGTCCGCTTACGGCGCGCATATTGTTTTTAATTGGAATAATCTATGGACAGATCGGAAAGGATTAACCACGGAGGCACGGAAGCACGGAGATAAAGAGATTGCTTGAAACCAGATTTTGCGTTTGCCAAAATCTGATTTCAAGCAACAGCTTGTTCTTTGAGGAAAGAGGAGAGGGGGAATAATGATTGAAAACGAATTAACTGAACAGATTATTGGGGCGGCTATTGAGGTTCACAAGCACTGGGGGCCTGGACTGTACGAAGAAATCTACGAGAAGAGCATGTGTGTTGAATTGCGATTAAGAAAAATGTCTTTTGAGAATCAATTAAGTCTGCCGCTTATTTATAAGGGCGAGAGAGTTGGTAACGATCCGCGGCTTGATTTTGTTGTGCAACATAAGGTCGTGGTGGAATTAAAAGCGGTCGCTCAGCTGGAGGCGATTCATGAGGCGCAACTATTAACTTATATGAAACTGACCAAGTGCCGGGTTGGGTTACTGATCAATTTTAATGTTCCGACTCTCAAGCAAGGGATTAAGAGGATGGTGCTGTGAAATTTCTCATCTTTCTCCCCAATATAGCCAGTTTTGTCAAATTTAGGAGTAGCAGATTGTTAATCCTAAATTTGACAAAATCTCCTCTTATTTTACCTCTGTGCCTCTGTGTCTCCGTGGTTAGTTTAGATAAGTTTGTGGCAACTCTTTACTTAATAAATCACAAATTGTGCGGCGGAGTCAAAAAAATATTATTAATCTTTTGCGTCGTCAGTTTTCTGTTTTTTTTGCCAGGGTGTGATTTGTTGAAAAAAACAAAACCACCCATGATATCATACCAGCAGCTGCTTTTGAATTTGACCGATTTAATGTATCTGGCGCGTCTGGATGTTCCTGAAACGGCCATTGTCACCTCTTTTGATCCCACGGGCGGCAATGACGATTTTAATCATCCTTTGCGTCCGGGTCCCGAGGGCTGGGTGGTGCTGGCTGATCTGAAAGGCCCGGGGCTTGTTTCGCGGTTTTGGTTTACCGGCCCGGGGCCAGAACACCGCGTCCGTTTTTTCTTTGATAATGAACGAAAGCCCCGCATTGATATGGCCGTCGGTGAATTTTGCGGCGGGGTGTTCCCCTTCCTTCCGCCGCTCGCGGCCTATGAAAACTACTGCTGGTATAATTACGTGCCAATTCCTTATGCCAAAAGACTGGTCATCATGACGCAAGAAGGCGGTTATAAACCGGATGGCGGCCCGAAGATATATCATCAAATTAATTATACCGCTTTGCCATCTTCTTGCCGTGTGAACAGTTTTAATCTTAACTTGGACGCTGAAAGCAGAAAAATATTGAACGCAACGGTTGAACGCTGGAATAATCCGGCTGGTTCCCGGGTAGTTTCCGAAGCCTTTGCCGCCACCAATATATCAGTCGCCGCCAATGACAAGAAGATGGTCGCTTTGCCTGATGGCCCGGCCATAATCCGCGAATTGGTCATCAGCCCCGGTTTTGAACAATTGTCCGGCGCCATACAGCGCCGCGCGCTCCTCCGGGACATTATTTTGAAGATTTACTGGGATAATCAAACCGAACCAAGCGTTGTCGTCCCCTTTGGCAGCTTTTTCGGCAGTGTATGGCAGAAAACATCTTTCAACAGTATGTATTTTGGCCTGACCAATGATTCGTTTTATTGCCGCTTTCCCATGCCTTACCGCGCCAAGGCGGTCATAGCGTTTGAAAATCAAATGACCAATGCGGTGAGCTTTGATTTAACAGTCAGGGGTGAACGGCTTCCTGCATTCTTGTCGCAGTATGGCTTTTTTCATGCTGACTGGCGGCGGACGACGGAACGGGATATTGGCAAGCCGCATTGTGTGCTCAATACGAGCGGAAAGGGGCGTTTCGCCGGGTGTATATTAAGCGCCTTGTCGCTTGATAAAAGTTTCTGGCTCCTGGAAGGGGATGAGATAATGACCCGTGACAACGAAGCGCGGCCGTTCTGGCATGGGACCGGCCTGGAGGATTATTTCAACGGCGGCTGGTATTATCAGAATGTTTTGTGCCGCCCATTGCACGGCTTGCTTTTCAAGTCATTTTTCCGCACGGTTCAATACCGGGTTCATTTGCCGGATCCGGTTTTGTTCAAAGAAAAATTCAATATGATTTTTGAGCGCGGCCCGGATAACAACAGCCGCGGCTGGATGGAAAGCACGGCCTTTTATTATCTGGATCAGCCGCATCCGGCCGGGTCGGAATTATTAACGTCAAGCGAGCGCCAGCCGCCGGTTGACGAACCCCAGCTTGCCGGATTTATGATGGATCTTTTCAATTGCGAGCGTTTCGGAGATTACCGCGAAGCTTTTGACTGCATTGATATATTTTTGGAACAAAACCGTGCGTTCCCTTTTGCCGAAATGCTTACCCTTAGAAAAGCCGCGTATCTGGAACGCATAGCGGGGGTTGAAAAGGCCCGGCCCATATATGAAAAGATCATGGCTGAAACAAAAGATGTTGCGGTCAAAGAGCAGGCGAAGCTTTTGCTCTGGTTTCATGAGCTTCCCGCCAATGCAATTCTTGGCTTGTATGCCAACACGCCCGCCAGATGTTTTTTGGATGGCCGCCTGCTGGGTGAGGCGTCAAATCCGGCAAAATTATTTGCCGTTGGATGCGAATTGAAACCTGGCCGGCATGTGCTGGCGATCCAATGCCGTTATCACCCTTATCCCGTCTGGGTTCAGGCAACTTTGAAAACTCATTGGGGGACAGTAATTACTACGCCATCATGGAAACATTGCCTTGATCCTGCCGGCGAATGGAACGCCCTCGGTTATGACGACAGCTCCTGGAAGATGGTCGGCGGCACGGGAACCAAGGGGCCGCCGGATGAGCCGTTCGTCTGGATTGAGCCGAATGCGTTCGTTGACATGCAGTCGCTTGCCATTGGGCTGAGTTATTACGATCCGTGGCCGGATAAAACAAAAGCGGTGGTGTATCGTAGTGTTTTTGAAATTCGTGAATCGGTGGTAAATAACAAATAAAAATTTTGTGTTATTGTCATTCCCGATTTTCCGCCACGGGCGGATCAGTCTGTGGCTGAAATCGGGAATCCAGAGAGATATGAGACTGGATTCCCGCTTGCGCGGGAATGACAGGAAAGATTTTTTTCATTAATGTTTTTTTGAACATGATGCAATCGGAAAAAACAGATCCCGCCGGCAATAATCTGCGCTGGCTAAAATGGTTCCTCGGAATTGTTTTTGTCTGCGCCTTGATCATGGCCCTGCGCGCCCTGGCCGTGATGTCGGATTTCAACGCATTGAGTTATCGTTTGTCCTCAATGGGGTGGGGCAAGCTTGCGGAGGTCATTGTTCAAAACAAGATTTCGGCGCTCGGGCATGCTGTGTTCATGACAGTCTGTGCGGGCGTTTTTATCTGGCTGTTTTGCTTAAAAAAACTCCGGAATCAATATGTCCGGCTGGCCCTGCAATGGATTCTGGTGCTGATGGTTGTGATTGACGCATTTTTGCTCTCGCGCCATTACGTCAAAACCATGCCGTTGAAGGCGTTTGAGGAAAATGACGTTATCCGTATTTTAAAGAGCGCCATGCCCGAACACCGCATTGCGCTGGCGACCCAGGAGGGTTTTTACAATCTCTGGCTCACTTATTTGTTTCCATATCACGGCATAAAAACGATAAACGTCACCCAGATGCCGCGCATGCCGGCCGACTACAAAAAGTTTTTTGAAGCCGTTATGCGGAACCCCCTGCGTTATTGGCAGTTGTCAGCGGTTGGTTTTGTGCTGGCGCCGGCGCAGGTCTGGGTGCAGTTCCAGAACAACCCGGCCATGAAGGACGCGTTTGAGCTGGTCTATGCCTATAATGTCAGGCCGCTCCTTTGGCAGGGCCAGCCGGCCGATTACTGCGTTGAAGTGGTTCCGGCCAGCGCCGAACAGCCGGGACAGCATGTGATCATGCGCCTGAAAAAACCGGCGCCGCGTTTTGCGCTGATCGGGGCATGGGAAACAGCCGATGATGCTGAAGTTTTACGCTCGCTCGGCGCGGAAGATTATCCGCTTTTTAAGAAGGTGATGATTGCGCCGGAATGTGCAGCCGGTCTTCCGCAATCTGCCGGCTCAAATGAAAATGGCCAGGCGCAATTGCTTGAATACAAGCCCGGAAAAATAAAACTGCGAACGTCGTCAACAGCCCCATCCATTCTGCGCGTGGCCGAGAAATATGATCCGGATTGGCGCATCCGGATTGACGGCAGAAAAGGCCGTGTTTTGCGCGCTGACTTTATTTTTCAGGGGATTCCTATGGAGTCCGGAATGCATGAAGTGGTGCTTGAATATGCGCCGTCAAGGCGGCCGTTGATCATCCAGGGGCTCGGATTTTTTATATTTGCGGCGGCGGCAGGAATTCTATTGTGTAAGCGCAAGACGAAATAATTTGAAGATTTCAAATCTATTCGTTTTATGTTGAACATTTGCTTGGTGGGAGGGACGGCGTGCCGCCGTCCGGTTCGGCGGGCAGTATGCCCGCCCTCCCTTGGTCTGAAAAATTTTAAATATCTTAGATCATGACAAAAAAACCCATTCTCTCAGTCGTCATCCCAACCATCGGCCGGCCGATGGTTTTGCGGGCGGTGGCGTCGCTTCTCGCGGCTGATCCCTTGCCGGGCAGGCAATCTTCGGAATTGGAAATTATTGTGGCGGGTGCGGTTGCTGATCCCGCTGTTGCGGAACGGTTGCAGGAATTAATGAAAAACAATCCGCAGATAATTCATCTTCCGGTGTCGTTCCGGAGCGGAGATT
>Ga0074199_1002273_pt1 | contig 12295 bp, 9 predicted proteins | sample EPASupsiteSAE347_FD_64528 | JGI IMG/M metagenome (GOLD analysis project Ga0074199, IMG submission 64528) | Bioremediated contaminated groundwater from EPA Superfund site, New Mexico - Sample SAE3-47 | ecosystem: Environmental > Aquatic > Deep subsurface > Groundwater > Contaminated ...
GAAGGCGCTATCCGGGCCGGATGTTTATTTTACGCGGGTTATCCGATCACCCCTCAGAATGAGCTGACCGCTTACATGTCCAGGCATATGCCGGAAAAGGGCAGGATATTTATCCAGGCGGAATCGGAATTGGCCGCGGTGAATATGGTATTCGGCGCTTCCGCCACCGGAGCAAGGGCAATGACTTCGTCTTCCAGCCCGGGGATAAGCCTGAAGCAGGAAGGTATATCTTATCTTGCCGGCGCAGAACTCCCGGCGGTTATCGTGAACATGATGCGCGGCGGCCCGGGCTTGGGGAATATTTCTCCATCCCAGGCAGATTATTTTCAGGCTACCAAAGGCGGCGGCCACGGCGATTATCATTTGATAGTGCTGGCCCCGGCTGCGGTGGAAGAAGCGTATGACCTGATGTTTACCGCCTTTGACCTGGCGGATGAATATCGCGGACCGGTGATGATCCTGGGAGATGGTATGCTCGGCCAGATGATGGAACCGATGCGGATGAAAGAACATAAGATCAATAATATAGCCAAGCCCTGGGCGCTTACCGGATGTTCCGGACGCAAACCGAATATTATAAGGTCGTTATACATTAAGGACGGCGTCCTGGAAGAAGTTAATCTCAGGCTGCAGAAAAAATATCAACAGATCAAGGAAAAAGAGCAGCGCTGGGAAGAAGAGTTATTGGATGACGCCAAGCTTATCCTGGTATCTTATGGCGGCATGTCCAGGATCTGCCGCGGCGCGGTCAAGAATTTGCGGGATAAAGGGATCAAAGCCGGGTTGCTCAGGCCGATAAGCCTTTGGCCGTTCCCGGATAAAGGCTTTGAAAAGGCGGTCCGTCCGGGAGTGAAATTCCTGGTAGTGGAAATGTCCTATGGTCAGATGGTCGAAGACGTCCGTTTAAGCGTTAACGGCAAGGCTGACGTGGAATTTATCGGCCGTTCCGGAGGCGGGATCCTTTCCGAAGAACAGATAATAAAAAAGGCCCAAGAGGTGTTGAAGATAAAATGAAAAAAGTATTCAGCCATCCCAGATCGCTGCGCAACATATCTACCCATTACTGCCCTGGCTGCGGCCATGGGATCGCCCATCGTCTTGTAGCCGAGGTTATAGATGAGCTGGATATCCGGGAAAAGATCATCGCCATAGCTCCGGTAGGGTGCGCGGTCATCGCCTATGATTACTGGGATTTTGATTGTTCCGAAGCGGCACACGGCCGGGCTCTGGCCGTGGCCACAGCCATGAAAAGGCTCAGGCCGGAGAATATTGTTTTTACCTACCAGGGAGACGGGGACCTGGCGGCTATCGGGACAAATGAGACGATACACGCGGCTAACCGAGGGGAAAACCTTACGGTTATATTCATAAATAACGCGGTTTACGGGATGACCGGAGGCCAGATGGCTCCCACCACGCTTTTGGGACAGAAGACCGCTACTTCTCCTTTTGGAAGAAGGGCGCAGTTCGAGGGCTATCCCTTAAAGATCTCGGAACTGCTGGCGCAGTTAACCGGGGTAAAATACGTGGAGCGCGTTTCTGTATTCTCCAGCCAGGAAGTGATAAAGGCTCGGCAGGCTGTAAAGACCGCTTTCCAGAATCAGGTTAATAATGTGGGTTTTTCTCTTGTGGAGATATTATCCCCCTGTCCGACATACTGGGGGATGCCTCCCAAAAAGGCGATGCAGTGGATCAGGGAAGAAATGGTCAAGGAATTCCCGTTAGGCAGGCTAAAATGACAGAAAAGATCATAATCGCCGGATTCGGCGGCCAGGGTATCATGCTTATGGGAAAAGTCCTGGCAGAGGCCGCTATGTTCGAGGGAAAGAATGTTACCTGGCTTCCGGCTTACGGGGCTGAGGTGCGCGGCGGCACAGCCAATTGCATGGTGGTTGTTTCGGATGAGCCGATAGGTTCTCCTTTTATTGATCGGGCGGACAGCCTGATAATCATGAACGGGCCTTCCCTGTCCCGTTTTCAGGGTAGATTAAAAGATAAAGGGCTTATAGTTATCAACAGCTCTTTGGCTAAGGCTGGCCCGGATACAAAAGGGATTGTTGCCAGTCAGCCTTTTTCAGAAATAGCCGTGAAATTAGGCGGGATAAAGGTGGCGAATATAGCCGCGTTAGGATTTTTTGCGGCTAAGACCAAACTTGTCAGCAGCAAAAGCCTTACGCAGGTTATTATAGATATGACCCCGCAAGACAAGAAAGAGCTCGGAGCTTTGAATCTGGCCGCGTTGTCCGCCGGAGCGAAATTAGCCGGGTAAATCCTGTATTTTATATAAAACAAAGAAAGAGGGACAATAAATGGTTCGAGTGAGATTTGCGCCCAGCCCTACCGGGAATTTACATATCGGCGGAGCGCGCACCGCGCTTTTTAACTGGCTTTACGCCTGCTCCCAGAGCGGGGAGATGATCCTGAGGATCGAGGATACGGATACTCTGCGCTCCAAAGAAGAATACATCGATGAGATATTAGGCAGCCTTAAATGGCTGGGGTTCAATTGGAGCCAGATCTATTACCAGAGCCGGAGATTCGATATCTACAGGGAATACGCGCAAAAGCTTTTAAGTTCAGGCAAAGCCTATATCGAAAAGAACGAAGCCGGTAAAGAGGCGATCATTTATAAAGTTACCGGAGAGAAGGTTAGAATAAAAGACCTGATCCACGGTGAAATAGAATTCGATACCGCGGTCATCAAAGACCAGGTTTTGATGAAATCAGACGGCACGCCCACGTATAATTTCGCCTGCGTGGTCGACGACGCCTTGATGGAGATAACCCATATCATCCGCGGAGACGATCATATTTCCAATACTCCGAAACAACTGCTTATTTATGAGGCGCTGGGCTTCAAGTTGCCGCAGTTCGCGCATCTGCCTTTGATCCTGGCCAAGGGCGGCGGAAGGATGTCCAAAAGAAAAGGGGCTACCGCCATATCCGAATACCGTCAGGCCGGGTATCTGCCGCAGGCCATGGTCAACTTCCTTATGCTTTTAGGCTGGGCCCCGGGAGAGAACCGGGAGATCATCGATATAAAAGAAGCGATAAAACTGTTCGATATAAAACACGTGAACAAGACCGCGGCGGTAATGGATATGGATAAGCTCGACTGGATAAACAACCAGTATCTTAAGAACGAAGATACCGCCAAGCTGGCGGAAGAGGTTATTCCGCTTTTGATCGAGAAGGGTTTGATCGGCAAAGATAATATCGACCGGCAATATATCCAGGAAGTCCTGCGGTTATTCCAGTCCAGGCTTACCGTGCTGCAGGATTTCGTTGAGCGGGCAGACTCTTTTTTTGTCAACAAGGTTATCTTCGACCAGGAAGCAAAAGAGAAATTTTTGTCGCAGGACCTCTCCAGGGAATTCGGCCTGTTCAGCCATCGGCTGAGAAGTTTGGAAAAATTCGAGATCCCCGAGATCGAAGAATGCTTCCGGCAGGTGGTGGCGGAATTGGGCATCCAATCCAAAGCGCTTATACATCCTGTCCGCGTCGCGCTTACCGGTAAGACCGTCGGACCAGGGCTTTTTGAAGCGATCTATTGCCTGGGCAAGGAACGCGTGGTGGAAAGATTAGGTAGCTTCATAAAGAAATAGATGATATGAAAAACACGCTGCCTGCGGTATTGATTCTTTGCGCGATCTCCTTTTCCGGTTGTTCTACTGTCAAAGGAGCGGCAACCGGATTTGCCCAGGATGTTAAGTCCGCGGGCAAGGGTATTAAAATAGCCTGCAAGAAGATAGCGGGCATCTCAGGCTTAAAGAACGCGGATGATAAATTCAAAGAAATAGCCTGGTAAACCGCCTGCTTCGGCAATTCCTCCCTTTGTAATCCCAAAATAAAATTTTGAAATTACCTCTACCGCGTGTTATATTTAATTGACAATCAGGAACACCTAATGAAAAAGGCAAACTAGCAGTAATGCTGGGGCGCAAAGCTTCCGGTCCTTCTGCAAAGGCAGAACACCGGCGCAGATTCAGATTGCGCCGGGGGTTCTAAGTGAGGACGCCCGGCGTAATAGGAATACGCCGGCGTTCTGTAACTCAGAAGGATAGCGGGGTTGCCAAAGAGGTTGAAACGCCACAGCCCTAAGGTTTTTGCTTTAGGGCTTTTTCCTTTACGGCCCCAGCGCATTTTTGTTGAAAGGCATTCAATGACAAAAATAGCGCTAATAATAGCGGCACTCTTCGCGGTAAACACAATCCCTCCAGCAGGTTATGAGCCAGTTATACCTGAGTTGCCTTCTTTACCCGGCTATGCTGCGGAAAAGCCCGGTATTCAGCCAGACATTGTTTTTAAATACGCGACTGCGCAATTATGGGCGGATCTGCGTTTGGGCCTGGCTTATCTGGAAAGCCCTAAGCCCCTTGATCTTCCGGAAGCAGTCTCTCCCTCATACGTGCATCCGGATGGCAAAGGATTCGGCGCGTACGGTTTCAGCCCGGCAGCTTATGCCGATGTCCAGAGGTTATATCCGTTTTTCAGGCGATACGGATGGGAGGAGGTCTTAAAATCGGAAAAACTATATGATTTAGCCAACCAGGCTTTTGCCGACTGGTTGTTGAAGAATATGCAAAGCGGGCCCGGGGCAGATATGGATTTTGCAGTTCTTTTTAATAACCTGCACCAGGCCTGGAATCTGGGGCTTAATGGTTTTAAGCATGGCCGCAGAGTAGTTTTTTCCAGAATCAAGAGGGCGGATGAATTTCTCTCCCGGCGGACCATCGCCATGTAAAGCGCAAAAGGAAACGCTTTCTTTTTTCTGCATCAGATCTCTTGAAATAGCCGGATCCCGTGGTATATTTTTCTCACCGAACGAAAAGGTTATCTGACTGATCTTGATTTTGGATAGCAAAGCCACGGATCCAGAATGTCAAGGAACACGATATTTATGCGATCAACTGGCTGCCGAAACGGTAGACTGGTTGATTTTTTTTTGGGGAGAAAAGAAACAATTTTAAAAAGTGGGGATACTAAAAGGAGGGATAATGAGAAGACCAGCCACGGCTCTCATAATGATCCTAGCACTGATTCTGTTCCTGTATCAGCCGGTTTTAGCCCAGAGTTCCGACCTGATCCAAAGCCTCAGCAGTTCACTCAGCCAATTCAGCGGCGCGGTAAGCAGTACCATCCAGCAATCTTCAATAGGAAAAGGTGTTGGTTTCGCGTTTAAAAACACCGGGACGGTATCCACAGGGGTTAATTTTATTACCAGCGCGGTTAATGGATATCATTCCTGGACTCAGGCGAACCGTGGAGCCATGCCTCAGATGGCGGCCCAGTGGGACCACTACACGCGTAATTTCGGCGTTGCCGGCGCGCCTCTTTTTGTTATAGGCCAGGTAAGCAATCCGGTGATGAGTTATATTACCGGAGTGCAGCCGGGGAGCCAAGGGGCGCGGGATTTCGGCCGGGGCTGCAATGATATACTCGGCGGGATCGTGAATGTCCCGACTAAGGTCCTTTTGGGGAGAGACCTGGCTAATCCTTATGCTGCCCCATTACGCGGATTTAGCCGGATCACCGCTGTTACCCCGACCGAAGGAATAAATTATGGATTATTCGTCGGCGCACCGGCGATCGCAAAAGCTGTACACCTGGCCGGTTTCAGTAACGCTGTCCCTGCTTTTATCCGTCCGGGAACCGGTGCGGCCTGCTTGACCTGGCCGACGATCGGCTTCGCCGCGCGGGCAGTTGCCGGGCCATTGTTCGGAGAAAAAATCGGGTCTAGTGATAATCTTTTTAACTCCGGTATCTTTGCCGGTAATTTGATGAGTTTTGCTGTCTTTAATTACGTAGCATTTTCTGCATATCCGTATGGCCCAGAAATAACAGACCGCTCGATGAAATTTACAACGTCTGTCATGGGGCTTTTTGCTAGTGCTCCTATTTCCGTATTCGGAGTAACTATAGCGGGATCATTGGGAGCAGCGGCAGGGACTGGTGAGCCCAGCGAACGTCTGAACGATGCGGATTCCTTGTCCAGATATTTTCGGCGGATTTACGGGAATACAATTAAAGGGCAGTCTCTTTATCATGCGGGCAGAATAATCGCTGGATTATAACCGCCAACACGGCGGTAAAACGCGCATCGGCGCAGGGGTAGAAATGAACGCGCGCTTCATTAAGATTATAGCTGTATTGGTCCTGGTTCCTTTTTGCGCGGTTCAACCGGCATGGGCTCTGGGGTTAAATGACCTTGCCCAGGTTAGTAAAGATATTTCCGCCGGCATCAATAGAGGATTCAGCCGCGCTTCTTCCTCGTATAACAATTGGGCCAATGAAAACCGCAGCAGGTATGCGCAGGCATTTCAAACCAGCAAACCTTTGATCGCGGGGGTTAACCTGGTCGCGAGCGCGTTGACCGGAGGCAGGCCGGATTTCTATAATTCCTGGACCGCACAGAACCGTATGGCTATGCCGCAACTTGCCGCGCAGTGGGACCATTATACGCGTAATTTCGGCGTTGCCGGCGCGCCTTTATTTGTTATCGGGCAGGTAACCAATCCGATCCTTACAAGATTTACCGGGATCCAGCCCGGAAGCAGAGAGGCTAAACAGTTGGGCCGGGATATCTATAGCTGGACCGGCGGTATATTTAACGTGCCGATGAAGGTATTGATCGGTAAAGATCTATCAAATCCTGATTCCGCGCAATTGCAGGGTTGGAACAGGATCTCCGGCGTTACTCCGGCAGAGGCGCTGACCTACGGTCTTGTGGTCGGTTCGCCTCTTCTTATGGCTGCTCCCGGCGTAATTTCCGCCACCGGCGCCGGATCATGGTATGCCGGGACAAGCACATTAAACCTCGCGGTAAATCCCACGCTTAACGCGGCTTTGAATATCGCCGGCAGGGCGGCTGTTACCGGCGCGTTACATGCTGGCGCGGCTAATGCCGGAAGCCTTCTTTTATCAGGAGAACCTTTATCTATTGAACAATCCCTGGCGGTTTTCGCTACCGGCGGTATTTCCAGCGCGTTCTCAAGCGCGGTAGTGCCGATGCTTTTTAAGAACGTAGCAGTGGCCGGAGCCACGCCGATACTTACCAGGATAGGGTTAAACGCTTTGCGCAGCGGATTAACTCTAGCCCCTGCGATCGGCGCAATCAACGTTGATGTCAGCAACGCGCTCAGCGGCAACACCGCCACATATTCTATCCGTAACAACGGAGTCGCCGCCCCTGACTTGGCCTGGGATCTTGTTTTAAAGCCGTACGCCTCCGGGGCAGGGCAAGGGTTCGCGTTTGGGGCTGCTATGGGCGGGCTCGGGACAGCCTCAGTTGCGCCGGGAGCTTTAGCAAAGCAATTCCCGAAAGCCTTCAAAATATTGAACGCGGCTTTCGGCACTTCTTCAGCATGGTCTTATCTTACCTGGCCTGCTGTAACCGGATCTGTCAGGGCGGGCCTAGGGCCGTTCGTATACGGCGAGCAACTCGGTTCCTCTCAGAACGTGCAGGGCGCTTTTGACTGGGCTTCTCGGGCATTTATGGCGCGGATGTTCGCGGCTAACGGTAACGGCTGGTTTGATAACAAAATGAAATATCTCACCGGCCGGGGCGGAGTTATTGCGGAGGGCGCAGAAGGATGGCTGGGCAGGGGGTTCACCTTTGAATCGGCCAGCCATTTGTCGCTTGCTGAGCAGACCGGGTATTTTCTAACTCGTCACGCCGCAATCGCGGCGATCGGCGCCGGGGCCGGCGTCGCCAAAGAGGTATTGCTTGGTTCTGTGCTCCGTCCATTTACCGGGATACAGGTGGGGACGAATGTTTTAGAGGACAAAAACGCTTATACCAAACTTCTTGGAGCAGGGATGGAAGGGGTGTTGTGGTCGGAACTCGCCGCTTTTGCTTCAGGGGCGCATGGCGCGGCGAATGTTTATAGAAATATAGGCGGGAATTACGGTAATTGGGAGGCAGGCGCGGGCGGCACGGGTTCGCAGAAGCTGCTGGCGCATTCTATGAAAGGCGCTGTGAACTTCGTTTATGTCGGGCCGATGCTTAATACTTTTGCGAATGTATTGGGCAACGCCGCTGATCTTGCCGGATACGGCGATGGCAGGCCGGATATCCTGACAATGAACGCTTTAAAACAGAGCGCGGTCAGCGGTCCGCTATCCGGATGGTTCATGCAGCCGTTGTTGACGGTTTTCGCCCGGCCGGCTGTTTCGACCGGAATGATCACCGCGGATGGAGCGGTATATGACCCGGCTGCCTATCATGGCGTACTCAGCAAAGCTTTTGGAATGCTTGCCCCGCGCAGTACCACCGCTTTAATGGCTGATATAGGAACAGGCTCAGGCGGCCGGTTCCTGTTGAGCCTGGATAGTTATCTTTATACCGCGGCGTTCACCCGTCTGGTCCATACCGGCGTGGACGCGATTGCCAGAACAGGGGTATATATCCCCGGCGTGGACCGGGAGCTGTTAAGCTGGGGTATCCGGTTCGCGATGCCCAATGTCAGGAATCAACCGCTTGAGGAAATATCCCTGGCAAACAGCATAGTTAAGCATCAAGGCCGGAGCAGCGCGGTATCCTGGAGCGAATACGTAGCGCATAAACAGCTGGTTAACGCCAAAGCGTCAACGGCTAAAATTTCTTCCGGCGGCGAAGTATTTACAAAGGAAAGCATAGACCAGCGGTTAAAGTCGGGAAAGCCCCTGCCGGGCGAATATTCTCCGGACAGCTTTAAAGAGCGCATCGCTAAATACCGTAATGTGCTGGGAGTGGATACTTTTTCCGGCCAGGGCATTTTTAGCGGGGATAGCGCCATGCTGCGGCAGAATATTGATTATATCCTTTCATGGTATTCTCCCTCGGACACTGTTGTTTTAGGCGGGCTGACCAACCTCGGCGGGGTGCAGGTGATTTATGACGAGGCCAGGATAATGGGTTTTTCTATCGCCGGCATTGCCGCTACTCAGGCTTTAACCAGCCCGGATTCTTTTAATGCCATCCGCACCGCAGACTACATCTGTTTTATAAGCGGAGATTGGGGAGCGGAAAGCCCGTTATTCCTCGATCTTTCCACCGCGCTCCTGGCTTACGGCGGAGGCGGCCAGGCTAAAAAGGAGATATTGGCGACTATCGGCAGCGGCAAGCCTATTTACGCGATCCAGGGCATAAGGAACGCCCAGGGTTCTCTGGGGTCAACTGATAACGCGGAGGTCGTTAACAGGCTGAACGGGTATGGTAAAGGAGTTGTTTACACCCCGGCAACCGATCCCGGTCCGGATCTTTAAAATCCCTCTTTACAGTTTTCCTGAAAGCGGCTATAATTAAACCCTTAGACGAATACTGCCCTCTAGTGCAATGGTAGCACGACTGACTCTGGATCAGTTAATTGTGGTTCGAATCCACAGGGGGCAATAAAAATCATCCCTGCCCGCTTCATGATAAAAAACGAGAACATCGGCGGCGTTTCGCGCGAATCTTTATTCAAAAGCATATATGGATAATTCCAAACCAACGACCAATTTTATACGCGACATAATCGATAACGACCTGGCTGCGGGTAAGAACAGCGGGAAGGTGCATACCCGTTTCCCTCCTGAGCCTAACGGTTATTTGCATATAGGGCATGCCAAAAGCATATGCCTTAATTTCGGCGTTGCCCGCGATTATAAAGGGCTGTGTAATCTGCGGTTTGACGACACCAATCCCGAGACTGAGGATGTTGAATACGTGAATTCTATCCAGGAAGATGTAAAATGGCTGGGGTTTGACTGGGATGACCGGCTTTATTACGCCTCCGATTATTTCGAGAAGATATACGGATACGCGCTCCAGCTTATAAAGAAAGGCAAAGCCTTTGTCTGCGACCAATCGCTGGAAGATATGAGGCAATACCGCGGCACTATCACCGAGCCCGGCAAGGACAGCCCCTTCCGTAACCGCAGCGTCGAGGAGAATTTGGATTTATTCGCCAGGATGAGGGCGGGCGAGTGCGCCGAAGGTTCAAAGGTCCTGCGCGGCAAGATCGATATGTCCCATCCGAATCTGTTGATGCGCGATCCGGTTTTTTACCGCATCAGAAAAGAGGCGCACCATCGGACAGGTAATAAATGGCCTATATACCCGACGTATGATTTTACCCACGGTATATGTGATTCCCTGGAGGGGATAACTCATTCCATCTGTACCCTGGAATTTGAAGTGCACCGGCCGTTATATGACTGGATACTTGAAGAGCTGGGTATTCATCACCCCCGGCAGATCGAATTCGCCCGGCTTAATCTCGGGCATACGCTTTTAAGCAAGCGCAAGCTTCTGAATCTGGTGGAAAAAAAGTATGTTTCCGGATGGGATGACCCGCGCATGCCTACTATATCGGGTTTGCGCAGGAGAGGGTATACCCCGGAATCCATAAGAAGATTTTGCGAGCAGATCGGCGTGGCAAAAGCGGACAGCATCGTGGATATGCTGGTGCTGGAGAACAGCGTGCGCGAAGAGTTGAATAAAACAGCCCCGAGGGTTATGGCGGTGTTGAGGCCGGTAAAAGTTGTCATTGATAATTACCCCGCCGGGCAGACAGAAGAGCTGGAGGTCATCAATAATCCCGAAGATCCTTCCATGGGCACAAGAAAAGTCCCGTTCTCAAGGGAGCTTTATATAGAACAGGAGGATTTCCGCGAGGATCCGCCGAAACAATTCTACCGGTTATCGCCGGGCCGCGAGGTGAGGCTGCGCTGCGGTTATTTTATAAAATGTGTCGGCTTGCAAAAGGACGAAAAAACAGGTACAATAAGCGAAATACATTGCACCTATGACCCGTTGACCCGGGGAGGGGATTCTCCTGACGGCCGCAAGGTGAAGGCTACGATCCACTGGGTATCCTGTTGCCACGCCATAAAAGCGCAGGCGAGGTTATACGACGTTCTTTTTGCAAAAAGAGACCCTGCTGATCTCCCGGAAGGTGCGGATTTTACGGTAAACCTTAACCCTCATTCTGTTGAGGTCCTGGACGAGTGTATGGTCGAGCCGAGCCTGAAAGACGCGGCTGCAGGGCGCAGATACCAGTTTGAGAGATTAGGATATTTTGTTGTGGACACAAAGGATAGTATAGCCGGGAAACCGGTATTTAACCGGATCGTTACCCTGCGGGACACCTGGGCGAAAATAGAGAAGAAGTTGTAGATAGATTTTATTGCGGTGTCGCATCTCTTTGCGAGGATGGCGGAATTGGCAGACGCGACAGTTTGAGGGGCTGTTGGTTGCATAAACTGTGAGGGTTCAACTCCCTCTCCTCGCACCAAATAAAAAGGGGACGTTTCTATTTATTAAATGGAAACGTCCCCTTTTCGGTTCTATTTATTTGCGTTTATCCCTGATGAAGTTGCTTTTGCCTACGGTTTTAGCGTAACCCTTAAGTTCAGCGCCGATCTCGCCGACCTGGGCGACATGTTCTATTTTACGGAATTCATTAGTCACTACGCCGATGGATACGGACATGAGCGATATCCTGCTTTCGATCCCCTGCCTGTCTTTGGCTAATATGTATCCGTTGTTCCGGTCTTTTTCGTTGTAAAAAGACGGGATGGTTTTATCAAAGGACTCGATTATAGTAGAACAAAGAGTGTCTGCTTTGTCCGGGGTGGTAACCACCACAAAGTCATCTCCGCCGATATGGCCGATAAAATCCTCAGCCTGGCCGGTCTCCCGTGTCGAGCGGATGAGTATGCGGGCTACTTCGCGGATCACGTCATCCCCGTGCTCGAATCCGTAAGTATCGTTATAAGCCTTGAATTTATCCAGGTCCACGTAACAAACCGCGAAAGGCAGTTTGCTTTCCAGGCGCTGGGAGAGCTCGTTAAGGATAGAGACATTACCCGGCAGCCTGCTTAAAGGATTCGCTTCCAGGTCGCGTTCGGTACGCCGGACAACCATGCGGATGCGGGCCAGTAATTCTTTGGGCTCGAAAGGCTTGACTATATAATCATCCGCGCCGGAATCAATGCCGTCGATCTTATCGGTGATCTCGCCTTTGCCGGTGACCATGATCACCGGAAGATGCCGCAGCAGGATATCTTTTTTTATCCTGGCGCAAAGTTCCAGGCCGGTCATTTTCGGCATTTTGTAATCAAGCAAGGCAAGGTCAAAGGTTTTGTTCAGTATCGCCTTAAGCCCTTCCTCGCCGTTTTCCGCCTCGTACACCTCGTATTTTTCGTCTTCCAGGGTGATCCTAAGCACATCCCGGATATCCGGGTCGTCATCAACGATAAGTATTTTTATGGCCATATTTTTTAGATAGGTTAGAACGCGTTAGGCAGGGTAAAGCTGAAAGTCGATCCT
>Ga0074199_1002275_pt1 | contig 12271 bp, 12 predicted proteins | sample EPASupsiteSAE347_FD_64528 | JGI IMG/M metagenome (GOLD analysis project Ga0074199, IMG submission 64528) | Bioremediated contaminated groundwater from EPA Superfund site, New Mexico - Sample SAE3-47 | ecosystem: Environmental > Aquatic > Deep subsurface > Groundwater > Contaminated ...
AGCCTTATCGATATAGATATCCAATTCACTTTCTTGAAAATCCACTTTTTCTTTAGCTTTTTGAATAAAATATGAAATATCGCCAGGTAATAACAACCCTTTGGTAATTTTTTCGATATTCCTATTAATAATTTCTCCCGTATTTCTTTCATTTATTTGACTAAAATTCAAATTCTTGTCAAGGATCTCTTTTCGATTTTCTTCATTATAATCTGAAAATCTTAATTCAACAAGCGAATTTCTAAATTCATTGAGTAAACCACAACGGCTCAATTCATTATTGCCTGAGAAGAAATCGTCAATAACATCTCGTCTGGAACCTATTATGATTTTTGACTGATTAATTGTTGAATCAAGAATATCTATTATTTGATATACCCATTTATTTCCAAGACCGGGCTCGTATTCGGTTTTTCCAAACAAGTCATCTAACACAAATACATTTTTATTATGTATTAAGTGATAATACTCCTTTCTATCTTCCTTCCCTCTTGATTTGATTAATGATTCCTTATCTTCGTATATCCTATAGCCAGATTTTTTCAATTCATTTGCGAGATTTATTATTGTCGTCGTTTTTCCAACGTTTCGATCACCCACGACAGTAATTATATTTGAATCTTTTATTTTGTTAAGAATTTTATCCCAGTTTCGAGGAGGGATAAATACACTTAATTGTTTTCCCCAGTTTGATTCGAATGTGCTCTCTTCTTGTATTGGTGGTTTTTCAAATGAATATGGTTTCAGGTTAAGTCCTTTGACAATTGCGTCCATATATGCACGTCGAAGAAGATAACCAGCATTTAAAAACCTCATTTTTTCAAGTAGAGTGTTTGAAGTAATCACATCAAACCATATACGTACTCCTCGACCCAGTTGTTCAATATCGTAATGGCTTCCTTTTTTAAAGTATCCCCAGCATTTGATTTTAACCAGATCATCCTCATCGATATCTTCAAAATGTCCAATGCGAATTTTAGTCAATTTTTCCAGTAACGCAAACCTCTGGCTTTTTAACTGTCCGAACAAATTTATCTTCAATGGCTCTTCAATTCCAGATTCACTTTTGACTTTCCAGTCCCCATTCTCATTTCCAATTACTTCACCTTCGTATGATTTCAAATCAAGTATAGCGATACCTTTTTCAGTCAAAATTGAAACGTCAATCTGCCTATTTGACACGCGAAAATTAAATAGAAGATATATTGTTTCATCCGGTTTTGTATATTTATCGTTGATTAGATTGCAAACTTCCTTAAACTGATTCCATTCATGTTCATAATCTGATTCATCACCGATGAAGACTTTAACCACCATGATTGTATCTCATTTGTTCTAATTTATTATCAACATAGCTTATGGAGTTTTGCATATAATCAACTTTATTATTATCTGAATTCATCTGAAGACTATGTTATTGTCGGAAGAGAAACGGCGAACAATTTGTAAAGGACAAAAATGTCCAAATTGTAATGCTGGTCGAACTCAAGGAATATGTATTCAGAGGCAACAAAATAAATTTGTTTGTGTAAATCCCAATACCCCTTCAGTTTTAATTCTTTTCCGTGACCCGAATATTGAAAATATAAGAACAGTTAAATTTGTTCTGAATATTATATACAAAGTAGGCGGAAAAGCAACCAGTCGGCTTTTGGAACCTTATAACAAATATCTTCTTCCGCATATTCCAGATGGCGAAATTATATATTTGGATAATTTTATTCGATGTCAAATATCAAACAAAACGGCAGAAGAACTCACAGACAATTTTATGCAAGAGTCTCATCCTTTCGCAGAATATTGTTATCAAATTTCAAAATTATTATTAAATAATTTTCAATTAAAATGTTTAATAATTTCAGATGCCAAATTAGTGATTTGGCTTGTGCAAAAAGGGTTTATGCATTGTGAAAGGAATGATATTAAACAATATATTATAGATTATAAATGGGGTCAATCAAATAAAGGAAACTTCAAAATTCTTTTAAATGAATGCTTTAAATTAGATGGTTATTATTTTCCAGTGTTTTATTTTCCATACCCCAAAAATTTAAACGCTCATTATAAATCATCTTATGCCAACGATATAAACTTTATAAATCATTGCGATAAAATAAGAAAAGTATTGTTACCTTAATCACTGAAATATGTATCAATCATAACTTGACTTTGTCACATTTCAGAACAAATCGATGTTGGCTGGTGGAATTCATCAATATTGTGAAGAAATTAAATTCGCTATCGGTAAGCCTAATGTGACAATGTCAAGATAATTTATCCTTATTTTAAACTCTTTTGCTCTCCCTTATCTTCGCCGTCCACATATCAGCCCAGTGCAGCAGCAACAGCAGCGGCTCTTCCTTATGCGCCACCGCGCTCCCTTCTGGCACATACATCCCATCATGGTATGCGATTGCCTGCGCCTCAGCATCAGTGAGCGGGATATACTGCGATACAAGATACAGGCTGCGCAGCGCAAGCCCCATAGCAACAATGTCAGGATTAACGGTGTATGCGCCTGTTGGCACGCCGTCTTTGATCTCAGGCAAATAATAGGGCACACCTGGCATTCCCACCTTCCCGACATCGTGGAAAAGACCAACGATAACGCAGCCCTCTTCGCTTATTTCTGGCGCAAGGGCTCCACGTAGTTGCAGCAGGGTCTCAGCCACTCCTATGCTGTGTTCGAGCAATCCTCCTTCTCTATTCAGGTGGTATTTTGTGCTTGCTGGGCTGGTGAGCCATGTTGTTTGCGTATGGAGGACATCAATAAACGTATCTACATTTGGTTTTCTTTCTTTTATTTTCGATAGCAGGTGATCGTATCTTTCTTTCATAAAAGCTCTCTGTGTCTCTGCGTCTCCGTGGCTTATTTATAGGACATTACCTGAATCAATAATTGTCCATTACCATCTTCACTGCATTCTTGTACTCGTACTTAAGGGAATAGACATTATGGTCGCCTTTCACATCTATCCTCAGGATGCCAAGCCTCGTGTTCATAAGACCCACCATGGCTGATACTCCCCTGTAATTGACATCAAAGCCTTCTTTGACTAAGGATTCAAATATCTCCTGGGTGGTGTACGGTTTGCTGCTGAGGAATAATTTCAGGACAGATTTCCGTATGCCCGTCTCATCTCGTGTCAAATATTTTGTCAGACGTGCCTTTATTTTCTCGTTCCCTTCAGTGCTCAGTGAGACCACCTTTTTTTTCCATATTAAATTTTAAGAGTTTATACCTTTGCATATGTGACATCCTCTCTCGACTGAAGTCGGGAGCATCCATCTTATGCACTCGCATAGGTTTCCCCCATGTTCATCTGCACTTTCAGTCTGTCATCTCGACATCGAAGAGCATTATATCTTTCTATCCCGCTGTTATATACCCACACAGCAATTGGATTTACTTTATAAGAAATATTGTATGCAGCATTGAAATCAGCATCTATCTTCGCTCCGCAGGAGTGACAGAGAATCCAGGAATACCCGTTATCCCACTTCCTTGTAGTCAACATCGAACCGCAGATATGGCATTTTCTTGATGTATTGTACTCGTCATCAAATAGCGTAGGCATACCCAGTTCAGCCCTCTTGAGAGCAATGAGCTTCCTCTGTCTGCTGTAAGACCATTTCCCGATTCTTTTTCTCAGTGTCGGCATACCGTTACCTCTAAACTGCGTCCGTCGAAACGGGGTGTTGCCAAGCATTAGCAGAGATTCTTCCGTGAACTCTGCTGTATCGTTCGCAAGAATCCAGTCGCAGTATAGAGATACGTTGCCTCGTTTGTTTCTGAGTTCTCGGAGCTTATCCCATTTCTCAGCTTCCCGTAATGATTCTATGATTGCATCGTACTTATCAAGAAGCTCTCTCTTTGCTGCATCCATTAAATGCTCTTCACGTGGTAGAGGATCTGTTAGCAGTACGACTGCTACGGTTCTGTTCAAACCCTGGTCTCCACCCCCGATGGAACTTATTGGTTTATCCTCCACAAATTTCGTTATGGAGATATGAACGTAATATTTTTTATTCCGCTTTATTATTTCGAAATCACCTATTTCAGCGTTCTTTAGCTCATTAAGATGATACTGAGATGGATTTAATGGAATATCTATTGTTTCCCTTTTCTCAAGCGTTGAGATGTGAATCCAGAGAGGGGAGAATTTACATTTGCCTCTTCCCCACTCCACTTTTCCTGTCCTATAATCAATTCTGCATGGAGTTTTTTTCTGAAATAATGGTCTTGATGGTTCTCTCTTAAGCAGTTTCTGAAGTGATTTTTCCCTCATCTCCTTTTCTTTCTCATCTCTAGCTGACTGAACTCTCTCTTGGGCTCTTTTGATCTTCTTTTCCCATTCCCTATGAAGCCTCTTGTTTGAGTTCCATGCCCAGATGATCTTGTCTATACACTGGTCGATGAATCCTGCAGATAAACCTGTTTTTAAGACAATATTGTTATCCTTCACCAGCTTCCTTATTGTGGGTCGGTCTATCTTCGTTTTATCAATAATAAGTTCGGAAATTCGCATTATGCAGTATGTTATTCTTTCTGTAAGATTGTCCAGTATGTTAATCTTCGATTTTGTAGTGCCGTAATGGACAGGGATTTTAAGTGATTTCTGGACTTGCATAATTACTTTTCTGTTTGTTTTTGTCAGCTTATAAGTCTCATCCAAGTAGTGTGAAAGTGTCTCTTGCTATAGTTTTTATGTTTTTATACGCGCTGTATCTCATTCCTCTTGTCGTGGGGATTAGCCCTGATATTCTCCTAAAGAGGCGTCTTTTCTACAAGCATCCCGTCCTTCATGGGATAGCGCTCTATGACAGAGACCCTGCATCCCGATTTTTTCAACTCCTCTGCCAGGTCGTCGGTTATCCACCATGCAGTCTCGACAGAGCCGTTATGAACAGAGTACATATCCCCGGTAACCCCGGCTTCTTTCAGGAGTTCCAGCGCGTTTCCCTCGATAACCCCGTAGACTAGCGTCCCGTCATCCGTTATCTCGTCAAAATCTCGCGCATTTTTCCTCGCAATGCGCTTGAACCTCTCCCTGAGCTGTACCGCGTCCTTGAACGTGGAGGAGCAAAAATGGAGCTTTCTTCCTTTCAATGATCCTGCTACCTCTTTACTTCCCTTCACCCCTGATGAGATGTCGTCCACAGGTATGTACCCGCGTTTTTTGAGCTCATCTGCGTTCGTCTCCGAGAACTCAAGCTCGTTCAGGTTAAGGAAGCCATCGACCTCGTCCAGCAAAGATAATATCCCGCTAAAATCTGCCTGTATTGAGGGAAGCTCGATCCCCGTGCAGATGCCAAGCTCATGCGCTGCAGTGATGGAATCCCTGTAGTATGTCCGTTCTATGTTAGCCCAGAGGTGGGGAGGCGGGTGGAACCTGATCTCATCCAGACCTGCATCTCTTAAAGATTGGAGGACGCCTCTATCCGGTGCAAGGGCCGTATACAGGTGTATATGGTGGGAGACGCCGAACCTGCCCTTCAGGAGCCTTATGTAATGAACCACGCGGTCAAGCCGGAGCAGCGGCTCACCCCCGGTTATGCCTGTTCCCAGGGCATCCATAGAGACGGCTTCTTCGATAATGTCCTCGTCCCTCCTGACCTGCCTCTCGTTCGCAAATATTACATCCTTTTCCCGCCTGTTATTTGAAACAGGGCAGTAGAAGCAGTTCTTCCCGCACAATCCTGTAACAAAAAGGACCAACTTCGCCCCTTTATAGCATAAACCGCACCCGTCGGGGAGATAGTTAAAAAAAGAGCCGCTCTTATCTTTTTCCATCGTTGTAGTTCCGTGTTTCTGCAAATGAGGCATCTTACTTGCTGCGGTTGATGATATACTCGCCAAGCTCTATAAGCCTTCTTTTTGCATGGCTTTCATCGAGCGTTTTGATATGGCTCTTTGCAAGTTCCATTTCTTCTCTTGCAGTTTCCTCTGCATAATCTATAGAATCAGCAACAAGATGCATCAGTTCTCCGTTATTGCATTTCATCATCCGCGAAAGTGTGATGCCCGAATTCAGGGCATCAAGGATGACAATGGATGGTCTTCCCATAAAGAGGTCCTTTTTAACCGGCTTACCGAGGTCTTCCTCCCTTGAGATGCAGTCCAGGATATCATCACGTATCTGGAAGGCTATGCCTATATGCTTACCAAAGCCGGTGAAATCCTTTACCTGCTGCTCGTTCCCCCCGCCCACTATAGCGCCTACCTGTGAGGCAGAGCCGAAAAGCGAGCCGGTTTTGCGGAACGCAAGCTCGATATAGCTCCGTTTGTCCTTGGCAAAATCTACAAGTTCCATGGCCTCCCCTTCTCCCATATAGAACAGCGAATCAGCTATGGCATGTATGAGCCTCGGGTCGCGCGCCGCTATCTTGAGCGAGAGCGCAGCGAGGATCTGGACTGTGAGAAGAGCCATGTCAGTGCCCCATACTTTGTGAATAGTATCCCTGCCGCGTCTTTTCTCTGATTTATCTATTACGTCGTCCAGCACCAGGGATGAGGAATGGATCAACTCGATGGAGGCTGCTGCAAAGCTTGCATCCCTGGCAGTTCCGCCAACGGCTTCGCATGCAAGCGTAACAAGCGCCGGACGGATGCGCTTTCCTTTTGACGCCACAGCATAGGCGACAGCGGCTCCAAGCTCAGGAGGCTTGATATGCTGGAGCAGGGCTGGCAGCTCCATATCTACCAGTCCGGCGCGCTCTTCTAAAAGCTGTTCTATATCCATCACTTACTCCCATGGCTGAAGCACACAAAAGAGTTTCTGTTTAAACGCATATTCCCGTACAATTTTAACCTTATCATAAATAGGCTTTTCTACATTGTAATTAATTTAAGATGAATTTTCGTGAGGATTTAGATATCAAGTTTATGCATCCTTTCAACTGCCTCATCGATCCTTTCCACGGACTGGGTCAGGGCGAACCTGATGTATCCCTCGCCGTATTCGCCAAATCCCACGCCCGGCGTCGCAACGATCCCGGCTTTTTCAAGCAGCACCTTTGTGAAACCAAGCGAACTGCCGGAAACCCGCACCCATACATAGAACGTGGCTTTTGGCGCTTTCACTTCAAGATTTAACTCCTTTAGCCCTGCGATGAGGGCATCGCGCCTCTCCTTATATATTTTGTTCATTTCACGGACACAGTCCTGGGCGCCGGTGAGAGCAGCAATGCCTGCCTCCTGCACACATTCGAATGCGCCTGAATCCACGTTGGTCTTCACCTTCCCAAGACCTGCGATGATATCTCTGTTCCCTATCGCAAAGCCGATACGCCATCCGGTCATGTTATACGTTTTTGACAGGGAATGCATCTCTATGCCGATGTCTTTTGCCCCGCCCACGCTCAGGAAACTGGGCGCTTTGTAGCCGTCGTAGGTCATTTCCGAATAAGCGTTATCGTGAACCACAAGGATATCGTTCTCTGCTGCGAAATCAACCACTTCTCCAAAGAACTTCAGAGAGGCTGTAGCAGACGTGGGGTTGTTGGGGTAATTGATGAACATGAGCTTTGCTTTTTTCGCTATATCGGCTGGTATCGCGTCAAGATCGGGACGGAAGTCGTTCTCCGCAAGCAGCGGCATCTTGTAGGGTTTACCGTCCGCGAGTATGGTCCCGATGTTGTAAACGGGATAGGCTGGATCGGGTACCAGAGAGATATCGCCGGGGTTCAAGAATGCAAAAGGGATGTGGGCTATGCCCTCCTTTGAGCCTATCAGGGTAAGAACCTCATCCTCAGGGTTAAGGTCAACGTTCATGGTCTTTTTGATCCAGTTTGCGGCTGCTGTCCTGAAAGACAGCATCCCCTCGTAGGACGGGTAGCGGTGCCTCTGGGGGTTGCAGACAGATCTTTTCATCGCTTCCACGATATGGGGCGGGGTGGGCATATCAGGGTCGCCGATGCTCAGGTTGATGACATCAATGCCCCTCTTAATGACCTCCTGCCTCGCTTTGTCTATCGCCGCGAACAAGTATGGGGGTAATGAATTTATCCTGTCAGCGTACATATCGCGCCTCAAATGTTGCTTATGGTATATAAGATATGGGCTTTTATATCGGGATGCTAGCTTGGTAATGAATTGTCCTGATATAATCAAGCGAGGTCATTGGTTATCATAAATGTTGAATATGCTTCAATCCCTCTAAGGTCTGATTTTAACCCCGGTCGGGGTGGGTTTTCTTTGCGCGCTTCCTGAGTTTCAATCCCTCTAAGGTCTGATTTTAACGCGCCGCCTATGCTGAAGCGCGGCGTTGTAAGGCTGGTTTCAATCCCTCTAAGGTCTGATTTTAACTCGTACAGCATCAGATGCGGTAGCGCAAGCCTTGCAGGTTTCAATCCCTCTAAGGTCTGATTTTAACATATAAACAACATTGGGGGCAAACAACCATGACCGAGTTTCAATCCCTCTAAGGTCTGATTTTAACATCCCCGCACCGATAAGCCTTATGGCAGGCGTGCAAGTTTCAATCCCTCTAAGGTCTGATTTTAACTAGCTTTTCGGCAATGAATCCCTTAAATTCAGATATAGTTTCAATCCCTCTAAGGTCTGATTTTAACATAAGCACAGGCGCAGGCGTAATGTGGACTACACCGTTTCAATCCCTCTAAGGTCTGATTTTAACCACATGTATAACTTCATCACCAATATAATATGACGAGTTTCAATCCCTCTAAGGTCTGATTTTAACAATATAACTTATACTACTTTCTGTTAAAGTTTCCGCGTTTCAATCCCTCTAAGGTCTGATTTTAACTAATGTAACTATACCATTTGTACCTATGGATGCTCTGTTTCAATCCCTCTAAGGTCTGATTTTAACAAGAAGATGTATTAATTCATTATAATAACTCACCAATCGGAAATGTTTCAATCCCTCTAAGGTCTGATTTTAACTTTACCTACAGCAAATATACCTGAATGGATTGCAGAGTTTCAATCCCTCTAAGGTCTGATTTTAACCCAAGTAGTCACTTTCCCAACTTCGCCTATCAGATGCGTTTCAATCCCTCTAAGGTCTGATTTTAACTTGATATATGGCAAAATTATGCATCGCCGGTTTGGAGTTTCAATCCCTCTAAGGTCTGATTTTAACGAGATGTTCCCCCAGCCATGCGCACCTACCTCTCCCGTTTCAATCCCTCTAAGGTCTGATTTTAACCCAATCATATAGCATCTGGCCAGCCGTTGAGAACATATTTCAATCCCTCTAAGGTCTGATTTTAACCGAGGACGTAACCAAGGCCGTCCTGGATGAGCTGAATTTCAATCCCTCTAAGGTCTGATTTTAACCTTATGTCCGCGCCCGCGCTGTCTTCCCAGATCCTCATTTCAATCCCTCTAAGGTCTGATTTTAACTCTGGTTATTCTATTTACTTCAAGCCCAGCCACGTCAGGATTTCAATCCCTCTAAGGTCTGATTTTAACTTGCGTACGATGTTGTCGTACTGAACGGAGCAACGGCATTTCAATCCCTCTAAGGTCTGATTTTAACAACAGGAACCCACCATATAAAATCGTAACTTACGACATTTCAATCCCTCTAAGGTCTGATTTTAACTGTTCCGGGGTGTACAAGGAGCGACCACGTTTTAAGGATTTCAATCCCTCTAAGGTCTGATTTTAACTCGGCACGGCGGCATTGGCGATAGGCTCAGGGGCATATTTCAATCCCTCTAAGGTCTGATTTTAACTATCATCGGCTGTCATTATAGGCCACCTACCAGATCATTTCAATCCCTCTAAGGTCTGATTTTAACGGCTTTTCTATAGCCCTTTTCCCATCTTGTACGATAATTTCAATCCCTCTAAGGTCTGATTTTAACTGAAGCCGTGCGGCATAAATATCCTTGTCATATTGAATTTCAATCCCTCTAAGGTCTGATTTTAACTAAAAACAATAAGTAATTATCGTTCTTCTGATACTAATTTCAATCCCTCTAAGGTCTGATTTTAACAACCAAGATTTTGTATCTCAGAATTGTTATTTATACATTTCAATCCCTCTAAGGTCTGATTTTAACTGGCGTATCTGTTCAATGATGTGCTAAATCTTATGAATTTCAATCCCTCTAAGGTCTGATTTTAACTATGGAATGCAAATACAAAGATGAGTACGGAAACTGATTTCAATCCCTCTAAGGTCTGATTTTAACGCAGATGCAAAAGAATGAAAGAGGAAACACTAAAACATTTCAATCCCTCTAAGGTCTGATTTTAACTCAACGTCAATATCTCATACGGGATAGCGATTACGCATTTCAATCCCTCTAAGGTCTGATTTTAACGCACGGAGCGTTAGCGGAGTGCGGAGTTAGTCACTTATTTCAATCCCTCTAAGGTCTGATTTTAACGCGGCTGCCGCCTGCTGTGTGGTCGCGGACAACTGCATTTCAATCCCTCTAAGGTCTGATTTTAACCTTACAGCGCGCGTCCGTGTACCCCTACTCCAAGTTATTTCAATCCCTCTAAGGTCTGATTTTAACGTTTTCTCGGTGCCCGTGCTGTCTTCCCAGATCCGCATTTCAATCCCTCTAAGGTCTGATTTTAACTATTGCATTACCGGCGCCGCAGGGCGTAACGTCTCTATTTCAATCCCTCTAAGGTCTGATTTTAACTTTTATTTTTAAATTTAAAATACCTTTCTCATTGGTATTTCAATCCCTCTAAGGTCTGATTTTAACGGCGAAAGCAGATATGCTTAATACAGATCCACCATAATTTCAATCCCTCTAAGGTCTGATTTTAACCTATGTCACGGCAAGTACATTTGGGTCCAGACTCGCATTTCAATCCCTCTAAGGTCTGATTTTAACCGCGAACCCTGACCGCCTCATAGCCATAGAGATAGAATTTCAATCCCTCTAAGGTCTGATTTTAACGGTGTTTTTTTCCAACGCCCTAACGTTCGGTCCCTCATTTCAATCCCTCTAAGGTCTGATTTTAACGCGCATGTTGAAGATCATGCCAGCAGTATCTCCCTGATTTCAATCCCTCTAAGGTCTGATTTTAACTTCAATGAGTATGATTGCCATCCCGTCGCGGTTGGAGATTTCAATCCCTCTAAGGTCTGATTTTAACTGTATAAGTTTTCGGGGTACGTAATAACTGCCACTTCATTTCAATCCCTCTAAGGTCTGATTTTAACAAAAACATTGCCGTGCCGTTAATTGATTTCTTCCTATTTCAATCCCTCTAAGGTCTGATTTTAACTTTTGCACCGAAATTGTTTGCACTAAATTCTATTCCATTTCAATCCCTCTAAGGTCTGATTTTAACCATTGCGAAGAATCCAGCCACGTTCAATCATTCCCCATTTCAATCCCTCTAAGGTCTGATTTTAACCCCCGCCGCATTGATCGTCCAGTTCCACGTCCTTAATTTCAATCCCTCTAAGGTCTGATTTTAACTGCCTCGCACTTATAGTGCGGGGTTTCGTGTGCCTGATTTCAATCCCTCTAAGGTCTGATTTTAACTCCATCTCCTTGGTACATATGCAACCGCGCCATTTCATTTCAATCCCTCTAAGGTCTGATTTTAACCAGTAATGCTCCAAAAGTGCCGCAGGGTTCTTGGATATTTCAATCCCTCTAAGGTCTGATTTTAACTGTCGTTCTTCCTCGTTCATGTTTCATCACCACTGTATTTCAATCCCTCTAAGGTCTGATTTTAACTTCTTACTGCGCAGGATAAAGAGCGCCTCCGTACCCATTTCAATCCCTCTAAGGTCTGATTTTAACTCGACAGCAGGCGGCACAACTGATAGTGACGACTACATTTCAATCCCTCTAAGGTCTGATTTTAACCGGATTAGAAATTGCCCTTATTCTTGCTGTGATGTTCATTTCAATCCCTCTAAGGTCTGATTTTAACCAACAGGCCCAGCGCGCCAGTCGTCAGCTATTCACCATTTCAATCCCTCTAAGGTCTGATTTTAACCAACAGGCCCAGCGCGCCAGTCGTCAGCTATTCACCATTTCAATCCCTCTAAGGTCTGATTTTAACCTTCGTGACCATCACGGTCATACTGCCCGTTGCGTATTTCAATCCCTCTAAGGTCTGATTTTAACCCATACCCCTCCCCTTTTTGCCCCCATCAAGCCCAATTTCAATCCCTCTAAGGTCTGATTTTAACTCATCATTCAAAGATATCTTTTTTTCACGATCGGTTGACTGTATTCCTGTTAGCCTAACAAAAGATTAGTCCTACAGTTCTTGTTTCGAGGATGCGTCTATATATTTCCCCAAATTCAGAGA
>Ga0074199_1002276_pt1 | contig 12270 bp, 6 predicted proteins | sample EPASupsiteSAE347_FD_64528 | JGI IMG/M metagenome (GOLD analysis project Ga0074199, IMG submission 64528) | Bioremediated contaminated groundwater from EPA Superfund site, New Mexico - Sample SAE3-47 | ecosystem: Environmental > Aquatic > Deep subsurface > Groundwater > Contaminated ...
ACCATAATCAGCATCTATAGCCGTATTCTTCAAAGATTCACATAGGCACTCTGCTGAACCTGTCTTTTGGATATAAGGTCGATGGATATTGGTTTCTATTTAGCATGAGCCGATGGCAAGATTATTCTCACTTTTCGAAACCATCATCATGCGACCGATTTAAGGGGGCTGAATAGTTACAAATTGGATACCTTATCTTCCGTCAATGACTAAGTAGACGACCCCTAGCGTAAACCACTTCGAAAGAGGGGTTCCTTGAGCGCTAAACTCATATCATAGTTTAAAAAAATAGCGGATTCGGGCCGTAAAGTTTAACTTATAGCAGTGACGATTAAGATTGTCTTGGCCCCTATCTCAATTGCCCGCCTTTCAAAAGATGCATGGTGGAGCAAAAGAGCAGGTCTATCAGAGGATCCTGGGAATCCCGATAGCTTAATAAGGCGAGACGAAAAGTTTATAGGAGCCCAAGAGAAATGAGAATAGACTATATAGGAGGGTTATTGTGAAATTGATACAGAAATCGGCATTGGCTCTGATGCTAGGGGTTCTGGTCCTGGCATCTGCGGCTAGTGCAGGCTATGTCCAAAGCGTAGGAGGTGCAACAACCTCCTCCTCATCAGGCGGAGCAACATATGGTATTACTGCGTCGACTACATATGATGATTCGGGTACTGGCACACTTGGCGGACCTCTTCTGGGCGCAACGGCGCTCACAACGGCAACATTTAATGACGTTCTCACCGAGGTAACGTCCGTGAATGCAAATGTAGCTAATGGCGTTACCGGTGATGCGTCGGCTAGCTTCACAACAAATGGCGAGCAGAAGGTTACGCAGAATCTGCCATCCCCAGCTCCAGCTCCTTATGCGGCCGGTTCATATATAAGCACAAGCTTAGATGGTGTCGTAGCAGCGTCTGTCTCTAAAACCACTACACAGGGAACTGCTACTGCTAGTGCCGTGATGCAGGCACAATCAGCCGCTTCACCCATAGTAGCTGGTACGGCTGGCCAAGTGGGTGGCACCGCAGAGCTCTATGCAACCGCCACTCTATCTGGTGCAGGCAGTGTCCTTGCTGAGGCAACGGGAACTGCTACGCATGATTCAAACCTGGGTCTCGGTGACCTTACCTATTCCAAAGGATATGCTTCCGGTGATGCGAAGGTTTCCGGCACTAACGATATCTATGGCGGCGCAAGCAGTGGGATTTCTGGTACTGCAGATATATATGCAGGAACAAGCCTTATAGATACCGCAGGTGTTGTTTCTGGCCAATCCATAACCACAGAAACTATTGATCTGGCGGCCAGCAGAGGTATCTCGTTTGCAGGAGACAGCAAGATTGAAGCTCTTCTTGATGGATCTGAATCCGGCGAGTCTAGTTATTCTGCGGGACTTCTTCAGCCGACCATCGTGGATAATGACGCAGTATCCGTAATGGATGCTATGGCTCGTGCACTCAACAGGCATGATACTGCCACGACTAATTTAGCATTCCGGGCAGAGACTGGAACTGATGGAGTACATGCGATGGCTGACAGCAACCTGGGAGGAACCGCATCTGTAACCAGAGATTCAATTGGTGGTACTGAAAAAGCTCAGGCAGAAGGCTTCATAACACACGCAGCATGGACTGCAAGCACTCAACTACCAGCAGTTGCACCTGCGATTAATGAGTATGCCAGTGTAGAAGGTCAGACCGGATCTATTGACAATACGGATTCTGAAGGCTTGGGTGTCGGTGCCTGGATACTTACGCCGAACACACCTCCAATGATCGCCACAGCATCCCAGACTCAGCTTGCAGCAAGCGGGGCGGTAGCAGCTGTTGATAGCGTTTTGACAACACCAATCCTAGCTCGCGGCAATACAGAGGTCTATACCGTAGGCCTAATTGGAATGACTGCTTCCGGGCATACAAATGATGCGGTAGGCGCTTACCTTGGTATCGGAAGCCAGATATTGAGCAACGTCGATCCAGCTGGTGTACCAATAGTCTCTACGACACATGAATCTTCAAGAAATGGTATCGAGTGGCTGGAAGGTGGAAATACAGATATACTGCCAGGACACTACTCGAACAATATTGTACCAGTCGGTGTAACCCAAACTGCAACTACCAGGACCAGCGGTCTCCTTGGCATTTAGAGATTGCTAGCTCTTTTTTTTCTTTTTTTTTATAAACTTGAATAAGTTTTAGGAGAAACAATAATGATAACTAGATTTTGTGCAATATACATTTGCAGTTTGATTATTTTGGGCACAGCATCTGCAGGTACCGCACAGATGACCGGTGGATGGAGTGTGGAGGGGGATGGACAGCAAACTGATTCGGGGGTAACCTATCTAGCGTCTACTACGTCATCCGATCCGTCCATCACTCTTGGCATATCTGCCGTGTCTTCACTTTTCGGTCCTGGTACAGATTCGAAGAAGTGGACGGGGGCCCAAAATATAGACATAAGCATGGGTGGCTTCGACCTGTCTGCAGAATATGATGGGACAGTGGTATCAAAGGTTATTCTGACTAGTGAGGGATCTGCTTCTGCAGCGGCCTTTGTGGGAGCCTCAGCCTCCGGCTTATCGACGGGACAGGTACCCTCGGATTCAGGTGGAGATAGTTACGAACTGTTCGGCAAGGCGGAAATAACCACGGAAGGTTCGATTTCTGGAACGGGAACAGCTACCGCCACTGCTTCAGGATCCGCCAGTTATGATGTGCAGAAATTAGAGACATCCTCAGAAGCATGGGGCCAAGTAACAGGAAGCAGCAACATGGAACTAGAAAGTGGTTCTAGCAATGGAGTAGTGAGCACAAGCGGTACGGAAAACGGCCTTCATGCAGATTCCCAGGTTATGAGAAGTTTGCAGAAATATATTTCAGCTTCATCCAATGGCCAGCTTAAATCGTATGCTTCAATTGTTAATGAAGGGAATGCTAACGTGAAAACTTCGGGAGAGGTAAAGGGCGGAGCCTGGGATCCCACATTTACGGGAACAAAGGTCAGGACGGATACTGAAACCGGAAATGAGGATGTGGCCATTTCTGCCGAAGGGACATTAGGAACCTTAGATCAGGAAATAGCGACGAACGACGACGGTGATGCAGCCTCAGTGTCTTCCATACTGCAAGCTGCTGCTTCTAAAGAATTATCTGCCGCGGGAGATTTGACGCTCTCAGTATCCGGAGGCCCTGCAACTTATGCGGCTGTATCTCAGACTTCTTCTTCTACGGAGACGTACGCAGCGGTATGGGTAAGAGACGCCTTATGGGGGTCGATTGCCAAATCCGAGGACAACCAGAAGGTCTTGGAATGGGGCCAAGTTGATAGCATTGGGTCAGGGGCAATATGTTACGATCCGGCAAGCGCTCTTGGCTTTGCAAAGATTCAGATGAGTTCCGACTATACATCAAGCGGAGGAATATCCATTGCTACTGGAAATATGACCGTATCTACCTATGCCCAAGGAACAAGAAATACCACTGCGCTTGGTGGCGCTGCGATTAGCGGAGATGGAAAAGGCGATATAACTACTTCAGATAGTCTGATGGCTAATGCTGCAGGATATACAGGCGGAATGGACCATATCTCGTTTGTCGATGCTGCGAGAATATCAAGTAGTGGTACAAGAGGATATGCGATGACCAAGAATATCGCGGACTTGATATATGCCTCAACAGACCCTGCCGGGTCTGCATTAGTGTTAAAGCCATTCCAGACAAATAGTGCCGTGGACCCGATTTACGCCTGGTCAAGCTCAGAAGGTTCCTATTACCAGGCGCATTCAGTATGAGTAATGACTGGATGACTACCCTGCCGCTAAATGGCAGGGCAACCATCCAAAATTTACTATTTTGTTCGCATCATGGAGGCAGTGGATGATTAAGTTTTTTAGAAAAGAGGAAGTGGATCATACGATCTCCAATGAGGTGGAAAATTATTCGAATTCTAATCCTGCAAAAGAGCTGCCCTTGCCCGACGGCACATCTGTTGAGATGATACTTGGCTTTTTTCACTCCCTTCCTATATCGTTACCGCCTTGGACGCCGGAGGTTGTTGCATTTTACAGCCAGTATCACTTGCGTAGGTTTCTCTATACCTATGGCCTGATCAAGGATTTAAAAGGAAAATGCTTGGAATTAGGATCTGCTCCTTATTTCATGACTCTTTTGCTGAAGCAATTCACCGATCTTGATTTAGTTTTGGCAAACTATTTTGGTGAGGATCAAAAGCAAGAATTTTCGACCTTATCATACAATGATTTTTATTCTGGTGAGAAACGGTCGATGAACCTTGATTATCATCATTTCAATATTGAAGAAAGCGAATTCCCGTTTCAGGATGCAGAGTTCGATGTGGTACTATTTTGTGAGATAATAGAGCATCTATATATAGATCCTTTATCGGCCTTGAGGGAGATCAAGAGGGTTCTTAAGTTCGGTGGTGTACTCATTCTCACAACCCCCAACGCTAATCGGCTGGAGAATATTTCTAAGATGATCGCGGGAACAAATATTTATGATCCGTATTCGAAATATTATGGCCCTTACGGAAGACACAACCGAGAGTATAACGTTTCAGAAATTATTCAGCTACTTGATTATTGCGGTTTTACCGTAGAGGAACTATTTACCTCTGATGTGATTGAGAACAAATCGAGCGAATATGTTCAATTAGGCCAGATGGACCAATTGTTATCACATCGAAGGCATGATCTGGGCCAATTTATCTTCGTCAGAGCTATAAATACCGGAGAATGCCGGAAAAAAAGACCCTCCTTTCTTTATATAAACTTTCCGATCCAGGACTTGGATGATGTAAATGCAGAGGTGCTTAGAGGGCGAGACGTTATCAATGTGCGTCATGCTTTTCTAATCCGGTCGTGGTACGGTTGGGAAGATTGGAATGGAAAGCCAACTCGATGGATCGGCGATGAAGCGGTCATTCTTATACCTTCCGAGACGAAACGCATTGCGAAAATGAGCCTGCAAGCTACAAGCTTCCATCGTCCTAGAAATATGGAGATTTTCGTGCAAGGCACTTCACTCCTTAAAGCCCTTCTTACCACCAAGCCTACCAGGATTTGTATTGAGGTGCCACTGATTAAGGGCATCAATAATATAATACTCAAGGCAATTGAGGTATGCGAAAGACCATGTGACTTTGCTGAGCTTAATAGCAAAGATACAAGATGCCTGTGCTTCGCCATTCAGGATGTGACTTTGTCTTTTCCGCAATGTTAGGTGCAAGGGTTGCATTACCGAAACCTATAAATCCGGCGCTGAGGATAGCCCCATAATGAAATGCTGGGTGGTAAGCATATTATTTGTGGCTTTGCTTCTGTATGTTCAGATAGTCGGGTTAACCTGTGGAAGTAGCGTAGTAGTTACGGGGGGTGGCGCGGATGCAAATGGACCATCTCCAACTATCGATTCAAAATCGCCTTCCTTACCCCATTCTGGTGATCCCAGCCAATATGAAACGCCTATTACTCCGACGATTCCCAATTCATCCTCAACGACTTCAAGTGCAACTTCGAATAGTACTTTCAGTGGTGGCGGATTAAGCACAATTAACTTCATAATGGATTCAAAAGTGGTAGGAACGTCGAACAAAGGCCCATCTAGTGGATTTTCTGAGTGGAGATATATAAATGATCTTAATGGATTAAAGGCAAAACAAGCGTCTAATGCGTTGTATGGGCACTTGGACGAATCAAGGAATATTATTTTTTTAAAATACAATTCGCAATCAACTTCGCAAAATGCAAGCAGTTCAGCAATTTTGCTCAAGGATCAAATCCAATTTGTTGGTAGTTCGTATAATGATCGGATGATTTCCTTGAATGAAGGTGATCAGATCGAAAACACATTCACGTCAGGTGCTATCTCTAAGAATTCAACCTATCTTGGATTGTATGATATTTATAATTATAATGACGAGTTAGCTAAAGGTTCCTTTAACAAGACCACTATTTATCGATTAGATACAAGAAATGTAGGAATTACTAAGCTTGATCTGATGTTAAAGTCAAACGATAATCACACGACGATTTCCGAAGAATATGCGGGCGAAATAGCTATTCGCATGAACATCAATAGTTCCTTGAGGTCCCATTGGGTGTCTGAACCAGATCACTGGTTGCCTTGCTGCTCGGGCGGTTTTGCTGGTATGAACCTTTTTGATCAAAAACCATTCCAGTCGGCCAAGAGAATCTTTGATTGTACCTGCTCCACTGTACCAATTGCGACCGATTTCCAAGAGTACAATTAAGTGCGTTGGTGTAAATCTATGCAGTTCAATGGTGGTGTGGTCACTTCATGCATAAGCCTAACAAGAGCTTCGATGTGAGGATGAAGATGTCTGACATCATGGATGAGTGCAAAGAGGTCCCTGAAATCATGAGTAAAATACGCGAGAACATGAGTTCACAAGAATCATCTCGCCAAGCATGTTGGGAGTTGAGTGGGGCATCTGACATCGAGCTAGAACTTGCTCGTATTAAATCCGAGTGGGATGTTCAAAATAAGAGCTATCAGATTTATTCTCATAGGCCATATGCGGGAAGTATTCTTGTCAAAGGCCGCGAACTGGTACATGGCGAAGTCCAGAGATATATGGACCCCACTATATGCAAGCAGGTGGAGTTCAATAGGAATGTCTCTGCGATTTTGGACCACTTAGTTATAAGGATGGAAAGCACTGAAAATGGCTTGGCAGATGCTAGAACGGAAACCCAATCTCTGATAGATGCCATCCGGAAAGAGATGGATGCGACAATTGATAAAAAAATCGGCAACTTGTTGGGCGAAATAAATGAGGATATTGAGAATAAAGCTTGGTTGGCTTCTATCCTCGATCGACGAAATGCATCGAATATCATCTTAAATAAAGATCTTTCAAAGGATCTTGGACTTAATTATTTCCTTTTCGAGGAGCGATTTCGTGGCCCACGAGAGGAAATCAAAGAGAAGCAACAAGGATTTATACGTTTCTTCTCACGTTGCAGAAATGTCTTGGATATCGGCTGTGGCAGAGGCGAGTTCTTGGAGCTGCTGAGGGATAATCGAATAGCGGCTAAAGGCATTGATATAGATCCTGACATGGTGGGCTATTGTACGTCTAAAGACCTAAATGTAGAATTAAATGATGCGGTATCTTATCTTGATACAATAGCGGACAAAGCCTTGGATGGCATATTCCTAGATCAGGTTGTGGAACACCTGGAGCCCGAATATCTAACCAAATTATTAGATCTCTGTTATAAGAAGCTAAACTATGGATATTTCCTCATCCTTGAGACGGTAAATCCTTTGTCCTTGTTTTCTTTCATCAACTTCTATATTGACATGACCCACATGAAACCTCTGCATCCCGATACCCTTAAGTTTCTTTTAAACTCGGTTGGTTTTAGAGATCTTGAAGTTCAGTTCTTTGCACCCATAGCTGATGATGTAAGATTGAAGAGATTAGAAAGCAATACGGAAGCAACAGATGAAGCAAAAAGAAAGGTGGAGATCTACAACCAGAATACAGATATACTAAATAATATCCTATTTGGACCGCAGGACTATGCAATTATTGGCAAGAAGTAATCTATCTGCGAGGTTTTATTGCTATGAAAATTGCCGTTGTTGCGCCTAAAATGGCCACTAGTGAGAGGGGTGGGGCAGAGAACTTTTATCAAGGGCTAATAAATTCACTTAGAAGGGCAGGCCATCAGTCATCCCTTATAGAAGTTATGGTGGACGAGTCTAGCTTTGATAATATCTTGGAAGCATATTGCCGTTGTTTTTATCTCAATTTGGACGACTATGATCTTGTCATTTCTACTAAGGCTCCAACGTATATGGTAAGACATAGGAATCATATCTCCTATCTGCTGCATACAATGAGGGTTTTTTATGATCGGTTTGAGCCCAAGACGGAGGAGGATTATCACCGAAAAAGTCTGATACATAAGTTTGATAGATATGGTCTCTCTCCGGAAATGATTAAAAAGCACTGTGCAATAGGAGAGACCGCAGTTAAGCGACTTATGGATGCGGACGCTTTTTGGAGTGACATCGAATTTCAGATCATCTATCCTGCACCCTTTCAATCTGACTTCAAGGATCCCAAAGAGTGGGAATATGTGTTCATGCCAGGAAGGCTGCATCCGTGGAAGAGGGTTGACCTAGCGATTCGAGCTATGGGACATGTTGATGGGATAAAGCTCCTGGTTGCAGGTGATGGAGAAGATGCTATAAGGCTGAAGAAACTTACCAATGAATTAGGCCTAGAAGGGAGAGTAATATTTTTGAACAGGGTTTCAGAAGAGGAATTACTAGAACGTTACTCGCATGCCTTGGTAGTACTTTTTATTCCCATTCAAGAAGACTATGGATATGTTACTATAGAAGCATTTAAAAACAAAAAGCCAGTAATTACGTGTAGTGATTCCGGTGAACCCAGCCTAATAATTAACGATGGAATAGACGGTTTTGTTGTTGATCCGGACCCCATTAAGATAGCCGAGAAGATAAAATATCTGCAGCAAAATCCAGACGAGGCAAAGAGGCTGGGCGAAAATGGCTACAGTTCGGTTTTGAATATAACTTGGGATAAAGTTATTGATGATCTTTTAAAAGATGTCGAGATTCAGGCTAACCATTCTCAAAAGGCCATAAATGTATTAGTAGCAGATATGCAGCCCATCGAGCCAGCTATCGGTGGCGGAAGGCTGCGTCTTAAAGGACTCTATTCTAATTTATCGACTAATTTAAATGCTACATATATAGGCAGCTTTGATTGGAACGGAGAAAAGCAGAGAATATTGCAGATCTCAGACAATCTCTTAGAGATAGATGTGCCTTTGAGTGATGAACACTTCAAGCTGAATGAATATCTAAATCAGATGCTTCCTGGAAGAACAATAATAGACGTCACTTTTCCATTGTTGGCTAATGCGTCAACAATGTATGTGGAAACATTACGCAAAGAGGCTGAGAAATCAGATGTGATAATTCTGAGCCATCCGTGGGCATATCCGATAATAAAAAAATTCCCAAATATTGAGAAGAAAATATTGATATATGATAGCCATAACTGCGAAGCACTTCTACGGAAGAGTATATTGGGCACAGTTCCATTCGCCCAGTGCTTGGCGGAATTTGTTGACTTCGTTGAGCGAGATTTATGTGTGAATAGTGATTTAATCCTGGCATGTTCTGAGGAAGACAAAGAGCATTTCATCTCGCTATATGGCATAAATGCCGCCAAGATTGAGGTTTTTCCAAATGGTGTAGATACGAGCAAAGTTGTGCCCGTTGATGAGGCGACCAAGAGAAAGAGCAAGGGGCTTCTAAAGCTATCTGGGCAGACTGCTCTATTTATTGGCAGCGATTACCCACCAAATGTTGAAGCTGCAGAATATATAATAAATAAATTGGCAGAAAAATGTCCTCATATAACATTTATTATTGTTGGCGGCGCAGGGGAACGCCTTAATTCAAATAAAAGTAATGTTAAGATATTTGGAAAGGTTTCAGAAGAAAAGAAGGCTTTGCTTTATTCTGCCTCCGATATTGCAATAAATCCCATGTTGAATGGATCGGGCACAAACATCAAAATGTTTGAGTACTTTGCAGCTGGCATTCCTACAATTTCATCTCCCATAGGTGCAAGGGGAATTTCTGAAGAAGGTGCGTTCTTAATCAGCGAGCTTAACGATTTTGATTCTTTGATTTCCAAAGTACTCTCAGATAATGAAATTTATCAGCGAATATCATCGAAAGCTAGAGCCTTGGCCGAGAGATCTTATGATTGGAAGAAAATATCTTGCCGATTGGGTGAACGCATAAATAACTTTTTTAAGGATATTAAGCCGTTTTTTTCTATCGTAATACCCATGTACAGAGGAGAACATATTGGAGAACTAATTGAGCACCTTAACAACCAAATATTTAAGGATTTTGAAGTTATTATTGTAGATTCGGGATATGAACGGAAAGATGAATTGCTTAACATGTGCAATTTTAAATTACTATATGTATTTGATAAGCTCGTTGGCGCTGCAAAAGCTAGAAATATTGGAATCAAGGTTGCGAATGGTGAAGTTGTGGCCTTCACAGATGATGACTGCCGACCGGACGCGGACTGGTTGGCCCGGGCAAGAGATCATCTCAGAAATAAGGGTGTAATAGGATTGGAAGGCCTTATATATAGCGATGAAGAGCGGATGAATAATCCTAATTATCGTGTTGTTACTAATAAAGGCTTCTCTGGCCTCGGGTTCATGACCGCGAACCTATTCATGCGGCGTGATATTTTAGAACAGATAAATGGTTTCGATGAGCGGTTCGACAAACCACATTTCAGAGAAGATACGGACTTGGCCTGGCGGGCTTTGGAGTATGGTCTTATACCATTTGCAGAAAATGTCAGGGTCTATCATCCTCCCCATTTAAGGAACGAAAAGGGGGAAGGTGAAGGCGATCGAGAGAAGTTCTTCATCAATGATGCTCTGCTATTTTCAAAACACCCCACAAAATATATACAACTTATGAAGGTAGAGGGCCACTATGCTCGTGGAAAAAAATTTTGGAAGTATTTCGTGGAGGGGACAAAAACAGTAGATGGCAATATACCACTAGAGCTTCTATTCAATGATCCCGAGATCCGCAGATATTTGCCAAATTTTTTAAAATCAAATGGCGTGGATGTTGGCAATTAAATCCTACTGAAGTCGAGCACTTTGCACCACCAGTAACAATCTCATTTTACTGCAATATTCTGCACTGCTACGCTCAGGCATCTCGTGTCTGAGTTTCTCGGTTCTATTTCGCTAACCTGTTTGCATCCTTCTTGTATATGGAGGCGCATGGTAATAGTGCATCTAGAGACACTGATCGGAATACTCACCTGTACGAATTCTTTTTGGGATATTGGCACTCTTGCTGCTAGGTTATTGCCAACGTAAACCTTGAGCGTCCTAGGACGATAAAAGCTAATCGCCTGGAAAGTCATGTTTGCAGTGCGGTTCTGATCGGAGTCTATGAAAATGATAGCATCACTTCTCATCCATCTGGTTGGAATGCCACTCCAATCTTCTGGTTGATACCACTCAGAATCATCTTTGAGGGTGGTTTTTATTGATCGATCGGAAGGATTTTTAATTATGTCTTTCCTCAAGGTGAAGATAGTCGACATAGTCGAGATCGGATTTATTTTTACTGGTCCTGAGTGAAGGGCTCTTGCGATCTGAGTATCAGTGAAGTTCCAATACCTATCCGGGTCCTTGCCAGGGCTTGGATCTGCATCCCACTGGTAGCTGAAGTTGAACGCACCAATTACCTGAACAGATACGGACCATATCAATAAAACCGCTATAACGAGCGTCCCAAGCGTTCTCTTTGATCCAACCACAGGGTAACTGTAGATGTTGTGCAGGAATACCCCCAAACTTAAAGCCATGAAAGGAAGGCTATCTGTCAGGAAGCGAGGCCCATATGACCATCCTGCCCACCATATTGAAAACACACTATAAAATAAGATCTGCAAGAGGATGCAAATGCCAGAAATAAAGACGAATCTATTTACTCTGGTGGTGGCCATGTACTTTGTCTGAAGAACTCCGAAGAAAGATAGAACGACAATGGGTGTATAAATTAGCAGCCCTCTATTCGGACTTATCAATAATCCCATAAAATTGAACAAAATGGTATGACTGAAATCAAAAGATGATGCATCTTTCATATATCCGCCGATAATGTTCCCAAAATAGTGGACGTTATATGCTAAAAAGGGTAAACCCAATGCTATAGTGGAAAATAAGTACTGTATTGCATTTCTTATTCCAGATTGTATTATATGTATAAATATTGGAATAAGGAGAAATACATCAGAGGGTCGATTAAATATATATAATCCGGTAAGAATGCCAAGGTAAATAACATTATTTGTAGTTATCTTCCTCTCGTCCAATAGAACTAGGTATATCATGACGGAGAGGAACAGTTCAGCTAGGCCATGCTGCCAAAGCCCCTGACTACTTATCATCCATGTTGTCGTAGCAAACGCATAGATCAATGTTGTAACAATGGCAATTTTTCTACTGGTGAGTTCTCTCATAAATAGATAAATGAAAAATGCGGAGAGGGATGCAATTAGGGATGCACTAAGCTTTTCCATATAACAAACAACTGTAAAAAAGCCTGGATTTTGCAGATCCATAGGGTAATTCAAAAAACTCATTAAAATATATGGTATTATATATAATGGAGTAATTAA
>Ga0074199_1002277_pt1 | contig 12259 bp, 9 predicted proteins | sample EPASupsiteSAE347_FD_64528 | JGI IMG/M metagenome (GOLD analysis project Ga0074199, IMG submission 64528) | Bioremediated contaminated groundwater from EPA Superfund site, New Mexico - Sample SAE3-47 | ecosystem: Environmental > Aquatic > Deep subsurface > Groundwater > Contaminated ...
GAAAGGATTAAGACAGGAATTAGCTGGTTCGAATCTAAGCGAAGAATTATTCGTGAAGCAATACGCGAATTTATAAAATATCCTAATTATTCATTATCAGATGCTTCAACTGCGTAAGTCCTATTAACAATAAAATGGCTGAGATGCTTGGGTACAGCCCTGAAGAAATGAGCGGTAAAAAGCTTTCTGACTTCATTGAAGAAGACGACGAGCATAAGGTGGCGACGAATCTTGAACGGCGTCGAAAGGGCATCTCGGAGAGCTTCGAGTTTAAATTCGTTCGCAAGGACGGCTCAAGGCTGTGGACTATATCGAATGTTACGCCATTGTTGGATAAGGAGGGCAAGTTTGCCGGTTCCCTTGGCATGCTAAACGATATCACTGAGCGCAAACGGGTGGAAGAAGCCCTTCAGGAAAGCGAGCAACGCTACGCGACCACCCTGGCGAGCATTGGCGACGCGGTCGTTGCTACCGATATTACAGGCAAAATCACTTTCATGAATGCCGTTGCAGAAGAATTGACCGGCTGGACTCTTCCTGAGGCTTCAATGAAGCCTGCAAGAGAGGTGTTCAAAATAATCAACGAGGACACTCGGCAGGAGGTTGAAGACCCTGTTCGTAAAGTGCTTGATGAAGGGGCAATTGTCGGCCTTGCAAACCATACGGTATTGTTGGGGAAGAACGGAACGGAAACTCCGATTGACGACAGCGGCGCGCCGATACAAGATCGAAATGGCAATATCAAGGGTGCAGTACTTGTTTTTCGTAACATTGCTGAGCGAAAGAAGGGCGAAGCAACAATTGCCAGGCTGGCTTCATTCCCAGAGATGAATCCGTCGCCTGTAGTTGAAGTAGACCTGGCCGGGCAAGTCCTCTATGCCAACCCGGCAACACGAAGATCGTTTCCAGATCTGGAACGACGCGGTCCTCTTCATCCTTGGCTGGCAGATTTTCAATCTCTTTGCGAAGCGCTCCAGAATGGCCAAACGCAGTCAACTATTAGAGAAGTGACCATTGGAGAAAAGTGCTACCAGCAGATGGCGTATTATGTCAAGAATGAAAAGCGTATTCGTATCTACGGCATTGACATTACCGAAAGTAAGCGCATAGAGGAGAGTCGATCTTATTTGGCATCTATTGTCGAATCCTCGGACGACGCGATCATCGGCGAGACGCTGGATGGTGTAATTACAAGCTGGAATTCCGGCGCAAAAAATATGTACGGATACACAGCAGAAGAGGTATTCGGCAAATCCATCAATATTATCATGCCACCTGATCGCCAGGATGAGGGTCATCATCTTCTTGATATAATTAAGAATGGGGATTGTGCTGTCCACATTGAAACAGAGAGATGGCGGAAGGACGGCGAACGGATCCAAATTGCGCTCACGGCTTCACCCATCAAAGACAAATTCGGGAACTTGCTCGGAGCATCGACCATTGCTCGCGATATCACCAAGCGAAAACAGATGGAAGAGGCCTTGATAGATAGCAAGCAGCGCTATGCCACTACCCTGGCGAGCATCGGAGATGCTGTCATTGCTACTGATACTGCAGGTAAGATCGCTTTTATGAATCCCGTGGCAGAAGAGTTGACCGGCTGGACGCTCCGAGAGGCTTCGATGGTCCCTGTGAAGCAGGTGTTCAACATCATTAACGAATACACCCGCCTGAAAGTCGATGATCCCGTCGCCAAAGTGCTCGAAGTGGGGGCGATTGTCGGCCTTGCCAACCACACGGTCTTGGTTCGAAGGGATGGAACCGAAGTGGCGATTGATGATAGCGGAGCGCCGATAAAAGACCGTAATAACAATATCTCGGGCGTCGTGCTTGTCTTCCGAAACATCACAGAGCGCAAGAATGCAGAGGCCAGGATCAGCCATCAGAATACGGTTCTAAACGCCATCAATCGGGTCTATGAAGAGGCAATCTATTGTGAGACTGTAGAAGATCTTTGTCGAGCCTGCCTGAACATTATCGAATCCATTACCGGCAGCAAGCTTGGTTTTATCGGAGAGGTAGGCCAGGATGGTCTTCTACACAACCTTGGAATAAGCAATCCAGGCTGGGACCTCTGTGCAATGACTGACGAGAAAGGGAATCGTAGATATCCGGGCAGTTTCAAGATACACGGGCTATATGGCCGCGTTCTCTCTGACGGCAATAGTCTCCTTACAAATAATCCTTCAACACACCCGGACAGCATTGGCGTGCCCAAAGGCCATCCACGCCTGACGGCTTTTCTCGGCGTGCCGTTTGTCCGCGATGGAAGAGTTGTCGGCATGATCGGTATTGGCAATCGTGAAGGCGGGTATGGCAGCGAAGATCAAGAGATCATGGAGGCCCTAACACCGACCATTCTCGAATGTGTATTGCGAAAAAGGGCCGAGGGAGCGCTACAGGAGAGCGAGGAGAAATATAGAGAGCTGGTCGAGAATGCGAACAGCATTATCATCAAAATGGATCGCGACGGCATAATAACCTTCTTTAATGATTATGCACAGAAGTTCTTCGGGTATTTCCCTGAAGAAATAATTGGAAAGGATGTAAGGATACTTGTCCCCCCAATTGAATGTGAAAGCGGCCGTAATCTGCAAAAGATGGTGGATGACCTCCTCAGTGATCCAGATGAATTTGTTGAAAACATAAATGAAAACATGCGGAAGAATGGGGAACATGTTTGGATTTCTTGGAGAAATAGAGCAATAAGGGATTCCAATAGAGATATCATTGGAAATCTTGCGATAGGACAGGACATCACCGAGCGAAGGCGTGCTGAAGAGGCTCTTAGTGAGACACGAGATTATCTCGAAAACCTGATCGACTACGCCAACGCGCCTATCATCGTCTGGGACCCATCTTTCAGGATCACCAGATTCAACCACGCTTTCGAAAGATTGACGGGACTTAGAACCGCCGAAGCACTCGGCGAGCCTCTGAGCATTCTTTTCCCAGAAGGCAGCCGGGACATATCTATGGATCATATCCGTCGCACAATGGCCGGTGAACGTTGGGAAGCAGTCGATATCCCCATTCTCAAGGCGGATGGATCGATTCGAACCGCCTTATGGAATTCCGCCAACATATACGCCAGAAATGGAACCGCTATCATTGCTACAATCGCCCAGGGCCAGGACATTACAGACCGAAAGCTCGCGGAGGAAGAGCTGAGAAAAGCGCGGGACGAGCTTGAGCTAAGGGTGCAGGAGAGGACCGCAGAATTATCCCAGGCCAAAGAAGCAGCCGAGGCGGCTGCCCAGGCCAAATCTGATTTCATGGCCAACATGAGCCATGAAATCCGCACGCCCATGAATGCGGTCATCGGCATGACCTCTCTTCTTCTGGATGATGTAACGCTGAATCAGAATAAGCGGGGACGCGCTCATGGTCATCATCAATGACATATTAGACTTTTCCAAGATGCAAGAGAATAAGGTAATTCTCGAAGATCAGCCTTTCGATCTGGGAAACTGCGTCGAGGAGGCCCTTGATCTCGTGGCCAGCAAGGCGAGTGAGAAGAGCTTGAACCTGGCTTACACCATCGAAAGGAGCGTCCCAGGAGTTATCATCGGCGACCCGAACCGGCTTAGACAAATCCTGAGCAACCTTTTAATAAACGCCGTCAAATTCACAGAGCGCGGCGAGGTCAAGCTTTCCATCTCAGCCCAAAGACTCGATGCCGCTCATGAGATTCGTTTCGCGGTTCAGGATACGGGAATCGGCATATCCCCGGATCAGATGAACCGTTTGTTCCAGCCTTTCAGTCAGGTTGATTCCACGATAACCCGCAATTATGGCGGAGTTGGTCTAGGTCTGGTAATCAGCAAGAGGCTCATAGAATTAATGGAAGGCAGGATCTGGGCTGAGTCTGAACTGGGAAAAGGCTCAACTTTTTATTTTACCATCAAAGCAGAAACTGCGCCTGGCGATCCGTTGGAGAATCTTGTCGGAGATCAGCCTCAATTGGTTGGCAGGAATGTGCTCATTGTTAACGATAACAGGACTAATCGCCGTATCTTGGGTGCCTATATCTATTCCTGGGGCATGGTACCCCTGCTGGCATCAGCGTCCCAGGATGCATTGGATTGGATTCGAAGAGGAGATTGCTTTGATGTTGCCATCCTGGATATGAATATGCAGGACATGGATGGCCTGACACTGGCCAAAGAGATTCGCAGGTACAATAAAGCCCTTCCACTGGTGATGCTTGCCTCAATCGGACAGCATCTGCCTGCAAATCACGCTTACCTGACCAAACCCATCAAGCCCTCGCAACTGCATAGAGTCCTGACAAACGTCATTTCCACACAGCTTGGCAAAAAAGCGGAACGCGCAAATGCAATTGACAAGGAAGTCCAGACGAGTTCTTTGCGAATACTTCTGGCCGAGGATAATGTAACCAGCCAGAAAGTAGCCATACAAATGCTCAAGCGAATGGGATATAAGGCGGATGTGGTCGCCAACGGCATCGAGGCTCTTCAGGCGCTGGAACGTCAGCCTTACGATCTCGTGCTCATGGACCTCAAGATGCCGGAAATGGACGGACTGGAAGCAACTCTAATCATTCGACAGCGCTGGCCGGATAACGGACCGAAGATTGTAGCCGTCACCGCCTATGCTCTGCAGGGCGATCGAGAGAAGTGCATCGAGGCGGGCATGGATGATTACATCAGCAAGCCCATAAAGGTGAGTGAACTGGCCGAGGTACTGAGGAAATATCAGACCACAGAAATCCCGTAATTTGTTTTTGAAAGTGTGATTTGCGGCCATTCTGTTTAAACGGATTAGGAATGATCCACCTCAGCTTGCAGGGCGCCGCAGCCGTTTCAAATTCTCCTCATCTGCAGCTTGTTTCGCTCACTTTCGCCCCGCCCTCGCCTCGCCCTTATCTCCTTCGCCCGCAAAAGATCGCCTGGGGAGATGCAGGTTCCACATCCAGGGCCTTGGGGGGGTGCATTATGTGGATCTTCGACTCTTATTACAAAGGCTGCGTGGAACTGCGGGGCCGGGAGCGAGGCCTCGCCAGAGCCAGCGCAGCTTATCCTCCCTCATTCTGCCTGCACCTCAAGGATCCTCCAGAACACAGCGAGATGATCGAGGCCCTGGAGAGCCGCTTCAAGGCAGAGGAGTGCAGCTTCAGAACCATCTTCGGCACCTTGCGGGGCTACAGGATCGATGCCAGCCACAAAGTAGCCGAGAAGATCGAGATCCAGACCCGCCACCAGGCCGAGCTGTATAACGTGGACGTCCGCCAGGATCAGCGCTACCTGGCAGAGCACGACATCTTCCCCTGCGGTGACAGAGACGAATCCCGGTTCTCACCCGACTTCGAGATCCTCTTAACCAGCCTGGAGCTGCAAGTGGCCGGAGATCCTGCCATGCCCAAGGATAATCTCCCGCGTCGAAGTCCTCAATGGCCGCAAGCGGAGGCTGGAAGGGCCAGAGAGGCAGGTCCTCTCCGACCTCCTCGACCTCGTCAAGGCCCACGACCCCGACCTGATCCTCTGCCCCCATGCCGATACCTGGATTCCTCTCCGATTGCAGATTCACGACCCAAATTTCTGATTACGATGGAAATCAGAAATTAATATCGATAGCATTAAACCTATTATGCTTTAAATGCATCGGGATGTAAACTTATGTATTTAAATACATGCGTCTTCGGTTAAGAGCTGAATCGCATTTCAGATGCCAAAATTACAGGCTTGAGATCTGCAGGAGCTACCATGTCCTGAGACCGCCGCGATCGAAATAGTGATTTCCCAGATTTAGCCACATCCTGAATTTGTAAATATAAAATTCATAAATTTATTATTCATTCCTTAACCGAAGACCAATGTATTTAAATAGGTCCTCACAAAATACAAATTATTGCTTTAATTTTGCTAACTCCTTTTCCAGAGGGTCGCATCTAAAATAGAAAAAAGAAGGCAAGACTAGATTTACATCTCGCCTATTAATTTGACTTGGAGTGCAACATTCCTAGACGAGCGGTCCAACTCCAGCTGCTGCGCTGGCTTCTACCTCTGGGAACGGGTATGGAGATGACGTCATAGTTTTTGTATCTGGATCGTATTTCCAGTAACCTCCGCCCCATATTCCATAATATTTTCCATCACTTGGATTATACCCCCATTCAATGCCTGATGGAAGCCATTGATCTTTGTATCCTGGCCAACCTGGGAGCAAATAACGAGATGACACCATAGCTTTGGCATCTGGATCGTATTTCCAGTAACTTCCGCCCCATGTTCCATAATATTTTCCATCACTTGGATTGTATACCCAATCAATGCCTGGTGGAAGCCATATGGTTGGCGGTTTAGTTGTGGTTGGAGGATTGGTAACTGTTGATGGATTGCTAGGCGTAGTGCTACCAGTTATCGGCCCTATATCAGAAACATCTGTACCACCGTTGTAATCACCAGACGATGTGCCCGAAGCTGGTGATGGTAACAGGGGAGTCTCAATTCCCGCTTGCGCTAGTTTTGAACTTAAAGGATTATCTAAACCAGATTCTATCCATCCAAGTTTAGAAAGTCCATCATAATAAGCTCTAGGCCAAGAAGTTACCAGAGGAATTATCGCCGGCATATCTGCACCATATGCTTTTAGAACCTTTATTGCAAAAGTTAAGCAGTTCTCGGTTCCGGGCATGATGATATTCGACATGCCTATTGGGTATGCACTTTGAATTGCCACAAAACCGCTATCTTTCAATGTAGTCATCATTTCATTTGCTGCGTTTGGATTTATATCTTCAACGTGAATCGCTTCAAAAGATTTGTAGTCACTTGCTGATAGATAATTTTTAAATGCAGATAAATCATCAAAAATCTGTGTTTCAAGCCCGTCAGGCCCAAACGAACCAAAAACAATCTTGCCGTCATCCTGCTGAAAACCAAATGCAACATGCCCCACAGGAATATTATAAGGATCCGGATCAACCGCTATAAAGGCTAAAGATCCTTTTCCAACTCCTGAGCTGGCTAAAAGCATGAATATCACAAATATCAAAATATTTATCTTAAGACCCATAATCCTTCGCCTTCCTAACAATTTGCCTTTGCATAAGCTTTCTCTACTGCTCTTGGGCAAGTACAATCAAAGATTCCCTTTGCATCAGCTCCAAAGCCCTTCTTGTCAGAAGACATCAGATTCTCCCAGCCACCAGAGCAACAGGGCAGCCAGAAATCTTCGCTCAAAGTCTTGTACACAGGCAGTGTCAAGTTCATCTTGGTTGCAAAGTCGAAGGTTCCTCTATAGTCTTCATCTACGTAGATGTTGGGCTTGTGCCAAGCACTTTTGCCAAAGTCCCGAGTACCAATATTGCCCTCTAGCATTCCTATGTGAGCAGTACCGCTATTGACACTCTCGTTTAGATTCATAAGAGTCCTAGTCAAGCTTTGGGCGGGCTCCCAGCCTGAGTAATCATCCTCTACACTGACTAACAGATCCTTATCGATGGCTTTTGCATACTTTGTATCTTGGATCATCGATGTCTCTGAAGCATAGTTCTTGATTTGGGTCTCATCATTTAAAAGAGAGTTAAAGTTCACAGGATGAGTGGCGTAGTATCCATTGCCAATGGACATGGTCCGAGGTGTGTATACCATGCTACTATTGCCCAAGACTGCTATCAACGCATAAGCATAAATCAGATCTGGATCTATCTGTATTTTACTTGATTCTTTAGAATTTATAATTGTTTCTCTTTCAATCGATCCACTACCATGATCTATTTTTTTTAGGTACACGTCAGCCAATCTGCTGTACACGCGAGCATCAGCATGTGGACCTTGTGCCGTAATTTTGTTGTTGCTTGCAAAATTACCATGACCGATGACGCGGTCCTCGTAATTGAATAGTACACCTGTGGATCTATCTTCAAGTGGATCCGCGGACATAGCCAGCCCAATAATCATGATCAGGCTCAGCACAGCTAATAGAACCCTCCGCAAGAATGCTTTCCTCCTACACAAATTCGCCTATCTTTTTGAGAGTTCTTTAATCTTTCCCTAATTGCAAAAAGAGAATGTGTTCTGGATGCTTTTTGAGTACCAGAGTAAACAATAGATTTTGAATCGGTGATATTTTTATAGTTAATTATTTAATAACTTCAAGGAGGCTGTGGAGAGGGAGACGGGCATTCTGACGGAGGTGGATTCCTACGATTGGATCGCCTTCCTGCCGATGGCCGACGGCTCCGGGGCCTACAACCGCTACTTTGGGCGGCTGGACACGGGCAAGATGAAGATCCGGGGCGTGATGGCCCGCAAGGGTGACACGCCGGAGTATGTGCGCCGGATGCAGAAGGAGCTATTCGAGGTCCTGGGCGAGGCGAGGAGCCGGGAGGAACTGCAGAGGATCGAGCCCAAGGCCCAGGAGGTGCGCAGGCGGTACATGGAGGAGCTGGGGGAGGCGGACGTGCGGGAACTGGCCATTCACCGCAGGGTGAGCAGGATGGACTATTCGCGAAGGTGTGCAGAGGCTTCGGCGGTGCAGGCTTATGTGAAGCAGGGCATCCCCCTGGGGCCGAGGGTGGAGATAGGCTACGTGGTGAGGGACGCCAAAAGGTGGGAAGTGGATCAGAGGAGGAGTGCGTCCGGGTTCGATGCAGGGTATTACGGGAAGCTACTGGAGAAAGCGTGATTGTAGCAGAATAGTTTCCTTACGATATCAGCCATAGTGGATAGATAGTGAGCTTCGAATAAACAAATTGGCCATATCTTATCTGCGATGCCTAAATGCTCGGCTTTATCTTAGCATTAAGTTTATACTTAAATAAGTTCTTACTCTTGATTGACATCATAGCTGTTACAGAAAAGGGAGTCAGAAGATAATATGACTGCGAGTTTACAGGTGTTTGAATCTGTATTGGCCTTCTCGTTGGTGGTAGTTTCCTGTATAATCATGAAAAAAAAGTCCATTGTGCAGGAAGAGGACGCTGCTTTATGCGCACGGCTCCTCACACAAGCGGCACTTCCGGCTTTTATTTTTTTCCAGCTTTCGACACATCCCGTATCGAGCCGCCAATTCTTGATGGTGCTGGCCATGATCGTGACGGGCATCTTATCTATGGGTGCCGCCTGGCTCGCGGGAAAAAGTCTGCGACTTGATAGGCCAAAAATCGGTGCCCTCATGCTCACCTCTTCTTTTGGCTCCACAGCATTAATCGGTTATCCCCTCATTCAATTTTCTTTTCCGAATAACCCTGCAGCACTCACAGATGCCATCCTCCTCAGCGAACTCGGCGTGGGACTTCCCATCTTTATCCTTGGCCCGGCCGTCGCCATGTACTTCGGAGAAAACTTCGATGAAAACATCGGGACTCGGTGGAGTGTTTTCACCGAGTATTTCCGATCACCCATTTTTTTTGCTACAGTATTGGGCCTCATTATCGCTCCCTTCCAGATTCCCGTTAATTATTGGTTAGTGGCACCATTCTACGAAGCATTGAGCGTCATTGGCAACGCTGTGGCAGTGCTTGCTTGTCTTATTCTCGGACTTCAGCTCAAAATGAAGTCGTTGAAGGGAATCTGGGCGCTATTTATTATTTCCGCACTTATCCAGATGGTCTTTCAGCCTTGGGTTGCTCACATGCAGGCAGACCTTTACCGCCTCAGTGCCGAACAGACTCAAGTGCTCACGCTTATAAGTTCCTTGCCGGCTGCAGTCTTGGGATCGGTCTTCGCTACGCATTACAAATGCGCAAGTGACACCGCTTCGGCGCTCATCATGATGCATCTACTTCTCGCCATAGTCCTCGTTCCCCTAACCTTTGCGGTGCTTAATACGACCTGATTTGACCAAGGATAACCAGAATTAAAATTATTGAGTCAAGATATCAAAGAATGGCTTTCGTGGGAAAGAGAAACCGATCATGGGAGAGAGATGTCTACCTCTTCAACGGTTTCCAGCCAGGTTTCCTAAACCTGTATATAATCAGGGGTACCACCACAATCGCCAAGGTCCCCCCGATCATGAAGAGTACATAGTGCCATGTGCTCATGCCAGTGAACGATATCTGGCTTGGCGGTATAAGGGACAAAAAAAGCAAGAAAACCATAGCTAAAAAGCCCCATCCCCCTACAAGCCACATTCCCGCCTTCCCTCCAGGGATAAGAAACGCCCTTTGCACCTCGGGATGGTTGTATCGGAGTTTAATCGCGGCTGCATACATGAAAAAGTACATCACAATATACACTATTGATGTTAGTGCCAGGAGCATCCAGTAGGAACTGTTGATACCGCATGGCAACATTGTATACACGGCTACCCAGAAAGTAAAGAAAATCGCTTGGAGAAGCATCAGATTCACGGGTATTCCTACTGCATTTGTTTTTTGCAGTACTGGAGGCAGGTTGCCATCATTGGCAGTAGATGCCAGACCTCTCACCGGGCCCAAGATCCAGGTTGAGACTTCTCCAATGGATCCGACGACGATCAATACTGCGATGAAAGATGCCAGCCAAGGATATCCCACAAAGATTATTTCAAATGCCTGCATGATACCTGTAAGAAGATCAAGGTTCTCGGCTGGTACGAGAAGAAAGACTATGAGCGATCCTATAATGCTCACGATTGCCATCACCGCACCAGCAATCAATATCGCGAGGGGATAATTCTTCTCGACATTTTTGACTTCGTTGGCGTGGGTTGCCGTCATTTCGATGCCAATAAAGAGAAATACGAATGTCAGCAGGAGGACAATGCTGCTGATATTAGTGAAATCCGGTATCAAATCGCTCAGTATGGGGTGTAATGTGAATTGAACAGTATTACCTTCAATAATGTACTGAATGCCACCAACGATAAGCAGAGTGGCGGGAATTAACATCCCTATGATGAGAAATACCCAACTGATACGGGTATAGGTTTTAAGTCCCCGGAAATTCAGGAAGGTCATGCCCCACCAGACGACAACGCAGATAATGAACTGAAATATTTTGTTGTCGGCGAGTGATGGAATAAACGCATACGCAAATGTGGCTGCGATAAAGGTCAGGGCTGACACAAACCCGATGGTCATCTGGAACCATTGCAGCCAGATCGCCACAAAACCCCACTGCTGGCCAAACGCCTCCTTGACCCAGACATAGACACCACCCATCTGAGACCAGCCAGTTGAAAGTTCTGCCGATATCAGCGATGCAGGGATGAGATAGAGGAGGATAGCAAGAATGCAGAAGGTAATCAGTTGCCACTGCGTCTCCGCCATATTGGGATATTTTCGGATGTTGAATAACGCCGCCAAGGTAACTAAGGTAAAGACTGTCAGATCCATTTTAAAAGTCATCTGTTGCCGTTCATCCATATGACATCGTTATCTCCTCTTGTGCGAAAGTCATGGCTCGCCGTTGGGGTTTTTTAGTTGAAACTAATTTATAGGTTTATGGTTGCGTGTTTGCACGTACCAATTTCTTTCGACCACCTTGGCTAGAATAGGGACCTGTGATATTTTTATAAATATGCTTTCGACCACGAAAGGCCTTATTCTGCGCGCCGGATTTTATACCACCGCTGATGGTGATTATTCGAGATTCGCCGAAGGTTGACAATTGATCCCATAAGATCCTATAGTGTACTGGAATGTTCGGGCGGACAGAAGCGATTTTATGCTAATTTAGACCGATATGAAAGAGAATGAAAACTCTGCAGGCTATACATACCTTGCAGTATCCCGCCCTCCGGCCACTGTCGAGCTCCTTCGCCGCAGCGGCAAGGATCGCGGAGAAGAGGGGACACAGGGAAAAGAGAATCAGATATCATTCGATCAGGAATTAAAGAGAGGAGGGGAAGGGCCTGGAAGACCGCCCTCGTTTATGCCAGCAATCCAATCGCGCTTTCATGCCGCAATGCTGGCCAATCCCGGAGCCGCGCCGTTGGGAGTGAGCTTGTAGATGTCGCCGCCCAGATCGACCTCTGCATAACCGCCTTTGGGAGTGGCGTCGAAGCCGTGGGTGGCTAGATAGAATGCCAGATCCTGGGCATCCATGCGGGGATCATCAAAGGACGAGACTGTGGACATCAGATCCGAGAGGGACGCACTCGATGCGCTTGCGGTTGGCAGAGCCAGCAGGACAGCCAACGAGAGCAGACTTAATGCACTAATTTCCTTCCAGGCCATAGTTAGGTAGTGTGCCGAATTTTGGTTCCTCGCTGTTTTATATGGGTAGATTGAACTGCAATTTTCCAAGTCTAAGATAAATAATTAGTATGAGATTCCTTGTTGTTCTGAATCCTCTTGCACTGC
>Ga0074199_1002279_pt1 | contig 12255 bp, 8 predicted proteins | sample EPASupsiteSAE347_FD_64528 | JGI IMG/M metagenome (GOLD analysis project Ga0074199, IMG submission 64528) | Bioremediated contaminated groundwater from EPA Superfund site, New Mexico - Sample SAE3-47 | ecosystem: Environmental > Aquatic > Deep subsurface > Groundwater > Contaminated ...
AATGGAAGTTCACAAAACAAGATCTCAATGATCTTTTTGCAAAAATCAAGGCCAAAAGCGATGGCATAATCAAACCGGCCGCATAATCAAAAATACGTTAGTGAATTTATGAACCAGAGTACTTAGCCAGGCCGCAATGCTTAAATACGCCATTGAGCATTTTCGCGCGAGGATGTTTTCCTGCAGCGGCGCCTTATTCTGGCAATATAACGATATGTGGCCGACCTTGACTTTCAGCGTCGTGGACTATTACTTAAATAAAAAAATATCCTATTATTGGGTTCGGAAAGCATACTCGCCGGTACTGGTGACCTTTATTGAATGCACGGGCAAAGGGATCGAGATATGGGGAATCAATGATTTGCCGCGCGAATTGGACGCCACATTGCGTCTTTGTCAAAAGACTTTTAAGGGGAAAACGTCTTTAGATGAGGAAATAAAAATCAGATTGCCTGCCGCCGGTGCGTGCAAAATCAGACGGTTGGAACAGTCGGACCTGCCGATTAATGCCAGAGATCAGTTTTTGTTGGCAAGGATAGCGGTCAATGGCATGGTGGAAAGCGAGAATACGCACTTTTTTGGTCTGGAACGGGATTGGCTATTGCCGCATTGTCGTTTAACGAGCAGGATTGAGCAGATTGGAAATAGAAAATATACGATGCGTGTATCATCGGATGGTTATGCGCGTCTGGTTGCGATTGAAACCGGAACGGTGGAATGCGGATTATCCGATAATTATTTCGACATTGTTCCCGGTGAAATAAAAAAAATAGAAATCACAATAAAAGGCAGGCGGCAGCCTTCGATCCAGGCCGAAGTGTTTAAAGCCAAAGCGTTGAATAGCTGAAAATTTATAATTTTATCTACAATATAAGATGAAAGATAATTCCCCAGGATCGGGTGTGTCGATAATAAATGGCATACAGCATGGACAAACCCCATAGCAAAAAAGGAAGTGAGAAATGCAAAAGCGATGTCAGATCGTCGGAGTTCTACTGGCCAGCCTGCTTCTTGCTGGTTCTTCGGTTCTGAGTATTTCGGCCGAGGGAAAAGGTCCGGTGTTGTATTTTGACGTTTCCGAGGGGGAGAGGGAGACTCTTGTCGATAAAAGCGGCAATGGCAACAACGGGGTTGTGTGCGGCGCGAAGCTGGAAAAGGAAAACGGAAAATACGCGCTCGATTTTGACGGGATTGATGATTACGTGGAGGTCAGGGATTCCACGGCGTTGAGGTTTGACAAAGAGTTTACCCTGGAGGTCATGGTGAAGCCGTGCAAAGTTTTAAAGGAAAAAGGGAGCGGGATGTTGCGTCTGCTGGCCGGGAAAGACGGTGAATATTGGAGCCCGGAAAGCGCCTTCGGGTTATACGTCAAGGAGGGGCAGAGCGGCGGCTTTTCCGGTTACGCAAGATACGGGAGCAGGAATGCCACCAATCAAAACGACATATACGCTGTTTCCTGTCCGGTCAGGGAACCGGAAACATGGCACAAGGTGTGCCTGGTTAAAACAGATACCAAACTGAAGATGTTTGTTGATTCCATGTTCATGGCCGAAACAAAAGTTCCGGAAAAAATCATCGCCTCGGGCCGGCCGTTGCGAATAGGCGGCAATCAGGGACGGTTTTTCAAAGGATTTATCAGGGAGGTCAGGCTTTTTGATTATGCCCGCGAGATAAAATGCGACTCGTGGCGTTCGCCCAGGAAATTTGAGTCCAGCAAGTTGATGCGGCTTGTCCGGCAGGTTAAAAACATATGCTGGCGGTTTGAGAAAAAAATGATCCTTCCCCGCATTGTGATGGTGACTTCCCTGGATGGTTTTATAAGCAGTACGCCCCTTTTGGATGTGACAGCGAAGCAAATAAAACCATTGAACGACTCGCCCTTTGACGGGATTACTTTTGCGTTGATGGATCATTATTCTGCGCAACCGCCTGTTGATAAAGATGTAATCATGAAGAAAGTCGCGGAATTGAAGAAGATAAGCTCCAGGCCGGTCTGGGTAAGGGTGAACATGAACCGGATATATCAGAGAGCTAAACTGCCTTCCGCAGGTTATTGCACCACTTACTATGATGAAAAACAGCCGAAGACAAAGCTTTCCTGCAGAGGATTGTCCGTTGATGAGGTGCAACGCCAGAGCACGCCATGTTTTGCCTCCATAAAGGCGGTTGATATCTACGATGAAGCAGGCGCGTTGTCCGATTTTTACCGTCTGTGGGAGCTTGGCTTGATTTTTGCCGGGCGCATGCGTTCCGGGATAATTCTGGACATGGAGGATTACCACGGATTGGACGCTTATTCGGTGGCCAAAGTTGCCAAGGCGCAAGGTAAGTCGAGTGAAGAAGTCATCCAAAGGTGCAGAGAAATCGGCGCCAATCTGGCGGATATCGCGGCGAAAACATATCCTGAAACGCCGGTGATTGCCCTTTTTACTTTGATGGCGGAGATTGACCGGGACGGCGGCAAAACCATTGCCCATATATGCGAAGGCATGCTCATGCGGGCAAAGGAAAAAAGAATACCCTTGAAATTGATAGAAGGTGGCGAATGGGAAGTGGGATATGTGAATAAAACCATTGAAGGGTTGGAGGCCAAGATCGCCAGACGCTGGTATTGGTACCGGCCGTGGCTTGAGAGATTCCCCGACAATTTTTTTCTGGGCGGAACGATCACGCTCTGGGACGATCCTTCCAAGTTGAGCGCATGGACAAAGGCGGATGCCGGAGAAAACAATCCCTTCAAGTCCTTGGAGGATTTCAAGCCTTTCCTCAAAGCGCTTTTTTCCAATTATGATTATATCTGGATTTATCAACCGACGTGTATTGACTATAAACCTTACGATCCCGAAATAGCGCCGGCCTTTCACCGGAAACTGGAGAAAGTAATCGACGAGACGGCGAGGGAGATGGTTAATGATCTTTAACTCGGTGAATTTTGTGGGCTCTGTGAGAAACATTCTTTTCGGCGTTGTTTTATTTCTCTCCACCTTTCTGATAACTGTGCATGCGGGGGAAAAGATGTCTATCCCGCTCGTCCCGCAAAAATTCCAGATTGACGGAAAGCTGGATGAGCAGTTTTACGGGGATTTCCAGCCGTGGGAACTTGGCCGGTTCCCGGCAAAGGGAGGAGAATTAACCCAGAAAACTTTTGTGTGGGCTGGCACTGACGGCAAAAATCTCTATATTGCCTTCAAATGCATGGAATCGGAAAAGGCAAAGATTGTCGGCGATATAAAAGAACGCGACGGGGATGTGTGGCGAGATGATTGCGTGGATGTTTTCCTTGATCCGACTCTTGATAGAAGTGCCTATTATCACTTTGTCGTCAACAGCCTGGGCGTTCGCTATGATGCGTTTTGTAAGGACGCGGCCTGGGACGGCGAATGGACTGCGGCGGCCTTCAAAGGAGCTGATTATTGGAGTGTGGAGATATCGATTCCCTTGACGCAGTTTCTCTTTGGGAAAACGTTCGGACTGAACCTTTGCCGCACTCGAAGGGCCGGCTCCAGGAAATACTACAGCCTGGCAACGTTGGAGGAAGGAGGCGGATTTCATCAGCCCGATAGCTTTCTGGTTGTTTCCAGTCCTGTTGAGGGAAATACGGCTTTCATAAACGGAATTGCGCTGAATGAAATTTCACAGGATGGCATTTTCTGCCGGGTGGATTTGAAAAATTATGGCAAGGCGCCCTGTTTCTTCAAAGCGGTGTTTAAATTGGAAAATACGGATTTTTCTGCGGGAAATACGGTGAAGCAGGAGAAGGAAACATTTTTGGGGCCTGGGGAAAGGGCGGCGATAACGATTCCCTATGTTCTTAAGAAGGAGGGCGGAAAAAAATATTGTCTGTCTATCTTTAAAGAAAAAGAAATTATTTTCTCCAAAAGCGCTAAACTTCCGGACCTCATGTCTTTGAGAATTGCCGGGAATGCTTTTTTTTCGGGAGAAACCGTGCCGCTCATCATCCAGGATTGTTTAATGCCGGAATCTTCTTTGAATAAAATTGCGATTGTGATGGAGATTGAAAGCGGGAGCAAAACGCGTTGCGTTCAAAGAGAAGAGGCGGAGAAAGCCCTCAAGGAGCAAAAAATATGCTTGCGTATTCCATATTTGCCTGCCGGGGACTACACGTTGCGCGTGCTTATCCTGGATGCCCGGAACAGGATTCTTGACGTGACGGAAAGACGCATGGAGATTGCAAAATAGAAAAGCATCATAATTTGCTGGGCAAAAGGGGATAATATTATATGATGGTGATCACAAATATATATTTTGCTATGACTGATCAGGAAAATATTTATGTTTCTTAATTGGCGTAAAAGCGGAATACGGTGGATTGCCTGTCCTGCATGGATTCTTCTTGTATTAAGTTCTTTTGCCATTGATCATTACGTAAGTCCGCCCGGGGGACATGGAACCAACAATTATCCCTATACGAACTGGGCGGATGCGGCCACGAACATTCAATGGGCGGTGAACGCGGCCACGAACGGGGAAACAGTCTGGGTGACCAACGGCAACTACCGGCTGACCAATGAAATCGTGGTCAGCGTGAGCAACATAACGCTCAGGAGCGTGAACGGCCGCGACGTCACTTTCATCAACGGCAACTACGCCGCCGGTAATCTGGTCACCAACCGCTGCATATGTATTTCCAACAAGGACGTGGTTGTGAACGGGTTTACCATTAGCAATGGTTATGCTTCGGGTACGTGGGGATATGCCAATAGCGGTGGCGGAATTCTTGTCATGAAGGAGCGCGCAAGCATAGTCAATTGCACGATCAGAAGTAATTACGCCTCATATTTGGGGGGCGGTCTTTGCATGCAAGGGGTCATATCCAATTGCATTATTGAAGACAATGTGAGTCTGATAGGCGGAGGGGGAGTTGCAACCATTGATAACTATGATCTCGTTACACCTCTTACCTTGGTCAATTGCATTATCAAGAGAAATGCGCGTAACGGCATACAGGCAAACACCAAGGTCGGCACCGGCGCCACGATCAGGAACTGCATAGTTTACAATAATCGCGCGAGCGGATTCGCGGCCAATAGCGGGGCCGGCATAATGTGCGCTAATAATTCCGTTGTTGAAAATTGTGTCGTGGTGTCAAATTGGTTCACTTACAGTGGTACGCCCAGGGGTGGAGGGGTGGGGGTGGTGGCTGGTGCGACGAACATTTATTTTCGCAACTGCATTGTCGTTTCCAACAGTGCGGAATTCGCGGATGCTTCTTTGTGGGACTGGTGCACGAACGGCTCGACGGGCACGTTTTTTTATGCGTGTTGTACCTCGACCACGAACGGCATGGAAGGCGGAGGAAACATCACGAACAATCCCTTGTTTGTGGATTATGGGGCCACGAATTTTCATCTTCAGGCCAATTCCCCCTGTGTCAATACCGGTACAAATCAGAACTGGATGACAAACGGAATTGATCTAGACGGGCATAGGCGTATCTTGTATGGAACTGTGGACATGGGCGCATACGAGTTGATTTACGAGGGCACGATGTACAGGCTGGGCTTTTAGGCAATCAGGGTCAAACCATAAGATAAAAGTTAACGAAGTTATTTTGGTTTGCTCCGAATCGCGCAGATTCGGTTTTCAAAGAATCTCAAGCATGGGCTTGACGCCGGCTGGTGTTGCCTCAACGAAACATTTGCTTCCTGGAGGGAAATTTGATAAAAGACCTGGCTTATGAGCGAATTAAAAATAGAACCGTATCATATTTCCGGAGCCCGCCTTGGGCCCGAGAACCCGTTGCCGGTGTTCCGGCATCCAGAGTCGGACAAACCTGCCTGCGTGAACATAGTTTTCGAAGATTCCCTGCCCCCCGAGAAAAGGAAGACGGCCGGTCGGAACACGGGCTGGCGCGCGCTTCCCTACCGCATGCAGGACCGGTACACGAGGAAAAAAGAACCTTTAACTTTCAAATCCGCTGTCCTGGAAAATGAGATCCTTAGAGCTGTTTTTCTTCCGGAACTCGGCGGCCGCCTGGTCTCGCTTGAATATAAACCCTTAAAACGGGAATTGCTGGCGCGTAACCAGGTGTTTCAGCCCGCCAATCTTGCCATCCGCAACGCGTGGTTTTCCGGCGGTATAGAATGGAACACTAGCCAGTATGGGCATTGCTTTTTTACCTGTTCCCCGGTTTTTGCCGCTGAAATCCGCGGGCCACACGGCGAACCCGGTTTGCGCATCTACGAATTCGAGCGCTGCAAGGGCCATTTCTGGCAGATAGACTTTTTCCTCCCGGAAAACTTTCCGTTTTTGCTGGCGTTGGTGCGCGTCATGAATCCCTTTAACCGGCCGTCCTCCATGTATTGGTGGACGAACATGGCGGTGCCTGAAGAGGAAGGGACGCGCGTTCTGGCTCCGACGCAACAGGCTCTCTATACCGCCCCCACGATGGGCATGGGAACCATGCCGGAATTGGAAATCCTGCCAGGTCAGGACGCTAGTTATTCCCTGAACTTTCCTTTTGCCAATGAATATTTTCTGCAATGTGAAAAGGCGGACATGGTCTGGGAAGCCGCCCTGGATCGGAATGGCGTGGGCCTGATCGAAACTTCCACCCGGCCGTTGGATTACCGGAAACTGTTTTGTTGGGGCAGCGGCGTGGGAGGCAGAAGATGGCAGGAATATTTGTCCGTGCCCGGCAGCGCGTATATAGAAATCCAGGCCGGACTGGCGCCTTCGCAATTGCACGGCCTGGAAATGCCGGCCAACGGCGAATACAAGTGGCTGGAAGCTTTCGGATGCATGGAGCTTGATCCGCGCCTGGCGCATCATGCGGACTGGCAGACCGCATGGCAGGCGGCGGACCGCGAGCTTAAAAAACGTCTTCCGCCGGACAAACTGAATGAAATGTTCGCGGCCTGCGGTGCGGTGACAAATCGTCCGCCGGAGAAAATATTGCATTTTGGGAGCGGGTGGGGCGCTTTGGAATTAAGGCGGCGCAAGGCGGAAACAGGCGCGTATGCCTTGCCCGGGGCGTTTGCATTCCCCGAATCCACGCTGGGCGCGGAACAGAAGAAATGGATTCATCTGCTTGAGAAAGGACAATTGCCTGAACAGGATCCTGCCGATGAACCGGGCGAATGGATGATCCAGGAGGAATGGTTTTGCATGCTTGAAAAAAGCCTTGGGAAATCCGGGAATTGGTACGCCCTGCTGCATGCGGGCGTGATGCGCATGGAAAATTATGATTACGACGGCGCACGGCTGGCCTGGGAAGATTCGATCCGGCAGAAACCATCGGCTTGGGCATATCGCAATCTGGCGGCGTTGTTCATGAGGGAGAAACGGAACGCGGAAGCCCTGGATTCTTACAAGAGGGCCTGGAAAATGGCTTCAGGGTCGGAATGCGCGCAGACGGCGCTGGCGCAGGAATTTTTGCAGGCGCTGTATGATTCCGGCGAATACGACCGGGCCGAACAGGTCTATGGCGAATTCCCGGAGGCGGTCAGGGAGTTTGACCGCATTCAGATCATCCGCGGACAGATAGCCCTGATGCGTGGCGATTTTGCGCTGGTGGAGAAGGTGTTGCAGCGCGAATACGCCATAATCCGCGAGTGCGAAACTGTTCTCACCGATCTGTGGTTCGGCATGTGGGAAAAGCGTCTGGCGGCGGAAACAGGCAGGAAAATCGATGACGACCTGAAAGCGGAAGTGCGCCGGCTGCATCCGCCGTCGGCCAGAATCGATTTCAGGGTAAAACACGAGTAGTCGTTTTTGGGGCGGCTCAGCACAGCTTCGCCCTCCATGTTGCTGGGCAATACGGTTTGTGGAGGGCGAGCCTGTGGCGAGCCGGGACTTAGCGCCATTCTGGTTTACGCCGAGCTAGATAGTCGGAAGGCTTGCAGCCGTAATGGCGGATAAAAGCGCGGTAAAAATGGCTGTGATCGACAAATCCCCAATTATGGGCAATTTCCTTGATGGAACTTTTCGCGGACAACAATTGATTGCGCGCCCCGTTTAAACGGCATCGCAGCATAAAATCGTTGAATTTGATCCCCATCATTTCGCGAAACGCCTTGCAAAAAGCATAATGCGACATGTTGCAAAGCCGGGCCGCTTCATCCACGGATATAAACCGGCGCTGATTAAAAATCTGCTCGATAATGCGATTCAAGCGGGAATAAAAAGGAATAAAATGCGGTTTGCGGCCCGGCGGCGGACGCCATTCTTCCGTCAAGGCCAATAACGCTTCCATAAGGCATAGGCGCAGCTTCAGTCTGGCATGTTCATCAGAAGGAGATGCCGGAGTTTCCGTTGCCAGATTTGCCGCGCGTTTACCAAGCGCAATGGCTGACGGACGCAAGGCAATGGAAATGTCCGGACGATTTCCGGCAGGCGCAACAAAAGGCGCCACCCAATTAAAGCGCGGCGCTTCCGAATAGGACATTTCCATCAGGGCGACCGGCCAGATAAAAAAGACGATGACGTCGCAGGGGGCTGATTTGGTTCTATATCCGTGGGGTTCCCAGACGCCGCATAGCCACATTTGTCCGGGCTCCAGTATTTTTTCCCATCCGGGACATTGCCGTTCCATCCTGCCGTTCAACACCACTCCCAGCTCCAGCGCAAAATGCATGTCGCAGGTATATTGTTTCTGAGGCAGGGAATAATGCCTCCGTAAAACCGAAATGGGCGATTCCGGCGTGACCGGCTGAACCATTCGCTGAACGCGCAAAAGTTTGTCGTTTTGCCTCATGGATACAGATTTTTCGTCAAAAAATACACAAAAACGCAGTTGTTAAGCAAGGCTTATTTGGGATATTTTACCCAATTAGAAGTGGAAATATCATGGAAAAGATATTTGCGGCGGATAAATTGTCGAAAAGGCAGAGGGTTGAATACACGCTGGCGCACCAGGCGGTCGATCGTTGCGCCATGCTCGAGCAGCTCAGTTATAACCCGGGCGTGATCGCCGACTGGACCGGTAAAAATATTCAGGGCTTCGATTTCACGCTCGACGATGTCTGCGAGGTATGTCGCAAAACCATGGATATCGTCATGCCGCCCGGCGTTTCCAAACATGGCAAACGCAGGGTTACCTCCCCGGACGGATTTGTATACCAGTATGATGATTGGACGGCCTGGTGCGTGGCGCGGCCTTTCAACGACGAGGAAGGCGCTAAAAAGTGGCTGCTTGAAAGCCTGCGCAAGAGGCGCGAGGCCCGCTGGGACGCGGGTGAGGAACGGGAAAAATATCGCAAATATCTGGCCGACTTGCAGGGCAGACTGGGGGAGACTCTCCTGCTGGCCTATCCGGTCACGACCGGTCTTTGCGCCATTTATAGCGACGGCGCTATGGGGCTTGAAATATTCACCTATTTTTTTGAGGCGTATCCGGAGCTTGTCCGGGAACACATGGATCTTTTCATGGAGCACAGTCTCAGGCGTCTCCATGCCATAGCGGATCTTTACCGCGACTACTCGCCCGTGGTTCTGGTGGCGGAGGATTTTGCCACCAAGCAGGGGCCGATCTTTCCGCCGTCATTTTTGAATGAGTTTCATTATCCCAACGTGAAGAAGCTGGCAGACGCGTGGCATGAACACGGGTTGAAGGCGATTTATCACAGCGACGGCAACTGGAAGAAGGTAATCCCGGAATTGATCGCCTGCAACGTGGACGGGTTTTATTGTCTTGAGCCGAACTGCGGCATGAATATAGTTGAGCTGAAGAACAGATGGCCGAAGATGGTCTGGGCGGGCGGGGTGGACGGAGTTGATCTGATGGAGCGGGGCACGCCGGAGCAGGTCAAGGCCGAGGTGCGCCGGCATATCCGGGAAACCAACGCGCTGCGCGCCGGCGGTATGCTGGTGGCCTCCTCGAGCGAGATCAATCCGCCGATCAAACCCGAAAATTTCCGGGCCATGGTGGAGGCCGTGGGCGAAATGACGAACGCGGAATATCGCTGAGCCGTTGAATCGGAGGCGGGAAACCGGAAAGAGGTAAAATGAATATTGATCGATTCAGGAATGTTTTTCCGTTGGGGTCGCATTTATGCCGCGAGCCCATGCCGCCCATGGCGGAAATGAGGCGCGACATGGAGAACCTGAAAAAACACGGGTTCAACCTGATCAAACTGCAGGAGCATTGGCAGATTGACGAGCCGGCCGAGGGCAAATACGATTTCAGCAGCTATGAGGAATTGATCGAATACGCGGCCGGCCTGGATCTGGGAATTTATCTCGGCCTTACCTGCGAACAGGCGCCGGCCTGGTTGTGGAAAAAACATCCCGACTGCCGCATGGTCGGCCAGAACGGACTGCCCCTGGCATACGAGGCGCAGACGACCATGCCCGGGGACGGCAAGCCAGGTCCGTGCTACGATTCCACCGGAGCCATGGCCGACCAGCTCAGGTTTATCCGCCGGCTTGTGGAAACCCTGGGACGTTTTGAAAACGTCGTGGTCTGGAACACCTGGCAGGAGATCGGGGTTGGCTGGAGCGGCGAGGCGGTTTGTTATTGTCCGAACACCATGCAGTTGTTCCATTCCTGGCTTGAGGAAAAATATTCCGGAAATCTCGACGCCCTGAATCGGGAATGGAACACGCGTTATGCGGATTGGTCGGATATTGCGCCGGATCGCTGCGCGGTCAAGCAATCCGCGGCTGTGAACGTGGCCTGGCTGCATTTCCAGGGGAACGAACGCATAGCCCGCATTTTACGCGCTCGCGCCGGGGCGATTCGAGATGCCGATCCGTTGAAGCGTCCGGTTTTCGCGCATAAGGGGGGGCCGATTTTCGGTTCCGGCCAGGACTGGACATATGCCTCCTCCCAGGATTTTCTCGGCACATCCTGTTACCCTGCCTGGAATCCGACGCGTTATCATGGTATTTCGACCGAAGCCGCCCATGAAGCATTGGCTGGGGAAATGTATTATGTTGCCCGGCAGTTTGATTATATCCGTTCCTGTAACCGGCGCGGCGCGCCGATTTGGGCCGCGGAGTTCCAGGGCGGTCCGATCAGCACCCAGTTCCACAAGGGCAGGGTGCCGTACCCGGAAGACATGCGCCGCTGGCTGCTGACTGCTGCGGCATCGGGCGTATCAGGGATTTCCTTCTGGGTGACCCGCGCGGAAATCATGGCCATGGAATGCAACGGGTTCAGTCTGCTGGACAGCGAAGGCGACACCACCCAGCGATTTGAGGAGGCGGCGCGGATCGGTATGGCGTTGAACCGGCACGCCGATTTGTTCGGCCGGGCTTCCTGGCCCGGCGCCGGGGTCGGCATATTGATCAACGACTGGAACCATCAATTTTGCATGACCATGATGCAGGGGGGCGGAAATCTGGCCTCGAGCGTCAACGGCTGGCACCGCATTTTGTGGGAGGCGGGGGTCCCAATGGACTTTGTGGAAGTTTCCGAGCTGGATGAGGATTACATTTCAGGATATAAAGTATTGATCCTGCCGTTTCCACTTTCCCTTTCTGATGAAGTGGCGCGCAAGCTGGCGCTTTATGTGGAGGCCGGCGGCATGCTGATCAGCGAGGCTGCGCCGGGCAGGATCAACGAATGGGGGTTCTGCAATCGCGGCGAAATGTCGCCGGTTATGCGGGAATTGTTCGGCGTCCGCCAGACCGGGTTTACCATGGTGCGCGAGCCGGGCAACGGCACGGCATGGTCGCCACCATCCAGGACTTGGGGCGAATACCTGGATGCGGTCATGCTGGAGGGAGTCGGAAGCCTGACCGGTAAAAAAATCCGCGCCAACGTGTATATCGAAACTTTCGAATGCCGCGATTCCGAGCCCTGCCTGAGGTACGGCTCGCGCGTCACCGGCGTGCGGCGCGCCGTTGGCAAGGGCACGGCCGTTTTGCTGGGAACGTATGTCGGGCATAACGGCGTTGCTTATCCGGACCCGGAAACGCGCGCGGCCGTGGCGGCGCTGCTGAAAAGCGGCGGAGTGTCCGGCAGCGGCCGTTTGCTTTTGCGCAAACGGATAATCCCCGGCAAGGAAGCCTGGTTGTTAACGAATCCGACGGAGCGCTCGCTGTCCGAATGCGTCTGTGTGGCCGGCTGGCGAAACGTCGAGGATTTGATGGATGAGCCGCTGGCGCGCAACGGCGACTGGGTTGACCTGACCGTAAGAAGTTTGGAAGTTCGCGTACTGGTATTGACTAAGTACTCATCGGCATAAATACGCTAACGTATTATTTTGTTGATATTTTTTTATTTTCAGGCATGTTTGCTCATCAAGGAGGCGCAAACATGCCAAGGAAAAGTCCATATATAATTTGTTT